>Ga0075429_100000160_pt1 | contig 42594 bp, 34 predicted proteins | sample RhiMetdeltSRZDD3_FD_75295 | JGI IMG/M metagenome (GOLD analysis project Ga0075429, IMG submission 75295) | Populus rhizosphere microbial communities from Tennessee, USA - Rhizosphere MetaG P. deltoides SRZDD3 | ecosystem: Host-associated > Plants > Roots > Rhizosphere > Soil | place: USA...
GCCCGGCGGCTGTCTGTTGCTGGGCAGCTCCGAAACCATCGGGACCCACCGCGATCTCTTCGATCTGCTCCACGCCCGGCACAAGATCTATACCCGGCAGGCCGCGGCCCCCGGCGTCCCGATCGCGCTCCGCCGAATGCATCCTGCCGACCCCGGCGGGCTGGTGGCCGAATCGGCCCGGCAGCGGGAGCATACTGGAAAACCGGATACCGGCGGGGATCGCGACCTCGACCGGTTGCTGCTCGCCCATTATGCGCCCGCCGGGGCCCTGGTCGATGCCGGCATGCGGGTTCTGGAGTTCCGGGGCGACACCGAGCCCTATCTCGCCGCCACGCCCGGTCGCGCCAGCCTCAACCTGCTCAAAATGCTGCGACCGGGACTCCTGATCCCAGTTCGGGCGGCGATCCAGAAAGCGCTGAAGGATCGGGCCCCGGTGCGCCACGCCAATATCCCGGTCCGGTCGGGAGCGCAGCAGCGCAGCGTGGATGTGGAGGTCATTCCGGTTCCCCCGATCCGGGGTGAGGGGGCTACCGTCCTGGTGCTGTTCGACGAGGGGGCCGCGCCCCGCGTCGTCCCGAAGACGAGGGGAGCCCGCGGCAAGGCCAGTGCCCCCAGGACCCGCTCTCCGCTTCGAGAAGAGAACGTCCGGCTTTCGGAGGAGCTGGCGGCGGTACGCGAGTACCTGCAATCGGTGATCGAACAGCAGGAGGCCGCAAACGAGGAGCTGCAATCCGCCAACGAAGAGGCCCAGTCGGCCAACGAAGAGCTGCAAAGCATCAACGAAGAGCTGGAGACCTCGAAGGAGGAGGTCCAGTCCACCAACGAGGAGCTGGCGACCGTCAACCAGGAGCTGAACACCCGGAACCAGGAGCTGGGCCAGACCAACAACGACCTGAACAACCTGCTCGCCAGCGTGCAGATGGCCATCGTGATGCTGGGGCCGGACCTTCGGATCCGCCGGTTCACGCCCGCGGCGCAGGGGATGCTCAACCTGATCGTCGGCGACGTGGGTCGCCCGATCAGCGACCTCGCGCGGAACATCGATCTGCCCGACCTCGAGCAGCGCATCCGGGACGTCATGGCCAGCCGGACCCTGACAGAGGTGGAAGTCCAGGACAAGCACGGTCGCTGGTTCTCGCTGCGGATTCGGCCTTATTACACCGCCGACAACACCATCGACGGTTCGGTGCTGGTCCTGGTGGATGTGGATGCGCTCAAGCGGGTGGAAGTGGCCATCCGGGCCAGCGAGGGCCGCTTCCAGCTGCTGGCCGATACGGCGCCGGTGCTGATCTGGGTACACGATCTCGACGGCTGCCAGCTGGTCAACCGCGCCTACCTCGAATACCTGGGAGTCGAGCAAGCCACGGTCAATGGCGACGGCTGGGAGGCTTTCGTCCACCCCGAGGACCGGGAGACCTACCTGGCGACTTACCGGGATGCCCTGGCGCGACGGAGCCCGTTCGAGGTGCAGGCCCGGTTCCGCCGCCGGGACGGCGAATATCGCTGGATGAAGTCGGTGGGGCGGCCGCGATTCTCCGCCGGAGGCCAGCTGGTGGGCTACGTCGGCTGGAGCTTCGACGTCACCGATCTCAAGACCGCCGAAACCGCGCTCCGGGAAGCCGACCGCAACAAGAATCAGTTCCTGGCCATGCTGGCCCACGAGCTCCGCGGCCCGCTGGCGCCGCTGCGCAACGCGGTTCACCTGCTGGGCGCCACCACGCTCGACGAGTCCCAGCTCCAGTGGGCCCACGAGACCATGGAACGGCAGATTACCCATATCTCGCGGATGATCGACGATCTGCTCGACGTGTCGCGGATCACTCAGGGCAAGATCCAGCTCCGGAAAGAGACCGTGGAGCTGGGGACCGTCCTGGCGGGCGCAGTCGAGCAGGTGGGCCCGATGATCAGCGCGCGCCGGCAGCAGCTGTCGGTGGGCGAGCCGCCGCTGCCGATCCATCTCGAGGGCGACCCGGTCCGGCTGGAGCAGATCGTCGTCAACCTGCTGACCAACGCGTCCAAGTTTACGCCGCCGGGAGGACGGATCGAGCTGACCGCCGGCCTCGCGGATCAGGCGGTCGCTCCCGGCATGGGAGAGATCCGGATCGCGGACAACGGCAAAGGGATCAGTCCCGACATGCTGCCCCGGGTGTTCGACCTTTTTGCCCAGGCCGACAGCTCACTGGAGCGCTCCCAGGGCGGATTGGGCATCGGGCTCACGCTGGTGCAGAAGCTGGTGGACCTTCACGGCGGCACCATCCAGGCCCGGAGCGAGGGCCCGGGCCAGGGCAGCGAATTCGTGGTCCGCCTGCCGGCTGCCGACGTCGTCTCGCTCCGGACTCCCCGGAGAGACGGCCGGAGAAAGCCCCGCCCGTCGGCCGGCTCGGCGTGGCGGGTGATGGTGGTGGACGACAATATCGATGCCGGCGATACCCTCGCGATGCTGCTCAAGGTCTGGGGACACGAGGTCCGGGTCGAGCGCGACGGCGAGGCCGCGCTCGCCGCCGCGGAGGAGTTCCGACCCGACATCGTGCTGCTGGACATCGGCCTGCCCCGGAAGGACGGTTTCGAGGTGGCCCGGGCGATGCGGGAAATCCCCGGCGTCCGGCGTCCGATCCTGGCGGCCATCAGCGGGTACGGGCACGAAGATGACCAGCGGCGCGCCCGGGAGGCGGGGTTCAATGCGCACTTCACCAAGCCGATGGACCCCGAGGCCCTCCAGGAATTCCTGGGACAGACCAGCTGGGACGAGGTGGCGGCGGAGAGGACCTAACCCGCGATACCGGCCCCGTCCGGCGGGACGCCCTGCTTTTCGGCGGCATATCCCATCGCCCGGAGCCGGGCCAGCCGGAGCCGCATCGGCGGGTGGGACGCGAAGAGATCCCCGAGGAATCCCTCCCTGACCGAAAGCTTCCGCTCCGACGGATCCACAATGCAGAGATGGGCGGCGCCGCGCCCGATCGCATGGGTGGCGTCGGGCGCGGCATCGATTTTCTGCAGCGCACTCGCGAGCGCCAGGGGATTCCGGGTGAACTGGGCCCCGGTGGCATCGGCCAGGTACTCCCGCTTCCGGCTGACCGCCATCGAGAGCAGGCGGGAGACGATCGGCGCCAGGATCAGGGTGACGAGCCAGAGCACCAGCACGATCAGCGCGACCGGATTGCCCTTGTCACGTCCCCCGCCCCGCCGGCCGCCCCGTCCTCCGCCAAACCGAAGGAAGTTCCGCGCCAGGTCGGACATCAGCGCAATCGAGCCCACCATCGCGGCGAGCAGCGTCATCAGACGGATATCGTAATTGCGGATGTGCGACATCTCGTGGGCCACCACCGCCTGGAGCTCATCCCGGTCGAGCACCTCGAGCAGGCCCTGGGTCACCGCGATATGGGCGGTGAGAGGATCCCGTCCGGTGGCAAAGGCGTTGGGATCGCGATCGGGCACGATCCAGATCTTGGGCTTGGGCACCCCGGAGGCGATCGCCATTTCCTCGACCACATTGTCGAGGCGCACGAGCTCCGGCGTGGCGGGAGTGATCAGCTCCTGGGCGCCGCTGGCATTGAGCACCCGTTTGGCGCCGGTTCGCCAGGCGGACCAGGAGGTGCCGGCGGCCAGGAGGCAGGCGATGATGCCGATAAACGGGACCAGGTGGTGATAGCGCTCCGGCGGGAGCGATCTGGTTTGAAGGTACCACGCCAGATCACCCCCGAACCCCACCCACGCGAAGAACAAGACGAACCCCGCGACCAGCCAGGCTGACTTCCGTTTATTGGCTTCCTGCTGCGCGAAAAGATTCGCTTCGGTCACGCCGTCGGCTTGTTGAGCGACAGATCGACCTTGGGTACGGCGCGCTCGGCGGCGTCTTCGATCTCCCAGAGGTCGGCGGGCGACGCGTTGGCCAGTCCGGCCACCAGGTTGGTCGGAAACTGCATCTGCCTGGTGTTGTACTGCGTCGCCACGTCGTTGTAGAGCTGGCGCGCGAACCCGATCTTGTTTTCGGTGCTGGTGAGCTCCTCCTGGAGCTGCAGCACGTTCTGCGAGCTCTTGAGCTCGGGGTAGGCCTCGGTGAGGGCGAAGAGCCGGCCCAGCGCCTGGGTCAGCTCCCCCTCCGCCTTCGCGGTCGCGGGAACACCCTGGGCCGATACCGCCTTGTTGCGCGCGGCAATGACGGCCTCGAGGGTGGAGCGCTCGAAATCCATTGCCCCCTTGACGGTGTTCACGAGGTTGGGAATCAGGTCATGCCGGCGCTTCAACTGGACGTCGATCTGCTTCCAGGCGTTGATGACCTGGTTCTTGAGGGAGATGAGCGCATTGAACGCACCCATGACCCAGAGAGCGACCACGACCAGGATGATCAGCAGAATCCAGCCCACGGGCGGCTCCGGTGAGGGGTGAGATAATATATAGGCACTGGGGAATGGGGACTGGGGACTGGGCACTAGGCATTAGGCACTGGGCATTAGGCACTGGGCACTGGGCGCTGCGGCCGAACGCACCAGTCCGCAAAGAAACGATGACGCATGGTGGTGCCCCCGCTCCCAGCTTGCACCATGCGCCGAGGGGTGACGTTACTCGAGCTGGTCTTCGTCCTGGCAATCATCGGCGTGATGGCCGGCATCGTCGTGCCCAGCGCGTCGTACCTCGCCGATCGGCTCGCGGTGGAGCATCAGGCGGCGCGGATCCTGTCGGCGTACCGTTCCGCCTGGCTCACCGCGCGGATGCAGCACCGTCTCGCGCTGCTCCGTGTCACCGCGGATACCCTCGCCATTCGCACCGTCCGCTCCGCGGGCGCGGCCGACACCACGCTGGTCTGGGTGGCGACGGGACCCGCTCTGGCCGGCGTTGCGCTCACCAGCGCGTCACACACCACCGTCTTTGCACCCGACGGCGTTGCGATGGGATTGTCCAACACAAGTCACACGCTGCGGAAGGGCGGAGCAAAACGGCAGGTGGTCGTCTCGAGGCTCGGCAGGGTGAGGATCGCGCCCTAGCGCGTGGCGAGTGGCAAGAGCGAAGAGCGAAGAGCGAAGAGCGAAGAGCGAAGCGCTCGCTCCTCGCTATCCCTTGAACGTGATATCGATATGCACAACGATGTCCCGCTGCATTTTGAACACCAGGAATCGTGTCAGCTTATCGATCTGGTAGTCGTGGAGGTCCATCGGAATTTCGGCCGACGTGAGGTGAATCCCCTCGGCTCCCCGCACCACCGTCGCCTTGATGCGCTCGGCCCGGGTCACGCCGTGGATCACGAAGTTGCCGGCAAGCACCACCCCGGCGCTGTCGCCACGCTCCCATTCGGGTGTCACCCCGGTGAGCTCGAAGCGAATGATCGGATAGACTCCGGCCTCCATCGTCTTGAGGAGGTCGCGATCTCTGCGGTCGTTGCCGGTTTTGAGGGAGCTGACCGGCGCCTCGACCCACCCCCGCACCTCGGCCAGGGTGGCGGCGCCGGTCATTTGTCCGCGGACGGTGCTGGTGGTCCCCGTAAAGTCCCCCAGCGTCGATTTTCCGTCGAAGCTCAGGGTCCCCCGGAGAACTTCAGCGTCGGGCCAGCTTCGCTGAGCTGCTCCGGCACTGGCGGTGCTCAAGGCAAAAAGGAAGGCGACGGCGCCGAAGCGCACGTCAAACTTCCGATTCAGCCGGCGCCTCGAGACCGTAACGACGGATCTTCGCGAGCAGCGTCGACCGGGCCAACCCCAGAAGCTGAGCCGCCTTGCGCCGATTACCCGAGGTGTAACGGAGCATCGCGGCAATCTGACGGCGCTCGACCGCCTCCAGCGACTCGGGGGCGGGCTCGGTTTCGCCCAGCGCTTCCCGCAACCGGTGCAAATCCAGCTCGGGCAAGTCCAAATCCACCATCAAGAACCCGGGGCTTCCCTCCCCGCCACCGGTGAGCTCGGCTGCACGCGCGCCCCGAGACTCGACCGTAACATTGCTTCCGCCTGTCCTTAATGTTTCGGCGAGTCGCCCGGCACGCTCGGCGTCGGCACTTACCACCATCACTGATCTGATGTCCGTCGCGATCATGGCTTTCCCCCGTCCTTCGTCAGTATATGCTTGCGGCATCGACGGATCGGACTCGCGGTGGGTACGTCCCCAGCTCCTCGTCTCCGCCCTCTGGCTGGCATTGGTTGATTGCGACACACTGACCTCCCCCGGATGAAACCCGGTGACCGTGTCCAGGAACCATTCCTATACCGACTGGGAGACGCGCGGAGGAGTCAATCCGCACACGGTCATGGTGCAGGGAGGAGGAAGCGGGGTCCTAGGTGCTGGGTACTAGGCGCTGGGTACTAGGTGCTGGGTACTGGGTACTCGGTACTCGGTGCTACCAGTACCTAGTACCTAGTACCTAGTACCCATAAAACAGGAACGGCCGCACAGCTTTCGCTGTCACGGCCGTCCCACGCATGGACCGGCTGGAGACGAGGCTACCGCCGCCGTTCTTCTCTTTCCCTGCCACCGTTTGGCTGATGCGCCGTTCGGGAGGGCGAGGAAAGGCCCCAGTGTTGATTCCCAGGCCGGATGGCCGTCCCACCTGGTTCGTCCATGCAAGCGCTGCGAGTCGGATCAGGTCGCGGACTGACCCTTCGCACTGCACTCCGAGGCGCTACGTCGGAGCGGGTGGTGCACGCGACTGGCCCCACCTGTTCGGGCCGGGTGATCACCAGGTTCATCGATGTCCGGAGTGAGCGAGCACCCCAATCATCTCCCCTGCCGAGTCGCCCGAACTGTCGCCGCTTTACAGTAGCCTCTTGGAGAAGCTGCCACGAAGCGACGCCTCCAAGATATTGTCGGGTCAGAATCGCGCAAGTGCCTGATTTTATTCGGTTTACACCACTTGGACGTGGGGAGAATGTGGAGACGGAAGTGACGTGGTATAAGGACTAACGAGCGGCTCGACACACTGTGTGGATATGTGGATCAACACGAACACGGAGTTGGGGATTGGGACGTGGGGGTTGGGGACCACTCCAACGGGGCAGATTTTTCTTGCGACCAAAGAAGGACTAAGGTTCCCCAACCCCCAACTCCCAACTCCCAGCCCCGTTCAGCTCTCCAACCCTACCTCGATATACCGATACGACGGCTCCAGCTCGAGGCCGCCGAACAGCGCGCCGGCTGAGCTTGCCGCGAACCAGCCTCCGATGAGCAGGTGTTCGGTGCCGAGCGCCTGGACGATGGGCCGGAACCAGCGGCGCAGGTGGCGGATTTCGGGAGCCCGTCGACCCAGAAGCGCCATCAGCGCCCCGCTGCCGGAGGTGGCCCGGAGAAAGTGCGCCAGCGCGTGGGCTCGCTGAGAAAACTCAACTGCCTTGACGCCGGGCTCGTCAAACAGCACCCGTCCCTCGAAGACGTCCATCGGTGGGGCGTCGAGCCGGGGCCCGAGATAGACGAACTGTCGCCCGCCATCGGCAAGCTTCCGCTCGACCACGGCGGCGGCGGTTTCACTGGTGAGCCGGGCCGCGTGCAACAGGTCATCGTCGGGCAGGAGGCCCACGGCGGCGGTCCACTCCAGCGCCGCCAGCGCCGTTTCTACCGGGCATCCCGCGACGTCGTCAAAGGCTAGCAGGCGGGGGGCCTGATCGGCCCGCAGGATCAGGTGTGCGAGACCCTCGGTGCGGTCCAGAAAGGTGCGAACTGTCAGCGTGCCCGGGGTCGCCATGGCCGGAAGCTTAAGGTCGGCCGTGGATATTGACAAATCTCCGTTCGCGCGGAACTTCTCCAAATGCGGGTCGGCAGCCCCGGGCGGCGACGGGGTCGCTGTGCCACGTTCTCCCCGAGCCGCGAGGCTCCCAGCTGATGAGGTCGTTGCAATGGCGAAGGGCACGGTGAAATGGTTCAATGATGCGAAGGGCTTCGGGTTCATCGCGCAGGATGGTGGCAAGGATGTGTTCGTCCATCACACGGCCATCGTTGCCGATGGCTTCCGCTCACTCAGCGAAGGGGACGCGGTAGAGTTCGAAATCGTTGACGGACCCAAAGGGTTGCAAGCTTCGAACGTGAAGCGGGTCTGACCACGACCGAATGACCCAAACGGACCGCCGGTGCCGGAGCTGCGAGGCTCGGCACCGGCGGTTCTGGCTGGTTAGCTTCCGGCCATGTCCACACCCGGGAGCCTCGTCCTCGTTGCTGCGCTCTTTCAGGATTTGCCGCCGCTCAGCTTCCTCGGATTCCGCGCCGGCATGCCCCTCCCCCAGGCAACTGCACTCATCAACTCGGTCCACGGGCGGCTGACCTGCCGCGCCTCCTCCGATCCGCGGATTCGCGAGTGCACCGGCTTCATTCCGGAGCAGGGATTGACTCGTCCGCTCGAGGTGCTGATCTCCTCAGTGCACGATTCCGCGGCGGTCATCGTGCTCTCCGGCGCGCCTCCCCCAGACCTCGCGCGCACCTGGATCGAAGACCTTTCCATCGATTTCGGCCGTCCCGACCACACGGCCGCCCCGGCAACCCAGCACACCTGGCAGTGGGTACGTCGAGGCCGGATGCTCCGCGTGATCGTCCGCAACCCGGGCGATACCCTGGAGACCTCCATCACGCTGACCCACGGCCCCCTCCTCGACGGACTTGGGCCCCCGGAAAGAAAAAAGCCGGACTGAGTCCGGCTTCGATCCTCCCACACTTTCCGCCGACAGTTATTTCTTCTTTTTCGACGGTTTGGCCTGGGGCTTCCCGTGCTTCGGCTTCTTCAGGGCCTTTACTTTGGCCTTGGGCCTGGGCTTGGCGACGGCCACAGGCTTCTTGGGCTTCTCCCGCTCCAGCGCCCGCTCGGCGCGCTTCTGGACGATCGCTCGGGCCTCGGCGAGCACCCGCTCGCTCTCTTCCTGAGCCATCAGGTTCCGGCGCACCGCGAACTTCAGCATCTCGTCGGCGTCGGCCAGATCGAACTCCCGGACCCGGCAGGCGGCCCGGATGAGGTTGACGATCGCATCCGCGACAGGGCTCCGGAGGACCTGGGCGATTCCCGGGAGTACCTCCATCAACGAGCTGATCTGGGTCCCGCCCAACTCCGTCACCACTGAATAGCCTCTCCGTCGTGGGGATTTCGATCGCGCAACGTATTGATGAGGGGGTGTCGCGTCAAGAAAGCGACCTGCCAACCCATCTGCTGCTTTGGCAGTGGCCTTGGGTCAGGGCGTAACCCGTAGAAACGCCGAAAAACTGAGACCGGTCAAGTCGACTTCGTTTCCAATGGGGTCCCTGATCCTTCCGCGGTCGAAGCGGACGACCGGCGACAAAGACGCCGAGCTTCCCAGCTGGACCCGAAGCCCGCTGCCCGCTCCCAGCATCCGAGCGCTTCCCGCCTGCGGATTGGAGAATCGGGCGGCAGCGAGGGGCTCGATCGCGAGCCAGGATGCCACCGGTATGGTGATGACCGCTTCGGCACCGGACAGGTTTTCACGGTTGCGCGCCGACACGCCGGTGGTGTCCCCGGCGCTGCGACGAAAATTCCAAGCCGAAAGCGACAGCGTGCTCCCGCCCAGCGGGGCGAGAAATGCCGCCTCGATGACCCAGCGCGGCCCGGGGCGATACTGGCCCCGCGAGATCCCGGCTTGACCGAAATGATCGTCGCCGAACGTGCTGTAGGTCACCCCGAGGGAGAGTCTCGACTGCCCGATGAGGCCATCGGCGCCTCCCCGGATCCGGCTTTCGAGACCCGGCTTGTAGGTGATGGGGCCCAGGTCGTCGGCATAGGGAGTGAACTCACTGCTCACCCGAAGGCTCCCGGCCAGGCCAAAACTCCAGTTGCCGGACTGCACCGCGCCGGCCAGACCGCTGGTGACGGAGAATCCGCTCGCATACGACGCAACCGGGAAGCCGAGGATTCCGGGAGAGACCGCGCCGATCGCCGTGTAGTCCTTGGGCGAAGCGCGACTCAGGCCGGTGGGAAGGTTCACCAGCACCGTGGCGACGACGGCATCGCGCCCCAGCACGAAGGCGCCGCGCACCTGGGTGTCGGTGAGGCCATCCACAGTGTGACTGGTCCCGTCCTGGCGGTCCATCCTGGTCGAGACCCAGGACGAGCCGACGTCGATGGTGAGTCGGCCCACGGGGATGATCGCTCCGGCGGGAATCACGGTTTGCCGGAGACGTTTGAGGACCGGGAGCGTCTCGAATCGCATGGTTCGAAGCTCGACACCGCCGAAGAGCTGGCCGTCGGCCTGCTGCGCCGATCCCCGGCCCGGCAGCAGGGCGAGCATCAGCGCGGGAAGGAGCGCGCGACCGGTGATCAAAATCGTGGGATGGTCGTGATGGGAGTGGTGAGAGTGCCGAGCCGGATGGGATCGTCCTGACGCAGCGCTTCGGCGAGCCGGGAGCGGAGCGCGAGCGAGGTCCGGAGCTGGGTCCGGCTCAAGCGGCCGGCGAGGGTCGGAGCGATGTTTTGAATCGCGGCGCCGAGCCCGGCACTCCGAACCGAGGGGCCGCGCCGGGTCATCGAGCGCGCCGACTGAGCTCCGGTCGCATGGATCGCCGCAGCGGTCCCGGCGGTCCGGCCGGAGCGCTCCCGCGCGGCGCGGAACGAGGGATCGCGCCCGACGGCCTCCTGGTACTGAAGCCCTGCCTGCGCGAAGTCTCCGCGATCCTCCGCCGCGAGTCCCCGGCTGAAGGCGAGAAAGGCCTGAAGATCTGCGGTCGGCTGCTCACCGATCGCCCGCCGCTCGGCCGGGGTGAGCGGAATCCCCCAGCGCTCCAGCAGGTCGAGGACGACCGCTTTCTCCATTGCAAAGAGACGGGAAAGTTGGTCGGAGGCCGATCCGGAGGCACGCACCGAGGCGTTCGTCGCACTCACCACGTTCGCATCGAGACGAAGCTCTCCGCTCTCCGTCTCGCGGAGAGCGCCCTGAACCACGTCCGCCGCGCCGAGCAAACGGCCGGAGCGCGCCGCGGTGGAGGAATCGACCCGGCCCGCTCCCGCGAGCGCGAGCTCTTCCGCGAGGGCCTGGACCCGCTCGCGCTCCAGCAGGGTGAACCGGGCCACCTTGGCGAGATCGGTGACGACGAGGTGCGCGATCCCGCGCTCCAGCGGCTTGAGCGACGAATCGGCGCCGAGGTAGGTCCACGGCAGCACCGCGACGGTGTTGGGTGTCGGAACCCGGCCCGAGAGCGTCTGCTCCGCGGCAATGGCCTGCCGGGCCTCGAGCGCGAGGACCTGCCTGGTGAGGATCGGCAGCCGGGCTTCGATGCTCCGGCGCTCCGCTCGATCGAGCTCGCGGGTCAGGGCGCGGCGATATGCGGCGAGCGCCTGCTCCGGCTGGGACAGCCCTTCGTAGGCCAGCCCGAGGTGGATCGTGGCGCGGACGTCCGCCGGTGCAAGGGCGAGCGCGGCGAGCAGCACATCGCGGGCTCGATCGAACGCGCCGGCCTGATAGTACCCGACGCCGACATCGGTCAGGATCCGGAAATCATTGGGGTGGGCGGCGCGCCGGGCTTCGAGCGCGGAGAGGTCGGCGGGCGCCGGCTCGGCGAGCGGTCCGCGGGACGCGCATCCCGCGGCAGAAGCGATTAACCCGGCGAATACCAGCAGCGACGAGCGCATACCTCAAGATATGCGCAGGAGTTGTACCGGGCCACCAGCTGTGTGACGGAGATCACAATTCTCGTGAGAGGCAATGGGCAATAGGCACTGGGCAATGGACAACAACACTTCCCTCGTGCCCAGTGCCCAGTGCCCAGTCCCTGCAGTTACTGCGGCATCGTAAAAATCCGCGCCCACCGAATGCTGGTAAAGAACGGCAGCGGCTTGTAGGTGGTGCCGTCGAAACTGTAGTAGACCAGGAGCGGACGCCCGCGCACGTTGAGGCGGGGAAGGAATCCCCAGTACCGCCCGTCGTACGAGCCGTCGCGGTTGTCGCCCATCATGAAGAACGAGTCGGCGGGCACCACGATCGGGCCCCAGTTGTTGAGATCGGGGTGATAGGTGCTCCGGTCGACCCCGGCGACGAGGTACTTGCTCTGCCAGCGCCGCATTTGTTCCCGCTGCATCCCGTCGGCGTTGGCCAGCGGGTCGCTGCGGAGGGCCCAGGGCTCACTCACCGCCCGGCCGTTGCGGTAGAGCTGTCCCGCTTCCATGGACAGCGTATCGCCCGGCACCCCGATCAGGCGCTTGACGACCTTGAGGCCCGGCTCTTCCACCGAATCGAAGACCAGGATCTCGCCCCGCCGGGGCTCCCGAATCGCCGGAAGTCGCTTGTGAATCAGCGGAACCTCGGCGCCGTAAAGGAGCTTGTTGACGAACAGGAAATCCCCGATCAGCAGCGTCTTCTCCATGCTGCCGGAGGGAATCCGGAACGCCTCGACCAGGAATGTGCGCAGGAAGAACCAGACCACCAGCGCGACCGCGATGGACTTGGTCCAGTCCCAGAGCCACCTAGCAAACGATTTCAACGTTAGCCCCTTGTTGGGGGGTTGGGAGCTGGGAGGCGGGGGTTGGAGGAAGGCCTTTCCCCAATCCCCATATCCCAGATTCCAACTCCAAGTCTTCTAGTCCACCCAGTCCGCCACGAAAATATTCGTCTCACCCTCGCTTCCATGACGGTTGGAGGCCCAGACGAGTTTCCGGCCATCGGGACTCCACATCGGGAAGCTGTCGAAATCCGGGTGGGTCGTGACCTTTTCCAGCCCGGTACCGTCGGGATTGATCAGAAACAGGTCGAACTTCCCGCTCCTCGGATTTTCGAAATTCGACGAGAAGATGATCTGGCGTCCACCGGGGTGAAAAAATGGCGCGAAGTTCGCCCCGCCCAGTCGGGTGATCTGTCGCGGGTTGGTCCCATCGGCGTCCGCGATCCACAGCTCCACCCGAGCGGGGCGGACCAGGCGGGCGTTGAAGAGCCGAGTGTAATCGGCGCTGTCGGCCGGGGTGACCGGATACGCCGCCCGCCAGACGATGCGCTTCCCGTCGGGGGAAAAGAAGGCGCCCCCATCGTAGCCCACGCGGTGGGTGATCCGCCGCACCTGGCTGCCGTCGACCTTCATGACGTACAGCTCGATGTCGCCGTCGCGCGTGCTGGTGAAGATGATCGACTGACCGTCGGTGGAGACCGTCGCCTCGGCGTTGTAGGCTCCGTTCTTCGTCAGCTGCCGGAGGTCGGTGCCATCGGTTTTCGACGTGTAGATCTCGAGCGGTGCGAGCGGCCAGACGTATCCCATCGACTGGTCCGGGCGCGCGGGGCAGGCGGGATCACTGGCAAAGGTCGACGAATACAGCACCCGCCGGTCCCGATCGTAGAAGTAACCGCAGGTGGTCCGTCCCAGGCCGTTGGACACCCGCCGCAGGCCGGAGCCATCGATGTTCATGATGTACTCCTGGTCGCATCCGGCGTCCACCTTTTCCTGCCGCTGAAAGATCAGCTGTTTCCCATCGCTCGAAAAATAGGATTCGGCGTTGTTGCCGCTGAAGGTGAGCTGGCGGATGTTGCGGAGGTGGCGTTCCCCCGGCTCCGGCTGGTGCATCACCTGCCGGGCACCGCCGGCGCTCGAGGCGCAGCCGGCCGCGAGCACCGCGGCAGCGAGCAGTCTCCTACTCATCGGAGTGCCTCCAGCACCCGCGCGGCGTGGCCCTTGGGCTTGACCCGCTCGAAGACCTGGCGGACGCGTCCCCCCGGGTCGATGACGAACGTGGTGCGGAGAATTCCGAAAAACGTGCGGCCGTACATCGATTTCTCTCCCCAGACGCCGTAGAGCTCGGCAACCCGATGATCCGGATCGGCCAGGAGCGGAAACGGCAATTGGAATTTGGTCCGGAACCGACCGTGGGAGGGCACGTCATCGGGCGACACACCGATCACCACTGCACCGGCCTTCTCGACATCACCCCACGCATCGCGGAACTCGCAGGCTTCCACCGTGCAGCCGGGAGTATCGTCGCGGGGATAAAAATATAGTACCACCGGCCTTCCGCGAAGGCCGGAGAGCGTGACCGATGTCCCGCTATCGGACTGGAGCGTGAAGTCGGGGGCTTCCATGCCGGCGCGAATGGGATTCACGGCAGCGCGAACGCCACGAGGACGCCCTCCTCGTTCTCGCCGCCGGTCGCGATGACTACGAACTGCTTGCCGGCCCGGGTGCGGTAGGTCATGGGGACCGCATACCCGAACCCCCCCAGCTCGGCGCTCCACAGGGTGCGTCCGTTCGCGGCGTCGAAGGCGAAGAGGGTGCTCCCGCCCCCGGTCACGAAAACAAGGCCGCCCGCTGTTACGATCGGGCCCGGCGATCCGACGACACCGACCGGCGGAAGCGCCAGGCCCTGGAACAGCGGATGATTGCGCACCCGCGGCCAGTCACCGACGGTCACCTGCCAGCGGTGCTCACCGCTCGCCAGATCGATGGCGGTGAGGGTGCCATAGGGGGGCTTCAGGATGGGCACCGTGCCGCCCACCTCAGGCTCGAATCGATCGCCGGGGGACGCGGCAATGCCCAGCGAAGCGCCCGAAACGAAGGAGTACGCTGCGTCGTTTGTTCCCGAGCGGGTGGGAGGCGCCAGCTTGTGGAGCGCCGGGGCGTTGTTCGCTTTGACGTAGTAGAGCCCCGAGACCGGATCGTAGGCGCCGCCGCCCCACCCTGCCCCGCCGATGACGCCGGGGAGAGTGACCGTCCCCTCGAGTGAGGGGGGTGTGAACAGCGGCCCCAGGCGGTAGGTCCGGACCGCGTCCTTTGCCATGGCCTTGAGCGCGGGGGTGAAGTCGATCAGATCGTCTTCCGTCACCCCCTGGCGGCTGAACGGTTTCGGCCAGGTCGGAAACGGCTGCGTCGGTGCCGCGCGCTCGCCCGGCACGTCGCTCGGAGGCACCGCTCGGTCCTCGATCGGCCAGACCGGCTTCCCGGTGACGCGGTCGAACACATAGAGAAATCCGGTCTTGCCCGCCACAACCACGAGGTCTTCCACGCGGCCACCCCTCTGCACCGAGGCCAGGAGGGGCGGCGCGGGGAGATCGTAATCCCAGAGGCCGTGACGCACCGTCTGGAAATGCCAGAGGCGGGTTCCGGTCTTCGCATCGAGGGCGACCAGCGACTCGGCGAACAGATTGTCTCCCTTGCGGGCGCCGCCATAGTAGTCGTTCCCCGGAGTGCTGACCGGGAGAAAGACGATGCCGCGTCCCGTGTCCACGGTGAAGGGCGCCCACACGTTGGTGTGCCCTACCCGGGACCAGGAGCTGTCCTCCCATGTCGCGTTGCCGAATTGACCCGGTTTGGGGATGGGGTCGAACGACCAGACCCGCCGGCCGGTTCGCACATCGAAGGCCTGCACATCACCGGGAGGATCGCCCCGGTAGGTGAGCCGGTCGGCGACGCCGTTGCCGAGGATGACGAGGTCGCGCCAGACCACCGGCGGCGAGGTGTTGGTGTAGTGCAGCCGGTTGACGCTGCGGCCGAGGTCCTTGGTGAGGTCGATTTCCCCGGCGGTGCCGAACGACGGGACCGGTTTGCCGGTCGAGGCGTCGAGCGCGATCAGCCGCCAGCGGGTGTTGAGGAAGATGCGGCGCTCCCGGCCGTCGCTCCATGACGCGACGCCGCGATGGACGAACCCCATCCCGTTGGGAGGCTGACCGGCGTCATAGGCGCGGGGATCGTACCGCCACAGCTCCCGGCCGGTCGTCGCATCCAGCGCCACCACCTGGTTATAGGGGGTCGAGAGGTAGAGGGTGTCGCCGATCATGAGCGGCGTCGCCTCGAAGTATCCCGGGCGCACCCTGGCCACGGTGTCCCGCCGTTCCCCGGTGCGCCACTGCCAGGCGGGCCGGAGCTGCCCGACATTCTCGCGGGTTATGCCGGTGAGCGCCGAATACTTCGTCGCGCCGGGGTCGCCGCCGTACTCGCGCCACTCTCCGGTCTGGGCGACGAGGGTGCCCGGAAAGACCACCAGGAATACGAGGACTCGCAACATGGTCATTGGCGGGAGGGGAATTCCTTGCCGATTTCCTGCGCCGCGCGGAGCGAGAGGGCGCAGAAGGTGAGGGTGCCGTTGGCGCAGCCCATGGACACGCAGGTGGGCGCGCCGACGACGAACAGATTCGCATGGTCGTGGGTGCGGCCCCAGGAATCGGTCACGCTGCTCGCCGGGTCGTGGCCCATGCGGCACCCGCCCGCGGGATGATCCTGGAAGCTGTCGCTCCGGGTCGAGATGACGGCTCCGTCGCCGGCACGCGCCATCGCTTCGAAGACCTGCCGGATCGCGGCTTCATTGGGACCGCGCTGCTCTGCCGAGACCGGGTCGTCCCGCAAGGAGAGCCGGGGCAGCGGATCGTTCCACGGGGTGCGCTTGACCGGGTCGAGCGAGATGCCGCTGTCCCGGTCGGGAATGACGTCATAATAGGCCCGCACCCGCGCCGCGCCGGTGGCTGCCCGGCGGCGCCAGTCGGCCAGCAGCTCGCTCCCCAGCAGCAGCCGTCCGTTCGCATCGCCGAGCCGCGGCTCCCGTCCCGCAGCCGATTCCCAGACCCGGAGATCGTGCCGCAGATACCGGGCTCCCCGGGGAACCCGCATGAACTTCTTGCTCACCAGACTGTGCTGCTCGTTGATGCCCGGAAACAGCCGGAGCGGCAGACTCACGAATCCGCCGACGTTGCGGTGACCTCCGATGTATTTGCCCACCAGTCCGGAGCTGTTGCCGAGTCCATCGGGATAGCGGCTGCTGGCGGAGAGCAGGAGGAGATGGCTGCTCCAGACATAACCCGCGGCCACCACGAAGACCCGGGCCCGGAACTCCGATTCGGCGCCGCCATCCCGAGCCACCGCCAGCGCGCGGCTCAACCGGCCACCGGGACTCTCCACCTCCAGCCGCCGCACCACGGTGCGGGGGATGAGGGTGACCCGCCCGGAGGCGCGGAGCGGATCCCAGGTGTGGTCCGGAGAATACTTGGCGCCGATGGGACAGACCGGAAAACAGGTGTCGTTCCGGCAGCAGGCGGGCCGGTCCCGATAGGGAACCGAGTTCTTGGCGGATGGCTGGCTCCACATCGGAATGCCGGCCTTGTCGGCCCACCCGCGCAGCAGCTCGAGATTATAGGAAAGGGGAATCGGCGGTTGCGGGAACGCCGCGCCGCGGGGGTCGAGGTCGGCGGGACCCTGCGCTCCCGCAACGCCGAGCCGCACTTCGGCCTCCTGGTACCAGGGATCGAGGTCGTCGTAGGAAATCGGCCAGTCGTGTCCGACGCCGTAGAGCGAGCGCACCCGGAAATCCTCGGGACTGAATCGCGGCGTGACCCCGCCCCAGTGCATCGCGAGCCCGCCGACCTGCATCGACCGTGACTGGATCCCGTCGACCTCGTACCCATCGAGGTGATCGTTGCGCCAGGGTGTCTCGCCGTAGTCGAGATACCTCCGGCGCAGGGCAGCGCGTTCGGCGGCGCGATTACTCTCGTCCCCGGCTTCCACCACGACGATCGTCGCCGCGGTCGTCTCCGAGAGCTTCTCCGCCACCATCGCCGCGCTGATACCGGATCCGATGATGCAGATGTCGCTCTCGATCACCCGGCGCATGGCTCAGCGCCCCGTCGCGAGAGGAAGCGGTGCCTGCGGCGACGTCGCGAGCGGGCGGCAGCTGTTTCGGCCGATCGCCGCCTCGTAGCAGAGATCGGTGGCCTCCGGCGAGTCGTAGAAGTAGGCCAGGAGACCGACGGCGATGTGCGGCGCGCGGTCGACGGGCGGGAAGCCGGCGAAGCGGCCGCTTCCGAGGGCGCTGCGAATCCGGGCCTGGCGCTCCTCCACGGGAAGCGATCCGAACGCCGGCCACAGCGCGTCGAGCTGGGCAGCCCAGCGCAACGCCGGACTCGGACCGGTGACCCGAATCTCTCCGCTGCCGTATCCGTGAAGCAGCTCGGCGCCTTCGCGGTAGCCGGCGAGCCAGCGCTCGAAGGCGAGCACGGTTCGCTCCAGGCCGGCGGCGCCCAGCTCGGCGGGGAGGACGGTGGTGGCGAGGGCGCGAAGTCGGGCCGGGTCCAGCGACGCCACTGCGATCCCGTGGAGCCGCCGCGCCACGAACGGCAACGGAATCAGGGCGGCGACTCCCAGCACAAACCGGCGGCGCGAAGTTGCCATGCCGATCACGGGAGCAGCTCGGACGGAACCGTCACCGGGGTCCTGACGCGGAGCACCGGCGCCGGCTGACCACGGCGGAGCACCCGATCGAAGAAGTTCCAGGTGACCAGGCCGTCTTCCGAGGCGGGCTCGAGAAGGTAGGCGGCCAGGATGCCCAGGGGCTGGTCGGTCATCACCATGAACCAGCCGGCGGTCACGGCAGCACGCCCGGCGACCCACTTTCCCTCGACCCGGATGGTGCGGTGCCCTTCGAAGAGCGGTTCCACGATGAGGCTGTCCACCGGGAAGACTTCGGCGTCGGCCGACCACTCGGTTTTCACCCGGCGCACTTCGATCCCCTGGGCTCGCAGGAGCTGCGCGATGTCGCCATGCTGCGGTCCGAAGAGGTAGGCGGTGGGAACGGCTTCCTTGCGGGAAGCCTGGAAGCGGTCGTACACCGGCATTCGGATGGTCCGGAAGACGCCGGTCTGACGGCGCCGGGAAAACGGGCCGCTCCCTTCGCCGGTGCGCTCGGTGAGCTCGGCGATCACATCCATCTGGGTCGGCGGGGCAAAGTCGGAGCGCAGCGCCACCGAATCGGGACGAAACCGGCTGGAGGCAAGATTGAGCGACTTGATCGTCGCCCGCTCCGTCACGGCGAGCCGGAGGATCTCGAGCACGAAGTTATAGGTCGCGTCCACACGGGTCTTGAAGTCGGCATGCGAGTAGGCCTCGCTCAGAATCGGCATCCGCCCGCGCATGCCCATCCAGTTGCTGCCGAAACGGGGCCGGGCATCGTAGGTCTCCCACCCCTGCCCCAGCGAATCGGGATCGGCGTTCCGGAAATTGCCGTAGGAAAACACCTCCTGCTTGTGCCGAACCCGCATCCGGGTGCGGATCTCCGGAAGGAACTTGTCGCGAACGTAATCGTTCGCGGGCGACGAATTCGGGTTCAGACCGGCGTCATAGGTGAGGACGTACCCGTGATAGCTGCCATTGGTGGTATGCAGATCGATGAAGATGTCGGGATCCCACGCGTTGATCAGACTCGCCGCGGCGCGGGTCTCCGGAGCTTCCTGCTTGAGATAATCGCGGTTGAGGTCGAGGCCCTGGCCATTGCCGCGGAGGCCCACGCTGGCGGGGCCCTTCTGCGATGGACGGTTCCGCGCTTCGGGGCCGAACATGTCATTGCCGTCGGCGTTGTAGATCGGGATCACGACGAGGACGATCGAGTCGAGCAGCGGCCGGAGCGGTCCGAGGGTCAGATCGCGCAGCAGCATGAGCGCCGCTTCCTTCCCCTCGACTTCGCCGGCGTGAATGTTCGCCTGAAGGTAGATCACCGGCTTGCCGGTCCGGGCCGCGCGTGCGGGAGCATCCACCAGAGGCCGGGAGGCGATGACGTACGGCAGCACCTTGCCCATGGGGCTCAGGCCCAGGCGGCCGACCCGGATGCCGGCGCCGAGCCGCTGCAGTGAATCCACGAAGCCGAGCACGTCGGCGTGGGTAGAGGTTTCGGCAAAGTTGGTGCGCTCGGCCCGGGTTTGCTGGGCAGAGAGGGCTGACTGGGAGGAGTACACGACCAGGGCCAGCAGGAATGGAATGCGCATGTTCAACAATAACGCCGGAATTCGGATGATGCCGAAAGGCCCCCTGGTCCGCAGGCGACGGGCAGCGGTAAGGAAAGTATTCGAGCTCCAGCGGCTGCTTGAGGCGGTCCTCTATCTCGATCATATCGGCTCGGTCCTCCGGCACTCCGCTCTGCGCCTTGCCGTCCGGGTTGATCGTGCCGGTCACGGTCTTCGAGATCAGCTTTGTCGACTGCGCCCGCAGGACCTGCAGCCCGTCCGTCGAGATGCTGAAACGGGCGAAGACCGCATTCCCTTCCCCGATGACTTTGAAAATGGCGCCAAGCAATCCGGAGAGAGGCCGGCCGGAGATTCCCTCGATGTCATCGAGCACCGTCATATCCTTGAATACCAGGAACCGGAACGTCATCACCTGATGATTGGTCACTTTCAGCTGAGGCACCGAAAGGGTGTCGATCGAAGAATACTTGCGGAGCCGATCGGGGCGATCGGGCCACTCGAGTCTCACATTCGCGGCGATCGACGGTGCCGGCCCACGCTTGATTCGCTTGATGATGTCGCCTGGAGGTCCATATGTCACCTCAATACCTTGACGGTATTCGAACGCCAGTCTCCGTCCGATCGGGGCCCTGGCTTCCTCCCCGGCGCCAAGGCCGGCGACGATCAGGAATTCCAGCCAGAGTGCGTCATGCGGGATGAAGAAGGTTCCTCCCCGGGGCCGGGAGCGCAGCGCGGCCTCGATGAGGCGCTGCAGCACCGCGGACTGAAACCGCACCGAATTGGTCGTCGCGAGAAGCGAGTAGTCCCCGCCGGAGCCGAGCCGCGCCTCACGCATTGCCTTGCCGAGGGCCTGCCTGGTGATCGTGTCGCGGGGACAGGACCGTGCTGCCGATGATTCCGGAGGGGTGCCAAGGTGAGCGACGGCGGCGACTAGTGCGAGCAGCCCGTGTGACATACTCTGGAACTTAGGCATTCCTGTCTCCTTTGTTCCGAATCGGCATATTGGAACTGATATGGATGAATCAACCCGGGTCCTGCTGCTCTCCGGCTCGGCATGGCGGGAGCGTGCCTACGACCGCGACGCGCTGCCCGAGCGCGTGCTGCAGTTCGGGACCGGCGTGCTGCTGCGTTCGATCTGCGCCGCGGCCGTCGATGCCGCAAACCGTGCCGGCACATTCGGTGGACGGATCGTCGTGGTGCAGAGCACAGCCGGAGGCCGTGCCGCCGCGCTGAACGCGCAGCATGGACTATTCACTCTGCTCGAGCGCGGGATCGCAGGCGGAGAGATGGTGGAGCGTGACACGCTGGTGGGCGCAATCTCCCGCGCGCTGGTGGCCGAAACGCAGTGGGACGCGGTACGGGCAATCGCCGCCACCCCCGAGCTCCGGGTCGTAGTGAGCAACGTGACCGAAGCAGGATTCCGGCTCGACGAGCCGGAGCCGAAACCCGGTAACCCGGCCCGCGTACCCGCGAGCTTCCCGGCCAAGCTCACCGATCTGCTTTATACCCGCTTCACTCGGCTGCCCCACGGCCCTCGGTTGCTGGTCATCCCGACGGAGCTGGTTCCCGGCAACGGCCCGCTGCTGGCAGGTATGGTAGCCGAGCTCGCGTCGCGGTACGGCAACGCCCACGAGTTTCAGGCCTGGGTCGGGACCCAGGTCCACTTCTGCTCGTCGCTGGTGGACCGAATTACCACCGGCCTCCCCGAACCGTCGCTTCGCGACACGATCGAATCAGGGCTCGGCTACCGCGACGGCCTGCTCACGCTCACCGAGCCGTATTCGCTCTGGGCCGTCGAAGGAGCTCCCGGCGAGCTCCGCGAGGCATTCCCCATCGATGCCGCATCCCCGCACGCAGTCGTCTTTGCGCCCGACATCGGCTTTTACGCCGAGCGCAAGCTGCGTCTCCTGAACGGGGCCCACACCGCGGTGGCGCCGTTGGCGCTCATGGCCGGCGTCCCGACGGTTCGTGAAGCCGTTCAGCATCCCCGGCTGGGATCGTTCCTCCGAGAGACGCTCTTCAAGGAGATCCTCCCCTCCACCGACCTGCCTCCAGACGAGGCTGTTGCCTTCGCGCGAAGCGTGATCGATCGTTTCGGAAATCCCTGGCTGGTGCACGAATGGCGGATGATCGCGATCAACCAGCTGGCCAAACTTCGGCTCAGGCTGGTCCCCTCGCTGATCGGCTTTCATGCCCATCGGGGAGAGCTCCCGCCCGGGCTCATGCTTTCGTTGGCCGCCTCGCTCCGCTTTGCGCGGACGGTGGAGCCGCCGTCCGCCGGCGAGGGCAAGGGATGGTGGCGCGGCGAGGGCTATCGTATCGTTGACATCGAACTTTCTCGGCTCAGTCGGCACTGGCTCGCGGCGGCTCCCGGCGCGTCGCCGGAGGCCGCCTTGTCCGCCGAAGCCCTGTCCCGACTCGCGGCCCTGGCCCTCGCCGATGCGGAATTGTGGGGCCTCGATCTGACCGGCCTGGCCGGGCTGCATGACGGAGTCACCCGGGCGCTGGTTCAACTCGAGCACGGCGGAGTCGACGAAGCTCTGCACCAGTCTCGCAAGACGATGGAACCCGGATGACCAGAACCTGGACCACCGCGGAATCGCCGGTGCTCGCTCCGATCCTGACCAGCGGAGTGATCGCCGTGGTGCGGCTTCCCGACAGGGTTCCGCTGCGCGCTGCGGCCGAGGCGCTTGTGGCGGGCGGCATCGGCGCGATCGAAATCACACTCACCATGCCGGGAGCGCTCGACAACGTGCACGAGCTGGCGTCGGCCGGCATCCCCCGTTGCGTCGTCGGCGCGGGAACGGTGCTCGACGAAGCCGCCGCACGCCTGGCCATTGCCGCCGGAGCGCGACTGATCGTGAGCCCGGTGTTCGAGCCCGGGATTCTCCGTCTCTGTCGGGAGCAGAAAGTGGTCTGCATGCCCGGCGGCTTCACGCCGACCGAGTTGCTCCGGGCCTCGCACGCCGGGGCGTCCCTGATAAAAGTCTTCCCCGCCGCTTCGCTCGGTCCCGACGGTTTCCGCCAAGTGCTGGCCCCGCTGCCGCAGCTCCGGCTGGTGCCCTCGGGCGGAGTGACGGTCGAGAATGCCGGTGAATGGATCCTGGCCGGCGCCACGGCTATCAGCGTGGGGACCGGGCTGGTCAGCGCCGCGCGGCTGCGCGGGGAGTCGCTGAATGAGCTCACCGCCCTGGCACGCCGCTACGTGGACGCCGTCGCCGGAGCGCGCCAGCTCCTCGCTGATCGCGCGTGATCGTCGACCGGGTAGCACGCGTGGTAACCTTCGGAGAAATGCTGCTGAGGCTTTCACCCCCCGGGCAGGATCGCTTGTTCCAGAAATCCACCCTGCACACCGGTTTCGGCGGCGCCGAGGCCAACGTCGCGGTGGCGCTCCGACACCTGGGGCTGGACGCATCCTACGTGACCCGCCTTCCCGCCAACCTCATCGGCGATGCCGCGCTGGCCGCGCTCCGTGCTGAGGGTGTCGAAACCGACGCGATTCTCCGCGGCCCGGAGCGGATGGGGATCTATTTCGTCGAGCCCGGGCGGGACCTGAGCACCATGCGCGTGGTGTATGACCGGAGCGGATCGGCGTTCTCCCGCATCACCGCTTCCGCCTCGGACTGGCCGGCGCTGCTGTCCGGGGCGGCATGGTTCCACGGTACCGGAATTACCGCCGCGCTGGGTGCGGGACCGATCGAGTCCCTGGCCGCGGCGCTTGCCGCGGCGCAATCGATGGCCATTCCCGCGAGTCTCGATCTCAATTTCCGTCGGGCGCTCTGGGAAGGCCGCGATCCCCGACCGCTGGTCCAGCCCCTGCTGGAGCGCCTCGACGTTCTCATCGCCAACGTCCCCGCCCTCAGCGCCATGTCGGCGGTCCCGGCCACCGATGCCGACCTGGAAACCCCGGAATCCGCGATCGCACTCTGCCGGCGCCTGGTCGACCGATATGCCTGTCGCCGCGTGGCACTCACCCGCCGCCGGATCGAGGGACCTCGTCGCCACAGATGGAGTGCGTCGCTCTACGAGGCCGACTCGGGAGTTCTCTCCCAAAGCCGCACCTGGACCGTGACGGTGATCGATCGCGTAGGGGGGGGCGATGCCTTTGCAGCCGCCCTGATCGCCGCACTGCTTCGGGCCGCGCCTTCCGCCGAGGCGGTGGAGTTTGCCGTGGCGGCCGGTGCGTTGAAGTTGCGTGCCCCGGGAGACTTCCATAGGGCCACGGTCTCCCAAATCGAAACCGTGATCCACGCAGCCGGCGCGGCTCGCCACGTCGAGCTCGGTGGCGTCGGCTGATGCATCTCACATTCCGGTGGTTCGGCCCTGCGGATCCGGTCTCCCTCGCCTCCATCCGGCAGATACCTGGTGTCACCGGAATCGTAAGCGCCGTGTACGACATTCCGGTGGGGCAGGCGTGGCCGGTCGAGCGCCTCGCCGGGATCAAACGCGAGATCGAGGCCGCCGGGCTCCGCTTTTCGGTGGTCGAGAGCATCCCGGTGCACGAGGACATCAAGCTTGGCCGTCCCACCCGCGATCGGCTGATCGACAACTACTGCGCCAGCATCCGTGCCATGGGTGAGCTGGGGATTCCGGTGCTCTGTTACAACTTCATGGCGGTGTTCGACTGGATGCGAACCACCCTGGCTCTCCCGCAGCCGGACGGCTCCACCGCGCTCGCCTACGACGAGCAGGCGCTGGCGGCAATCGACCTTTCGCGCGGCACCGGCGATCTCCCCGGCTGGGCAACTGCATACAGTGCCGGCGCGCTGCGCGAGCTGCTGGCGGCCTATCGTGAGGTCGACGCCGAGCGGTTGTGGGGCAACCTGGGATACTTCCTCGAGCGCGTGGTGCCGGTGGCGGGAAAGGCGGGGGTGCTCATGGCGCTGCACCCCGACGATCCCCCCTGGCCGATCTTCGGGCTGCCGCGTATCATCACCGACGCCTCCGCGCTCGATCGCCTGATCAAGCTGGTCGATCACTCCTCGAACGGAGTGACCTTCTGCACCGGATCGCTGGGCGCTCTGCCCGACAACGATCTTCCCGCGATGGTTCGCGCGCTCCCGGGTCGCATTCACTTTGCCCATTGCAGGAACGTGCGGGTTACCGGGCCGCGGCGGTTCCATGAGACCCGGCATCCCTCCGAATACGGCGATGTCGACATGCTCGCGGTCCTCTCGGCGCTCTCGGACACCGGGTTTGCCGGGCCGATGCGGCCGGATCACGGTCGGATGATCTGGGGGGAACGCGGTCGACCCGGCTATGGCCTCTACGACCGGGCCCTGGGCGCCACCTACCTGTATGGGCTCTGGGAAGGTCTTACCGGTCAGAGGCGGGCATGACCGAGCGGCGTATCGGCTATCGCTGGACGATCTGCGCGCTGCTCTTCGCCGCGACGACGATCAACTACATGGACCGCCAGGTCCTCGGGCTGATCGCACCCGATCTCCAGAGAGAGCTGCACTGGACCGAGACCCAGTACGGCGATGTGGTCTCCTGGTTCAGCATCGTCTACGCCTTCGGCTTCCTCCTGGCGGGGCGCTGGCTCGACCGCGTGGGAGTGCGGCGGGGGTTTGCCATGGCGGTGGTCGGCTGGAGCCTGGCCGCCATGGCGCATGCCTTCGCGATCACCACCGCCGGATTCAAAGCCGCTCGGGCCATGCTGGGACTCACCGAATCGGCGAATTTTCCCGGCGCCATCAAATCGGTGGCCGAGTGGTTTCCCGGGAAGGAGCGCGCGCTGGCCACCGGGATATTCAACGCCGGCACCAACATGGGCACCATCTTCACCGCCCTGACGGTGCCGGCGATCGCAACGCGCTGGGGCTGGCAATGGGCCTTCATCTTCACCGGATCGCTCGGATTTCTCTGGCTGATCGCCTGGCGCCTGCTGTATCGGGCTCCGGCGGAACACCCGCGGGTTACGCCTGCAGAGTTAGCGCTCATTCAGTCCGATCCCCCCGATCCGCCCGGGCCGCGGGTGCCGTGGGTGCGGCTGCTCTGGCACCGCCAGACCTGGGCAATCGTCGTGGGAAAGTTATTCGCGGATCCCATCTGGTGGTTCTACCTCTATTGGCTGCCCAAGTTTCTCGACAACCGCTACGGCATCAAGCTGGCCGGAGTGGCGCTGCCGCTCATCGTGATCTACCTCATTGCCGATGTCGGCTCGGTCGGAGGCGGCTGGCTCTCCGGCAGGCTCATCCGGCGCGGCTGGCCGGTGTATCGGGCGCGGAAGGCCGCGATGCTGGCGATGGCGCTCCTGATCGTGCCGACGGCGCTGGCGCCGCTGGCCAGCAGCGTGTGGACTGCGGTACTGATCGTGAGCCTGGCCGCCGCGGCCCACCAGGGCTGGTCGGCAAACGTCTACACGCTGGCCAGCGACATGTTCCCGCGAGGCGCCGTGGCGTCGGTCAGCGGGATCGGCGGCTTTGCCGGTGCGATGGGTGGCGTGCTGTTTCAGCGCGCCACCGGCCGGATCCTCGATGCCAACGGCGGCGATTACACACCCATTTTCGTAATCTGCGGCCTGGCCTACGTGACCGGGTGGACGATCATCCACTTCCTGGTGCCCCGGATGCAACCCGTGGTAGTCGGGGCTGACAGTCCATCGCAATCGGGATAGGTTATTGCCATGACCCGCTGCCTCTGGTTTCGCGTGTCCGTCGTCCTCCTCATCGCTTTCGAGTCGAGTCAATCCGCGGCGGCTCAGCCCCCGGGCCAGGCCACGCCACCCAACACCCTCACCCCCGCCGAGAAGAAAGTTGGGTGGCGGCTCCTCTTCGACGGGAAGACGCTCGCAGGCTGGCGCGGCCTGGGCTACGACACCGTGCCGTCGTCGCACTGGCGGGTCGAAGATGGCGCGATCAAGAAGCTGCCCAGCGGCAACGTCCCGCTCCAGGCCGACGGTCAGCCGCTCAAGGGCGGCGACCTGATGACGTCCGAGGTGTTCCGGGATTTTGACTTGAGCTTCGAGTGGAAAGTGGCGCCGGGGTCGAACAGCGGGGTCAAGTACAACGTGTCCGAGGAGTTTTCGATCGCCAAGGCGGGCAACCATGCCGCGCTCGGCTTCGAGTATCAGGTGCTCGACGACTCGCTCGCCGAGGACAACAAGATCGCCACCCACCGCGCCGGCGCGCTCTACGATCTGATCGCCCCCGATGACGGGAAGCGCCTCGAGCCGGCCGGCCGGTGGAACCAGTCCAGGATCGTCTTTCGGGGCAACCACGGCGAGCACTGGCTCAACGGCAGAAAGGTCGTGGAATTCGAGCTCGGTTCGGCGCGGATGGACTCCCTCCTGGCCAGGAGCAAGTACCGCTCGATCACGGGTTTTGCCGACCGGCGGACCGGCCACATTATCCTCCAGGATCACAACGAAGAGGCCTGGTATCGCAGCCTCAAGATTCGCATCCTTGGCCAGTGAGGGCCATATGAAAAAACCTGCCGGCGTCGACAGGCGGAGTTTCATCAAGACCGCGTCTGCTACGGGCATCGGGCTGGCGGCTACCAGCCGCTACGCGGCTCCGCTGTTCGCCTTCGGGCCAATGCCGAGCGAGAAGGTGGTCGTAGGCGTGATGGGACTCAACGGCCGCGGTGTCGTGCTTGCGCGCGGACTGGCCCGGATGCCGAATGTGGAGCTGGCTTCCGTCGCCGACGTCGACGCCACCGTGCTGGGCAAGTGCGTTGCCGAGGTGGACAGGATTCAGAGCCGAGCGGTCAAGGGCGTCGCCGACTTCCGCCGAATGCTGGACGACAAGGCCGTCAACGCGGTGTTCATCGCCGCCCCCGACCATTGGCACACCCCCGCCGCCATCCTGGCCCTCAAGGCGGGAAAGCACGTCTACCTCGAAAAGCCAGCCGGACATAACCCGCGGGAAGGCGAGTGGCTCGTCGAGGCGCAAAAGAAGCACCGGCATCTGGTGCAGCTGGGCACCCAGCGCCGCTCGGGGCCGCGGCTCATCGAGGGGGTGCAGGCCCTCCGAGAGGGCGCCATCGGTACGCCGTACCTCGCTCGGGCCTGGTACGCCAATACCAGAGGCGGGATCGGAAAGGGCAAGGAGGCCCCGGTCCCGTCCAACCTCGACTTCGAACTGTGGCAGGGCCCCGCCCCACGGGCGCCCTATCGCGACAACCTCATCCACTACAACTGGCACTGGTTCCAGCGCTGGGGCACCGGCGAGATCAACAACAACGGTACCCACGAGATCGACGTCTGCCGCTGGGCGCTGGGCCTCGATTTTCCCACCAGTGTCCAGTCCACCGGGGGCCGCTACCACTTTATCGACGACTGGGAGTTTCCCGACACTCAGGAAGCGACGTTCGAGTTTGCCGGTGGAAAGACCATCATCTGGCAGGGCCAGAGCTGCAACGGCCTGCCGACCCACGGCCGCGCCCGGGGTTCCGCGATCCTGGGAACCACGGGCAGCATGATCATCGACCAGGATGGCTACGCCCTGTACGACCTCAAGAACAAGCTGGTCAGGCAATCGGTGGCGTCCAACAGTGCTGACGCCGTGAACACCAGCGCCGATGACGGCCTGACGACGCTGCACGTCACCAACTTCATCGAGGCGGTGCTCTCCGGCACGCCGCTCACCGCACCGATCGAGGACGGCGCCAAGACCAATCTGCTCTGCCACCTCGGCAACATCGCCCAGCAGACCGGGCGGAAGTTGCGCACCGATCCGGCGTCGGGCCACATCCTCGGCGACGCGGACGCGATGAAGCTGTGGGAACGCGCCTACGCGCCGGGCTGGACGCCGGTCGCGTAACCCGTGCCGGGCGGCGCGCTCGTTCTCCAGGAAGACCGCTGCTTCGATTCCGATCCCGCCGTTCGGCGCGTCGCGCGGGAGCTGTACGACGGAACCCGCGAGTTGCCCATCGTTTCACCTCACGGGCACATAGACGCGGGCATCTTCGTGAGCGACGCGCCGTTCACCGATCCCACTTCGCTGATCGTCACCCCCGACCATTATCTCCTCCGGATGCTCTACTCCAGGGGCGTCCCGCTGGAGTCCATGGGTGTTCCGCGGCGTGACGCTGCTCCGGTCGAGACCGATCCGCGGAAGATCTGGGAGCTCTTCGCCCGGCACTACTACCTCTTTCAGGGCACGCCCTCCGGTTACTGGATCGACGCCGAGCTGCATGACGTCTTCGGGATCCGGAGCCGGCTCTCGGCCGAAACCGCTGCGCGGATCTACCACGATATCCAGGAAAAGCTCTCGTCGCCGGAGTTCCGGCCGCGGGCGCTCTACCAGCGATTCAACATCGAGGTCCTGGCCACCACCGACTCGGCCTGCGATTCGCTGGCCGACCATCGGGCCATCCGCGAATCGGGATGGGGTGGGCGGGTGATTCCCACCTTTCGTCCCGATGCGCTCTTCCGGATTGCGTCGCCCGAGTGGGGTGAGGCGCTGGGCGCCCTCGCAGGCGCCGATGGACACCCGATTCGCACTTATGCGGAGTTCATTGCCGCGCTCTCGCGCCGGCGGGAGTACTTCTCTGAGATGGGCGGTACCGCGACGGATCACGCCGTTCTCGAGCCGTTCACCTGCCGACTCGAGCCGGAGCAGGCCGAGCGTCTGTTTCAGAAGGCGCTGTCCAACAGGGCGGACCTGGACGATCAGCGGTGGCTTGAGGGGCACCTGCTGATCGAGATGGCGGGGATGTCCCTCGAGGACGGCCTGGTGATGCAGCTGCACGCCGGCGCCCTAAGGAATCACAACCGGCTGGTGGCTGAGCGCTTCGGGCCGGACCGCGGAGCCGACATCCCCGTCGCCACCGAGTTCACCCGGAATCTCCGCCCCTTGCTCGACGAGTACGGCAACGAGTCCCGGTTCACCCTGATCCTGTTCACCCTCGATGAGTCGGTGTACAGCCGGGAGCTGGCGCCACTGGCCGGCCACTACCCGGCCGTGCTGCTGGGGCCGCCATGGTGGTTCCATGATTCGCTCCAGGGGATCATGCGATTCCGGGAGCTAACCACCGAGACGGCCGGGATCTGGAACACCGCCGGTTTCAACGACGATACCCGCGCCTTCTGCTCCATCCCGGCGCGGCATGACCTCTCCCGCCGGGTCGATGCCAATTTCCTGGCGAGGCTCGTGGCGCGGCACCTCCTGGATCCCGCTGAGGCACATCTGATGGCGCGGGCGCTGGCCTACGATCTGGCCACGAAGGCGTACCGGCTGTAGATCCTGACCCGCGACTCTGCGTTTCGAGTTGAAACCTTCACCAGGGTCCCTCGTAAGGGTCCAACACCCCAACCGGGTCCCCCTGCGTGCCATCTCTCAGGCAAGACCTGTTGCTCGGCGTCCGTTCGCTCCGCAAGGAACCCGCGTCGGCCATCATTGCCAGCATCACGCTGGCGCTGGGTATCGGCCTCTGCACCATCGCCTTCAGTCTGGTCTACGGAGTATTCCTTCGGGGGCTGGATGTCCCCGAGCCGGATCGACTCACGCTGATCTACCGGGCCAACCCGTCCCGGAACCAGGATCAGCTGTGGGTGACGCTCCACGACCTCCACGATTGGCGGGCTCAGCAGACAACCTTCGAATCGCTGGCCCACTTCTCCAGCGGCACGGTCAACCTGGCGGGTCCCGAGGGGCCCGAGCGGTACGAAGGCGCCTTCGTCTCGGCCAATCTCTTCGAAACCCTCAGGGTTCGGCCCATCCTGGGGACGACCTTCCGGCCCGACGACGACAAGGCCGGCGCACCGCTCACGGTCGTGCTCGGCTACGACGCCTGGGCCCTCCGGTTCTCCTCCGATTCGGCCATCGCGGGGAAGTCGGTCATCGTCAATGGCGAAGCCGCCACCATTCTCGGCGTGATGCCCAAAGGCTTCCGGTTTCCTCAGAACGAGGATCTCTGGGTGGCGCAGCGGGACAATCGCGGGGCCAATCCCGACCGGAGCCGAAGCCCGGGGGTCAAGGTCTTCGGGCGCCTCAAGGACGGCATCACCTGGAAGCAGGCCGAGATCGAAATGACCCAGATCGCCCAGCGGCTGGCGCTGGAGTATCCGGAGTCGAACAAAGGGGTGACGACCCGGTTCTTCACGTTCGTCGCGGATGACACCGGTCCCGAGCTCGTGGCGGTGTTCGGGGCCATGCAGGTCGCGACCATCTTCGTGCTGCTCATCGCGATCGCCAACGTGGCGAATCTCCTCATGGCTCGGGCGACGCTGCGCACCCGGGAAGCCGCGGTGCGCACTGCCCTTGGCGCGACGCGGCTTCAAGTCGTGCTGCCTTTCTTTGCCGAGACGCTGGTGCTGGCGGTGGTAGGGGCCGTGATCGGAATCGCGATCGCCTATGCCGGCGTCACCATGTTCGACGGGGCGACGCAGGGAGTGGGCAAGCCCTACTACATGAGATTCGCCCTCGATTTGCCGGTCATGCTGTTCGTCACCGGCGTCACGGTCGTGACGGCACTTCTGGCCAGCGCCGCACCCGCGATCTATGTCCTCAAGACCGACGTGAACGCGACTCTCAAGGACGAGTCGCGCGGATCATCCGGGGTCCTGGGTGGCGGGCTCACCCGAGTCCTGGTCACCGCCGAGATTGCCCTGTCCTGCGCCCTCCTGATCGGAGCCGGGCTCATGGTCAGGAGCATCGTCAAGCTCCGGACCTTCCGGTATCCCTACGCCACGGAAAACATCTTCACCGCCGCGGTGAGGGTCTTCGACACCGAGTATCCGACCGCCGAGGCACGCCGGATTTTTTTTCAAAATCTGACCGAGCGCCTGGCGGCGTTGCCGGGAGCTCAATCGGTGGCGTTGACCAGCAACCTGCCGGTCAATAACGACGGCCGCGACATCGCCATCGCAGGCCAGGTGTACCCCAGCGCGCAGGACTATCCCACCCTTGCGGCCGCGTCGGTCACACCCGGCTTCTTCCGAACCTTCGGAACCGCGGTGACAAGGGGCCGCGACTTCAGCGCCAGCGATGATGGCAACAGCGCGCCGGTGGCGATCGTCAATCAGGCGTTTGTGGACCGGTTTTTTCCCGGCCGGGAAGCGCTGGGGCAGCGGCTCGCAGAGCGCACCGGACGGGACAGCCTGGCCGCGTGGAAGACCATCGTGGGCATCGTGCCCAACCTGCATATGGAGGGCTTCGACACCGACGAGCGCCGACCGTGGGGCTACTATGTGCCGCTGGCTCAGCGGGACGTGCGTCAAGCGAGAATCGCGATCCATGCGTCGGGCGGCGATGCGATGGCTCTCACCGGGAGTGTGCGCGAGGCGGTCCGGGCGCTGAATCCCAATCTGCCGATTTTCGAAGTCGACTCGATGCAGGGGGCAATCCACCAGGCCAGCTGGTTCTTCTACGTCTTCGGGACGCTGTTCATCGCGTTCGGCGCGGCGGCGCTGTTCATGGCGACGGTCGGACTCTACGGGGTGCTCTCCTTCTCAGTCAGCCGGCGGACGCGGGAGATGGGGATCCGCATGGCACTCGGGGCCAAGGGGCGGGACGTGATCCGGCTCGTGCTGGAGCAGGGGGGGAAGCAGATTGCCGCCGGCCTGCTGTTCGGACTGCTGGCCGCCTATGGGCTGACCCGGGTGATCGGCATCCTGATGTTCGAGGTGACGGCGCGGGACCCGGCGGTCTTCGTTGGAGTGATTCTGATCATTGCCGCGGTAGGGATTCTGGCGAGCCTGGTGCCCGCCCGCCGGGCGACGCGCACCCAGCCGACGGTGGCGCTGCGGCACGAGTGAGCTCCCGGTTAAACTTCCGTTGCCCCGAACGTGGAACGGAAGCATGTGCCGGAATATCAAGACCCTCTTCAACTTCGATCCTCCAGTCACCGACGAGGAGATTCGGGACGCGTCGTTGCAATTCGTCCGGAAGCTCAGCGGCTTCACCAAGCCTTCTCAGGCAAACGAGGCCGCGTTTCAGCTCGCCGTCGACCAGACCGCCGACGTCGCACGCACCCTCCTTCATTCATTGGTCACCACGGCAGCGCCGCGCGACCGTGACGTGGAGGCCGCCAAGGCCCGCGCCAAGGCCGCCGCTCGATTCGGCAGCCACTAGCAGCTCCGATGCTTGCCCGCGCTCCGTCCGCTCCCAGCTTCGGCTACGTGCTGGCGCACGGAGCCGGCGCCGGAATGCGGCATCCCTTCCTCGAGAGCATCGCCCAGGCGCTGTTCGATCGCGGAGTCGCCACACTCCGGTACGAATTTGCGTACATGGAACAGCACAAGAGCCGGCCCGACTCGCCGGCGGTGGCCGCGGCCCGGGTCAGAGAAGCGGTGGCGCGCGCCCGCGCCGAATGGCCCGGGCTTCCGCTGGTGGCGGGCGGCAAATCGTTCGGGGGCCGGATGACCAGCACGGCCCAGGCCGAGGAGCCGCTCGAGAGCGTACGCGGCCTCGCATTCCTGGGATTTCCGCTCCACCCACCGGGCAAGCCGGGGACGTCGCGCGCCGATCATCTGTTTCAGGTGCAGGTGCCGATGCTCTTCCTGCAGGGAACCCGGGATGAGTTTGCCCAGCTCGATCTCCTGACCGGCCTCTGCGAGAAACTGGGGCCGCGCGCCAGGCTGCATCTCATCGACGACGGCGATCACTCCTTCAAGGTTCCCAAGCGAGCAGGCCGTACGGCCGAACAGGTGATGGCGGAGCTGGCGGACCGGATCGCCGAGTTCGGCAGCTCGCTGACGGCTCGGTGACTACTGCGCCCGCTTCGGCATTCGCCCCCTCCTCCTGCCAGCGCGAAGGGATCGAGGCTCCCCTCGGGCCGGTGCTGGTGCTGGCCGGCCCCGGAGCAGGCAAGACCTTCTGCCTGATCGAGCGGATCCGCTTTCTCATCGAGCAGCGGGGCTTCGCGGCGTCCCGCATCTGCGCGGTGACCTTCACCAACAAGGCTGCTCAGGAGATTTCCGACCGGCTGGAGAAGGCGTTGGGCGAGCGGGGGCGGGGCGTGAAAGGCGGGACGCTGCACGCGCTCTGCGCCGAGATTCTCCGGGAGCACGGGGAATGGGTCGGCGCGCGCCGGGGTTTCGGTATCGCGGACGAAGAGTACCAGAAGGATGTGCTGCGGCGCCTCGGCGTCTGGGAAAAGCGCCGTGGCTGGCTGCTGACCCGGTTCGGCCTCCACCGCGCGCGAGGCGTCGATCTCACTCCTGACGACCTCGGCCTCTTCCATCGCTACCGCGAACATCTCGACCACCGGAATCTGCTCGATTTCGACGACCTGGTGGCCCGTGCCGCCGAGCTGCTCACGAAATACGATGACATCGCGGACCAGGTCGCTGCGCGCTGGGACTACATCCTGGTCGACGAGTTTCAGGACCTGACCCCGCATCAGTACGCCGTGGTGCGCCGGCTCAGCGAGGGGCACCGCAACCTGTTCGTCGTGGGAGACGACGAGCAGTCGGTCTTCTCCTGGACCGGAGCCGATCCGAAAGTCCTGCTGCAGTTTCTCAACGATTTTCGGCTCACCGACAAGATCGTCCTCGACGAGAACCGTCGGACCGCCCGGCAGATCTTCGAGTCCGCTCGCCGGCTGCTGCGGCAGAACCCCAGCCTCTTCGAGGAAAAAGCGCTCACGGCGAAGCGGGACTCCGAATACCCGGTGAGCGTGCTCGGATTCGAAGACGAGCATGCCGAGGCGCGCTGGCTGCTGGCCGACCTGGTGGCGGATCAGTCCCGCACCGGTCTCCCCTGGGGGGAGTACGGGTTGCTCTATCGCCGGCACCAGATCGGAGATGCGCTGGAAGCCGAGTTCATCAGCGCGGGGATTCCCTGCCGGATGGCTTCGGGACGCGCCCTGCAGGATGATCCGGTGGTCCGGTATCTGGTGGCCGCGCTCAGGGTGATTGCGGAGCCGGGAGACCCGCTGCGCCAGGAGGCGTTTGCCCGCGTGGTGCTCCCCGCGACACTATGGTCGGGAATCGTGTCGGACGCGGAGCGCCGGAAGATCGAGCCGGTGACCTGGATGCGCGCGGTGGCAAAGCGGCTGGGCAAAGACGACGAAGAGGGCAAGAAGCTCCGTCGCGCCGACTACGCACTCCAGAACCTTCCGGCGCTGGGCCGCAAGCATTCCACTCTGGCCGGGCTGGTCGAGGATCTGCTTTCTCAGCGGGTCGGGGAGTATCGCACCGTGCTGGAGGACCGGCATGACGAGCTGACCGATCCGGTTTCGGAGCCCGATGTGGTCGCGCTCGCCGGCCGGCTTGGCGGCGCGCTCTTCGGGAGACGGCGGGTGTGGCTGCCCCGGATGGGAGGGCTCGAGCTCGCGCTCTCGGGACTTCTGCTTCGCGCCGGCATCACGTCAGTGGCGTATCTGGACGAAGCCGGCGGGCCCGGCCCGGACGATGTGGTCATCACGGCCCGGGATGGCGGCAGGTATGGTGTAAGCCTCGGGCTGTTCAAGGCGCTGCAGATGGTTCACACCGGCGCCCTCCAGGACGCCTTCCGGGACTTCGTGGTGGTGGACCTGGAGACCACGGACAAGGACACCGCGACCTGCGACATCGTGGAGCTGGGCGCGGTGCGGGTGAGGGACGGCCTGGTGGTGGATCAGTATCAGCAGCTGGTGCGGCCCCGGGTGCCGATGACCGAAGGAGCGCGGCAGACCCACGGGATCTCGGACGAGGAGCTCCGGAACCAGCCCACACTCGACCTGGTGTGGCCAGCATTCAGAAAGTTCTGCGGCGACGACATCCTGGTGGCCCACAACGGCAACGGCTTCGACTTCCCGATTCTCCGCCGACTGGGAGACGAGCTGGTGGAGGGAGGAGATTTCGTCACCTTCGATTCCCTGCCCCTGGCCCGTGCTCTCCATCCCGGCAGCCGGAAGTTGGGAGATCTGGCGCATCATTTCGGGATCGAGCTGCCGCGGGCGCACCGGGCCTACGAGGACGCGCGGGTGCTGGCGCTGGTATTTGTCCGGCTACAGAGCGAAAAGCTGGCGCGGGCACGGAAGACCGCCTTGGTGCACCTGCTGGATTATCTGGGGCTGGCGCTGGCCTTGTCGGATCCGGAACGGCTCACCGGCGAAGCGGAGCGATTCTGGAAAATTTCCCGGAGCTTCGCGCTGGGCCGGTACAGCGATTGTCTGGAGTACTACCGGCTGCAGCGGGCCGCGCCGGGCGCCTTCGATGCCCCGTCGGTGGAAAAGGTCATCGGCCTCCTCGGCGGGATGCGCAAGCTGGAGCAGCTCCGGAAAGAACGGACGGCGGATGAGCGTTATCCCGGCGCAATGGCGCGGCTGCGGCGATTGCTGGACACCGCATCGGAATCGCCTTTGGCCGACCAGCTTCGCGAGTTTCTGAATCGAGTCGCGCTCTCGCGCTCCGACGCGGCCGAGAAGGACCCCGATCTCGCGCTACGGGTGAACCTGCTCACGCTGCATTCGACCAAAGGGCTGGAGTTTTCACGGGTGTACATCGTGGGCGCGGAAGACGGACAGCTGCTGAGCGTCCCGAGGGACGGGAGCGCCATGCCGGAGGCCGAGCTGCAGGAGTCGCGACGGCTGCTCTATGTGGGAATGACCCGCGCCAAGGACCGGCTGGTGATGACCCGGGTGGAGCGGCGGAAGCAGGAGCCGACCGGGGGATACAAGTTTCTCACCGAGATGGGATTTACGCCGCAGTCTCCCTGGTAAACGCCACGGCGGCGGTCGGCCCCGACCCCCCGCCTTCGTCGTGCTTGAAGTACACGTACAGCTCCTCCATACCGAGGCCCTCGAGCCGTTCCCGCCAGGCCCCGAGCGCCGCGTCGTCGTAATTCAGCCGGTGGAGCCGCGCGTAGCCCCAGCTCGCCGTTCGCACCGCCGGAGTCTCGAAGTCGTCGTGGTCGGCAATGCAGAGCGCCGCATCCTTGGCACGCAGGGCTTCGTAGACGTCGTCATCGAACCAGCTCGAATGCCGGAACTCGAACGTGGAACGCCAGCCGCGCGGAAGGATCTCCAGAAACTCGGTCAGCCTGGGCAGATCCTTCTTCAGGTTGGGCGGAAGCTGGAACAGCATCGGCCCCCGCCGGTCTCCCAGCTCATTGGTCATTCGGGTCAGGTATTCCACCGAGTCCGCGACGTCCTTGAGCCGGCCATAGTGAGTGATTCGCTGCGAGGCCTTGATCGCGAACCGGAACGAGGAAGGCACCTTGGACGCCCAGTCGAGCAGGACGGTCTCCTTGGGCATCCGGTAGAACGTGTTGTTGATCTCGACCGTGGGAAACCTGCCGGCGTAGAAGCTCAGCATGCCGTCGTCCGGCAGGTCCTTGGGATAAAACGTTCCCTTCCACTCCTTGAACGACCAGCCGCTGGTGCCGGCCAGGATCCGCATCAGCGTCCCCCGGCCGCTTTCTTCTTGGCCGGCCGCTCCGCCTTGGCGTCGCCCGCCTTTTTGTCGCCCTTGGCCAGGCTCGCCTTCAGCGCTTCCATCAGGTCGAGGATCTTGGCGCCCTTCTCCGGCTCCGGCTCCGCGGTGATCTCCTGGCCTTCGACTTTCTTCTCGATCGCCTCGAGCACCCGTTCCCGCACGGTGTCATGGTACTGCTCCGGCTGGAACTCTTCGGTGGCTCCCTGCTCGATGATCTGCACCGCCAGATTGAGCTCGGCCGGCTTTACCTCTCCCTCGCCCAGCGGCACTTCCTTGGGAGAGCGCAGCTCGTCGGCATAATAGAGCTGCTCCATCACCAGGACCCCGTCCCTCGGCCGGAGCAGCACCAGGTGCTGGCGCCCCCGGGCGGCATACTGGCCGAGCCCGGCACGCCCGGTCTTCTTGAGCGCTTCGGTGAGCAGACGGTAGGCCTTGTCCCCGCCCTTGCCGGGCCCCAGGTAATAGGCCTTATCGAGATAGAGCCGGTCCACGGATGCCAGCGGCAGGAACTGGATCACGTCGATCGAATTGGTGGCTTTTTCGTCGAGCGCCTTGAGCTCTTCGGGGGTGAAGGTGACGTATTGTCCCTTGGCGAACTCGCGACCCTTGACGGTATTCTCGCGGTCCACCACCACCTCGTGCTTGGGACAGATATACTGTTGCTTGAGCTTCGTCCCGCAGTCCTTATGCAGCATGTTGAAGGACACCGACGCGGCCGACTCGCCGGTGGAATAGACTTCCACGGGAACGGACACCAGGCCGAACGAGATCGTGGCGGTACCGATGGACCGGGCAGGCATAGTCACTCTCCAGAAGGACACGGACGGTAAGAAGAATCCCCCATGGATGCAAGTAAAGCACCCAAGCCCGACCTGCTAAGCGCTTATCGCGCCAAGCGTTCCCCCGACCGGACCCCGGAGCCGTTCGGCGGGGCGGACGGCGGCCCCGGCAAGCTTTTCGTGGTCCACAAGCATGCCGCTCGGCGGCTCCACTACGATCTCAGGCTGGAAATGGAGGGGGTGCTGCGCTCCTGGGCGGTCCCCAAGGGGCCCTCCTACGATACCCACGACAAGCGGCTCGCGGTCCATGTCGAGGATCACCCGCTCGAGTACGGGGACTTCGAAGGGCTGATTCCCGAGGGGAATTACGGTGCCGGGGCGGTGATCGTGTGGGACCGGGGCGAATGGATCCCGCTCGAGGATCCCTTCGAAGGGCTGCGCAAAGGCAAGCTGCTGTTCGACCTGAAGGGTTACAAGCTCCGCGGTCGCTGGACCCTGGTGAAGATCAAGAAATCCGAGAAAGACTGGCTGCTCATCAAGGAGCGCGACGACTGGGCAAAGTCGGAGCCGGAGCCGATGCCCGAGGAGTCGGTGCTCTCGGGACTCACGGTCGAGGAGCTCGGCGCCGGTCATACGCCGGCCGGCCGGATTCGGGCCGAGCTGGACCGGCTCAAGGTTCCGGCTCGGCGGGTCGACCCCGCCAAGGTGGAATTCATGCTGGCCGAGCCCCGCGACGAAGCGTTCAACAAGGCCGGCTGGGTCTTCGAGCCCAAGCTGGACGGCTATCGCGCGCTGGCCACACACGACGGCGGCGCGCCGGCCCTGAAGAGCAGGAACGGCAACGACCTGACCCCGAGCTTTCCCGACGTCGCCCGCGCGGTCCGGGCGCTGCCGGTGTCGCGGGCGGTGATCGACGGCGAGCTGGTGATCCCCGATTCACAGGGAAAGCCCAGTTTTCAGGCGCTGCAGAAGCGGGCCCGACTCTCCCGTGCCCTCGACATCCGGCGTGCGGCGGCGGAGTCGCCGGCGGTGTTCTACGCGTTCGACCTGCTGGGCTTCGAGGACCGCGACCTTCGCGCGCTTCCCCTGACCGAGCGAAAACGGATCCTCCGGATGCTGCTTCCTCCCCTGGGCCCGATTCGTTTCGTGGATCACTTCGAGCGCGACGGGATCGCGCTGATGCAGCATGTGGGCGGGTTAGGATTGGAGGGTATCGTCGGGAAGAAAGCCGACACCCCCTACAAGGGAGGCCGCACCGCCAATTGGGTCAAGATCCGGGTGGAGCAGACCGCGGATTTTGCGGTGGTCGGCTTCACCGAGCCCAGGGGAAGCCGCGGCGGCTTCGGTGCGCTGCAGCTGGGCGACTGGGTCGAAGGCGAGCTGGTCTACGCCGGCCGGGCCGGGAGCGGTTTCAGCGACAAGCAGCTGGGCGAAGTGCGGAAGGCGCTCGAGGAAGCGAAGCGAAAGACCCCGCCCTGCAACGGCCCGCGACCCTGGCCGACCGAGAAGAAGCTGCCCGCCAAGCGCTCCATTCCCGACGCCAAGGACACCAGCTGGGTGGATCCGAAGGTGGTATGCGAGGTTCGATTCAAGGAATGGACCGAGGAAGGGTTGCTCCGGCAGCCGGTGTTCCTCCGATTCCGGGATGACAAGGACCCGGAGGACTGTGTGCGACAGGGGGCCGGGGAGGCCGGCGCGCCCGAGGCGGCGGACGACCCGCCGCCCCCGAAGGTGGCGGCCCGGCCGCCCGAAGTTGCCCTCAGCAATCTCAAAAAAGTGTTCTGGCCGGTGGAGAAGTACACCAAGGGCGATCTGATCGAGTACTACCGGGGGATTTCACCCTGGCTGCTTCCCTATCTCAAGGACCGGCCGCTGGTGCTGACCCGCTTTCCCGACGGGATCGCGGGGAAGTCCTTCTACCAGAAGGATGCCCCGGATTTCACACCGGAGTGGCTTCGGACCATACCGATCTGGAGCGAAGACACCCAGAGGCAAGTCAACTACTTCGTCTGCGACGATGTCGAGACGCTGCTCTACGTCGCCAACATGGGCTCGATCCCGCTGCACATCTGGGCCAGCCGGGTGGACTCGCTCGAGCTCCCGGATTGGTGCGTCATCGACCTGGATCCCAAAGGCGCGCCGTTCAGCGACGTCGTCGAGGTGGCGCTGTCGCTGCACCGGTTGTGCGAGGACCTGGAGCTTCCCCATTACGTGAAGACCAGCGGGTCGACCGGACTCCACATCCTCATTCCGCTGGCACAGCAGTGCACCTTCGACCAGTCCCGCGACCTGGGTGAGCTGCTGGCCCGGGTGGTCGTGGCGGAGCTGCCGGCGATCTCGACGATCGTCCGGCAGGTCCGGGGCCGGGAGGGCAAGGTGTATCTCGATTACCTCCAGAACCGGCACGGACAGCTCATCGTCGCGCCATTCAGCGTGCGACCGCTGCCCGGCGCTCCGGTGTCGATGCCGCTGGAATGGCGCGAGGTGAGCAAGAAGCTGGACATCTCCAAGCACACCATCATGACAGCGGCCACGCGGATGGAGAAGCTGGGCAAGGATCCGGTGAGTCCGGTCCTCTCGGTCCGGCCTGATCTGTCCGCAGTACTCGAGCGATTAATGACCATGCTCGCGAAGAGCGAGTAGCGAGGAGCGAAGAGCGAAGCCGTAGCTCCTCTTCGCTCCTCGCGCTTCACGACTCGCTAAATTCAATCATGCGACGCGCCGCGCTGGTTCTGCCGCTGGCTCTGGCTTCCTCGGCGAAGTTGTCCCCTCTCACGTCTCACCTCTCACCTCTCACGTCCGACACTCCCTGCGAGGCGTCCAGCCCCGCGCCGGGACCCAGTCGCGATCTCTATTGCGTCGATCTCGATCCCATCCCCGCGCTCGAGGGGACCACCGCGACCTTCGAGCTGAACCGCATTCCCTCACCGTTCGGGGTGAACGTCACCCGCGATGGCCGTCAGGTGTACGCGCCGGTGCTCCGGGTGACCGGTTTGCCGGAGCCGGCCGCATTCTCCCCGGGTGCCCGCGTCTGGATCGTGTGGATCGCGACCCAGCAGCTCCATCCCACCCGCAAGCTCGGCGTCGTGGGCAACGGCCGTCACGTCCTGCCCGCGATTGACTGGCCGAAGTTTCTGATTCTGGTGACGGCCGAATCCTCCGCCGACGCGGAGCAACCGGACGGCCGGGTCGGGTTGCGGGGGTTCTCGCCCAGCTCGAGAATGCAGCCGCCGGACCTGTCGGAATTCCTCTATGGCGCGGCACCGGTGGCGGACCCCGCGTCACCCCGTCCCGGCGCGCCCGGCGGCGATCATACGCAGCACGGCGGTGCGCCGCCCCCAAGCGGCATCGCTGCCTGGATCCATCCCCCGATGCCCGCCGGGGTGGCGATGATGCCCGCCGAGATGCGGCTCCCCTTCCCCGCGGCGACCCCGTTTCTCCCATCGGAGGCGAGAGCCGCCCCGGTTCCCGACGCGAAGCCACGAGACGTCGTGCGCCTGGAGGACGGTGATACTCTGGTGCTCACGGCCGCACCGGTACGGCAGACGGTGCGGGGTCACAGGTTCATCGGTTACGGATACAACGGCCAGGTTCCAGGACCCCTGATCTGGGGCACCCAGGGAAGCACGATTCACATCCGCTACCGGAATCGCATCGAGTGGCCCAGCACGGTGCACTGGCACGGTGTCCGCCTCGATAACCGCTTCGACGGCGCCGAAGGACTCACTCAGGACGCCGTGCCTCCCGGCGGCGACTTCGACTATACCGTCCGCCTCCCCGATGCCGGGCTGTTCTGGTATCACCCGCACCGGCGCGACGACATTCTGAGGGACCTCGGTCTCTACGGGAACCTGCTGGTGAGCCCTTCGCAGACACAGGCCGATCCGGTCAACCGCGAAGAGCTGCTGATGCTCGACGACATCGAGATCGCGGACCGGGGCGTGGTCCCCTATGGGGCGGAGCGGCCCACCCACGCGCTCATGGGACGCTTCGGCAACGTGATGGTGGTGAACGGTCGCGGGGACTGGTCCCTGGATGTCTCGCGCGGCGAGGTGGTGCGTTTCCTGCTGACCAACGTCTCCAATGCGCGAAGCTTCAACGTCTCCTTCGGCGGTGCCAGGATCAAGCTGCTGGGCTCGGACCTGAGCAATTTCGAGCGGGCAGAGTGGGTGGAGAGCGTCGTCGTGGCTCCCGCGGAGCGTTATCTGGTCGACGTGCGCTTTGGGAACCGGGGCGCCGTGGCGATCGAGAATCGCGTCCTCGCCATCGATCATCTCTTCGGCCGTTTCTTTGCCCAGGTGGATACCCTCGGCGTCGTGCGGGTTAGCGAGCGCCCTGCACGGCCGGATTATGGTGCGGCGTTCGGCGCCACCCGCCAGCACCGCGGGGTCAGCGCAGAGATCGACCGGCTACGCCGGGATTTCGACCGGCCGCCGGATCGCTCCCTGGTGATCCGCATGGAGGCAACCGGTCTCCCGTTCGTCGTCGACCGGTTTCTCCGCATCGACTCGGTCTATTTCCATCCGGTCGAATGGAGCGGCACCATGCCGATGATGAACTGGAACTCGACCTCCAGCGAGATACGGTGGATCCTGGAGGAGCCGGGGACCGGCCGCCGGAACATGGACATCCGCTGGGACTTCCCGGTGAGAAGCACGGTCAAGATACGGATCGCCAATCTGCGCCATACCCTGCACGCCATGCAGCACCCCATCCACTTCCACGGCCAGCGATTCCTGGTGCTCGAGCAGAACGGGGTTCGCAATACCAACCTGGCGTGGAAGGATACGTTTCTGTTGCCGGCCGGCGGCTCGGCCGACATTCTCCTGGAGGTCTCCAACCCGGGCACCTGGATGGCGCACTGCCATATCTCGGAGCACCTGGAATCCGGTATGATGATGTCGTTCAC
>Ga0075429_100000161_pt1 | contig 42538 bp, 34 predicted proteins | sample RhiMetdeltSRZDD3_FD_75295 | JGI IMG/M metagenome (GOLD analysis project Ga0075429, IMG submission 75295) | Populus rhizosphere microbial communities from Tennessee, USA - Rhizosphere MetaG P. deltoides SRZDD3 | ecosystem: Host-associated > Plants > Roots > Rhizosphere > Soil | place: USA...
CGCCGGGCTCTCGCCGACCCGGTCGGCCAGCTCGGTCGCTGTCGCAGGCCCGCCGAACGTCAGTTCCTCGATCAGGCGCAACCGGACGGGATGGGTGAGCGCGCGCAGGACGCGGGGGTCTCGGATCTCGCGTTGGGGAAACTCAGCCACGTGTCGAAGGATACCTTTCGAAAGGACTCTTTGAAAAGAGCTCCTTTGATAGACACTCTCCGCGCAAGGGCTATCAGCGGACGGTAAGGGGGGCCATACTGTACGCCGTGTCGCCTGGGCCGAGCCCTTCCGTACGGCGCCGCCGGCTCGGCGCCGAGTTACGCCGGCTACGGGAGGCCGCCGGCCTCACCGGGGACCAGGTCATCGCGCGCGTGGGCTGGGCGTCGGCCTCCAAGCTCTCCCGGCTCGAGAACGGGCGTAGCCGGCCCGACCTCGCCGATGTGCTGGACCTGCTGGACCTGTACGCCGTCGGCGGGCGCGAGCGGGACGAGCTGGTCGCCGTCGCGCGCGACGCCGGGAACACGCGGGGGTGGCTGCGCTCGTACCCGGTGATGACCAAGCGACAGCGGGGGTACGCCGAGCTCGAGTCGGGCTGCGCGGACATCCGGGAGTACGCGACGGCCAGCGTCCCGGGACTGCTGCAGACGCCGGACTACGCCCGGGTACGCATCCTGTCCTCGCGGGCGCTGCAGCAGCTCGACGCCGTTGACGCGGCGGAGACCGCCGAGACCGAGGTAGCCGCTCGCGTCGCGCGGCAGGGAATCCTGACCCGGCCGGCGGACCCGACGAGGTACGAGGCCGTCATCGAGGAGACCGCGCTCAGCGGCCGGGGTGGCCCACCGAGCGTCATGCGGGATCAACTGGCCCATCTCCGCAGGCTCGCTGAGCTGCCGAACATTACTCTCCGTGTACTACCCGGCGACGCCACTATCGGGGACCGGTACCTGCCGCACACCCCGTTCTCGATCTACCGGTTCGCCGACCCGGCCGACCCGGAGACGGTAGCGGTCGAGGCCCTCGGCAACGATCTCGTCCTGTCGGAAAAGCCCAGCGTAGAGCGGTACATCGTAGTCTTCAGCTGGCTGCGGGAGGCGGCGCTGTCGCCCGCCGACTCGCTCGCTTGGCTATCCGCGCGGGTGGTGGTACCCGTAGACGCTTCGGACTGAGAAGTCCATCGACATATCACCCGATCGGACGGTACCGGTGCCGATCGCTTGCGCGACCTCGTTGCGGTACGTGACGATGTTCGCCAAGTTACATGGAAGTTCCACGAATGGACTCGCCCATGCGGTACTTGATCGTCCGCACCGACGTACGCGCGGTCGCGCCCGACGAAATGGCCAGCGCATGGGCGAACGGGGCCCGCATCCGCGACGAGCGCACCACGCCCGAGCCGCGCCGCCAGACGATGTTCGCCGAGGACCGCGACGCCGCCTTGCATCTGGCCCGGGCCCTCGCGTCGGTCGGCCCGGTGCGCGCCGGCCGGCAGCGCGTCAAGGTTGTTCGGCTGGGTGAGCCGGAGCGGTCGAGTCGTCGGCCCACAGTTCTATGAGGTAGCGCGCGATCGACGCCGGCGGGGACAGCGCGAACCCGTCTCCCGCCCCGGCGAGCCCCGCGATGATCTGCTGCCGGGTGAACCAGCGCGCCTCGGCGATCTCGGCCGGGTCGGTCCGCACCGAGTGCGTCGGATCGGCCCGCGCGACAAAGCCCAGCATCAGCGAACCCGGGAACGGCCATGCCTGGCTCGCGACGTACTGGATGTCGGTCACCGCGACGCCGACTTCCTCGGCTACCTCACGAGCGACCGCCGCCTCGGCCGACTCACCGGGCTCGACGAAGCCGGCCAGGCACGAGAACCGGCGCCTTCCCTCGGCCGTCCAGGCCGTGTTGTGCCCCAGCAGGCACCGGCCGTCGGGACCCGCGACGCCGTCGTGCACCAGCACGATCACGGCCGGATCTGTCCGCGGCCACGACGGACTGCCGCCGTCGTCCGCACGCACCCAGCCACCGTCGCCCACCGTCATGGGCCGGCCGGTCTCCGGTGAGTACGGGTGCCGCGCGTGCCAATGCCCCAGCGCGACCGCGGTCGCGGCGAGCCCGGCCTCCGCGTCGGAGAGCGAGTCCGCGACGTCCCGCAGGGTCACCTGGCGGGCGCCGGGCGCCTCGGGCAGCTGCCCGACGACCGCGAAGTACGCTGTGCCGTCGCCGTCCTCGCCGAGGAACAGCCGATCCCCATCGGTCACCTGCGCCGGCTCCTGGAAGACCAGTGCGTCCGCCTCGGTCACCAGGAACCGCCCACCGGCTACGACGTCGACGAGAATGACCCGTCCCCGCTGCCATGCCTGTTCGAGCCAGTCCGCGTCGGTACGGCGGTGCGCCGCCCTGTCCACTGTGGACCTAGCGAGCGGCGGCGGTCTTCTCACGCGACCCCCTCCCGTCGATCAAGTCCTTGATCGAGGGCATCATACGGTCGTGCCTTCGTCCACTGTGGTGCGTTCGACGGGACCGAGCCTGGCCAGCGAGTCGCCCATCCGGTCGGCGTCCCCGAGTACGACCGCGAGGACTTTGGCCGGCGCCAGGTACGTCGCCGCCGCCGCGGCGACCTGGTCCCTGGTCACGGCGGCGAGCCGGGCCGCGTGTCCCACGAGGTAGTCCAGACGCAGGCCGAAGCCCGCGTACGTGCTCGCCAGCGACGCCAACCCGGACTGGGTGGACAGGCCGAGCTGGAGCGTACCGAGGGCGTACTGCCGCGCCTGCTCGAGCTCGGCCTCCTTGGGTGGCGTGGTGGCCATCCGGCCGAGCTCGTACAGCGTCTCGACCAGCGCCGGGCCGGTCACCGCGGTGGCCACGTCGGTAGCGAGCAGGAGTACCGACCCGACCTGCGAGTGCTCGATCGCCGAGTGCGGGCTGTACGTGTACCCCTTGTCCTCCCGGATGTTCTCGACCCAGCGCGAGGAGAAGTAGCCGCCGAAGACGAGGTTGGCCAACTGCAGCGCGGCGTAGTCCGGGTGTTCGCGGTCCACGGCCGGCAGGATGAGCCGGATCGAGGACTGCACCGAGCCGGGCCGGTCCACGAGCAGCAGCGGACCCGGTACCACGTCCGGCGCCGGTGGCTGGACCACCTCCTTGCCTCCACCGTCCCATGTAGACAGTGCGCGCTCGGCCGCGTCCATTGCCTTCTGCGGCGAGATGTCGCCCACGATCACGAGGGCAGCACCGTGTGGGTGGACCCGTTCGGCGTGCAGCTCGCGGAGCCGGCTCGCGGTCACCGCACGTACCTGCGGCACGCGCGGGGTCGGCGCGGCATACGGGTGCTTGCCGTAGCGGCGCTTCAGCAGGGCGGCCCGGGCCAGGTGGGCCGGCTGGGTCTGCGCGACCTGGATCCGGTCGGCGAGCCGGTCGCGTTCGGTGGCCACCTCGTCGGCCGGGTACGTCGCGTCGGTCAGCACCTCACCGAGAATGCCGAGCATCCGATCGAGCCCGGACACGAGCGCGTTGCCGCTGACCAGCAACCGGTCCGGATCGACCCCTGCGGACAGCGCACCGCCCACGACCTGCAGCTCGGCCGCTATATCCACAGTGGACATCGTGGGGGTACCGGAGAACAGGGTCTGGGCCAGCATGCCGGTACGGGCGACGTGCGGGTGACTCAGCTTCGCGGATCCGAACGGCACGCGTAGCCGCACCTCGACCAGCGGTACCGACGAACGCCTCAGCGCGATGACCGTCAACCCGTTGGTCAGGGTGCGCTCGACCGACTTCGGGACGATGAACCGTCCCATCGGTTCGAGCCCGGGAACCTCGCGCGCCATTATTTCGTACCCCCGCTTGCGCCTGGCTCGATCTCGACGGACGCCCGGCGGTCCGGACGCAGCGCGGCGGCCGCGGCCTTGACCTCGCCCTCGGTGACCTCGCCCAGCCAGCGGGGCAGCTCACCGAGCACGCTCGCGTCGCCACGCTGCTGCTCGAGCACGGCCATCCGGAGCGCGCGGCCGAGCACGGCGTCGGCGTCCCGCAGCAGATGCGTGGCCATCCGGGCCTGAACGCGGGCCAGCTCACCGGGATCGAGGCCGTCCGAGGCGATGCGTTCGCACTCCTCGTCGATCGTGCGCAGTACCTTGTCGACGTCGCCGGACGGCGGCAGGTGCGCCTGCAACACCAACGCGGTCGGATCGCGCACCTCGAACGGCTCACCCATGAAGCCCAGGTAGCCGCCGACGCTCGTCACCGACCGGTCGCGCAGGACGAGCCGCTGGACCAGCCGCGACGCGTCGCCGTCGGTGAGCACCTCGGCGAGCACGACATACGGCAGGTAGCCGGTGGGGTCCGCGATCGGATCCGGCACGCGCCACGCGGCGGCCACCGCCGGCAGCGGCGCCAACCGGTCGGCGTAGCTGTCCCGGCGCTCGGCCGACAGGTCGGGCTCGGCGAAGTCGGGCCGCACCGGCGCCGGGCGGGCCGGCACATCACCGAAGTGCCGCTCCACCAGCTGCGTGGCCTCGGGTACCGAGATGTCCCCGGCCACCGCCAGCACCGCGTTGCCACACGCGTAGAACCGGTCGAAGAACTCCTGTGCGTCCTCGACCGTGGCCGACTCGAGGTCGTCGAACGAGCCGTAGCCGTCGTGCGCGTTCGCGAAGCTGTCGAACATGACCGGCGGTAGCTTCAGCCAAGGGAAGCCGCCGTACGGTCGGTTCAACACATTGACCCGGATCTCTTCCTTGACGACGTCGACCTGGTTGCGCAGGTTCTCCTCGGTCAGCCGCGGGCCGCGCATCCGGTCCGCCTCGAGGAACAGCACGCGCTCCAAGGCACCGGCCGGCATGCTCTCGAAGTAGTCCGTGTAGTCGAGGTGCGTCGAGCCGTTGAACGTCCCGCCGGAGCCCTGTACGTAGCGAAAATGGGCCAGCTTCTCCAGGCTCTCCGAGCCCTGGAACATCAGGTGTTCGAACAGGTGGGCGAACCCGGTACGGCCCTGCGGCTCGGAGCGGATTCCCACGTCGTAGACGACCGCGACGCCGACCACCGGGGCGCTGCGGTCCGGGGCGAGCACCACGCGCAGACCGTTGGGCAGCGTCAGGCGCTCGACGTCGTACGTGGTGGCGGGAATCTTCGTACGGGCTCTGCGGGACACGTTGCGACCCTAGCGCGGCGCTCTTACCCCCTGCCTACCGGCCAGTCCACTGCGATTCCGGTCGGCGAAGCCGAACAGAACCAACGCGACCAGAAACCCCAGCAGCGGCAACGCCACCAGCCAGCGGCGCCAGTCACCGCTGGCAAAGGCGGGGGTGACCGTTCGCGGTTCCGCGACGGTGCCGGGGGTGGCGCTCGGGGCCACCGCGATGGGGGCCAGCCCGGGCCGCGTCGGACTCGGCGCCGCCGACGGCACGGGAGGCTGGGTGGGTATCGACCGGGTCAGCGCCGCCGTCACGTCGAGCACACCAAAGCCGTACTCGTCGTCGCGGCCGGCCGGTCCCCGGTCCGAACTGGTACCGGTCAGCCGCGCGACCACGGCCTGCGCGGCCAGCTGCGGGTATCGCGAGCGCACCAACGCGGCGGCACCGGCCACGATCGCGGCGGCGCCGGTACCGGCTTCGATGCGGTAGCCGCCACGGGCATCGGTCGTGACGAGATCGACCCCGGGCGCGGCGAGGGTGGGTGGGGTGGCCGGCTTGCCGATCGCCGCGCCGGACTTGTCCACCGCCGCGACGGCGACGACGCCCGGGTACGAGGCCGGCCACGGCATGAACGTCTCACCGGCACGGCCGCCGGTCGGCGCGACCACGATGACCCCGGCCCGTACCGCCGACGTGACCGCCTGTTCCAGCCGGGGCGTGGTCGGCATCCCCCGCCCGATGCAGATGACCGCGGCACCCCGGGACACCGCGAGGTCGATGCCGTCGGCCAACACGTCCGGGTCACCGTACTGGCCGGGCTTGGTCGTGATCACGACGGGCAGGATCCGGGCGTGCGGGGCGATGCCGAGCACACCGTCCACGCCGAGCGGGATCGTGCCCGGGCCGGTGGTCGGCCCGGGTCCCGGCGGCGCGGGCGCTTGCGCGGGTCCGTGGCCGTGGCCGGCGACGAGCCCCGCGAGCCCGGTACCTCGACCGTCCACATCGGACTGCGTGGTCGCCTCCAGCACATTGGTCGCGTCCACCGCCGGCAGCAGGGCCCCCGAGAGGTCCGGGTGCGTACCGTCCACTCCGGAGTCGACGATCGCCACAGTCACGCCGTCACCCTGGCTGATCCGGTGTACCGCGGTCAGGTCGAGGAAGCGTACGTGCCACTGCGCGTCGCGGATCCCGTCCGCGTACGCCGGCCCCGCCGGGAGAAACCCACACAACGCGGCGGTGGCGATGGCCACGATCGCGGCCCGACCTCTCATCCGCGTCAGGGTAGCCGTGGACGGTCATCCGCGACAGTCGGGGTTTAGTTCAGTTCGTGCGTACGGATGCCAGTACGTCGTCGACGACCCAGTCGAACTGCGGGTGAGTGTCTGGAATGGACACATAGAGGATTGCCGCGTCGGGCCGGCCGACATCGATGAGGGCGACCGCGACGAGCTCGCTGTCGGCCTTCAGCCCGGGCTCGGTGAAGTGCAGCCGGAACTTCGTGACCCAGGCGGGCCGCCCACCGAGTTCGGTCTGCTCGTCCCGCATCAGCTCCATCCGGTTCGGCTGCGGGTAGTACTCGGCCCGTACGTCGGCGGCGACCTGTCGCCCGGTACACGCCAAATCGATGGCGACGGCGTCGTTGACCGTCGCCGGCACCGAGGCCGACAGGATCGAGGCATGGTACGTGCCGTTGGGGTAGACCTCGGTCACGAAGTGCTGACCGACCTTGTACGCGACCTGCAGCGTTCCGGCGGTCCACACGTCCTTCCACGCGATCCACGGATCGCCGTACCGCCGGTACGAGATCCCGGCGTCCGGGTCGGTGGTACGCGGACCGGTCGGCGCCGCGGACGGCTGACCCGGGCCGGGTGAGGCCGCCACGCTGGGCGGCGGGCAGAGCCGGGCCAGCGGCGGGCGGGTGTCGGGCAGCGCGGCGGGGCGCCGGAACGGGCTACCGGCTCCCCCGAACACGACGACCAGCAGGACGAACACGCCGACGAACGCCACGGCCCCGGCCGACCCGCCGAAGAGCAGCAGCATCCGGCGCTGCCGCCGCCGGCTGTCGACCGGCGAGGGCTCCGGTGGCGGAGCGAACGGGTCGATCACCAGCTCAGTCGAGGTACCGAGCCGGGTGACCATGCCTGCGCGATGGGGTGAGTTCATCCGACTACCAGTGAACACCACGTAGCGGTCAGCTGGCAGGCCCGGCCCTCCCCGGCGCTTCCACCCCGACCACCGGCGCCGGCGCGCCCCCGATCCGCCACGGTACGAGCGCCGCCGCCGCCGCGAGCAGCAGGCCTACCAGCGCGAGCGCGAGGACGACTCCGATCTCGCGCATTCCTTTCGTCTCGGTGCCCATGTGCACCTCCCCCAAACCCCGGCCGCAGCCGGAGATCCCCCGCGACAATGATTCCTCGAGCATCGATCGATGCGACACCGGGTTGTCGGATGACGGTCTCCTAGCCCACCTGGGTTTCGCGCCGACCGAAGGTCCAGGCGCCTGAGGCATTTCGACCTATCGGTTCGCGATGGGGATCGATGTGACAAGTGCGGTCAGGCCCGCCTCGTCCAGCAGGTCGGCCGGGCGGACGGTCAGCCCGTCCCGTACGTAGAAGAAGGCCGCGCGCACCCTGTCGACCGGTACCCCGGCCAAGGCCGCCCAGGCCAGCCGGTAGGCGGCCAGCTGGACCGCGGCGGCCGCGGCGGCCTGCCCGGACGGTGGCCGGCCGGTCTTCCAGTCCACGACATCGAAGTCGGCATCCTCGGCGAAGACCGCGTCCATCCGGCCCCGGATCACCGTGCCCGCGACCACGGTCGCGAACGGCACTTCGACCGCGACCGGCGTCCGCTCCGCCCACTCGCTGGCCAGGAACCGCTCCTGCAGCTCGGCCAGCGCCTCGTCGCCGGCGGCGCCTTCATCCGCCGCTCCGGGCAGCTCGTCGAGGTCGAGCAGCTCCTCGCCGCCGAACCGTTGCTCGAGCCAGCGGTGGAAGGCGGTGCCGCGGCGGGCGTACGGGTCGGGACCGGACGGCAGCGGCCGGCGCAGCGACCGGGCCAGCGCCTGCGGATCCTTTCGCAGCACGACGAGCTGGGATACGGACAGGTGAGCCGGCAGCGTCACCCGTACCGGGCCGTCCCGGTGCCGGCGCCGCTCGCGTTCGGCCAGCAGCAGCTCGACCTCGTCCGTCCAGTCGTCGGCGAACCCCAGCGGCGGCGTCGAGATCGCGGCGCGCACCATCGCCGCCCCCTCCGTCATGGCCGGTCGGCGGTCGCCCAGCGGGTCGCCGGGCCAGGTGGCGCGCGGTACGTCGGCCGCGGTCGGGTTGGTCGCGTCCTCCGCGGGCGGTGGCGCCCACGCGTCCACCACTCCTGCACCGGCGAGACACCGGTCGCGGATCTCGGTCAGGAACGGCGACGGGCCACGTGGGCGCAGCAGGCCCTCGCCCCACCAGTACCCCGAACACAGCAGCAGGCGGCGCGGCCGCGTCACGGCGACGTAGGCCAGCCGGCGCTCCTCCCGGCCGTCGTGCTCGCGCCACGCCTCCTCGAACGCGGCCCGTGCTTCGTTGACCGCTTTCTGATCGGTCGCGCCGTCGACGCGCAGCACGGGCAGCTCATCCGAGTCGCCGCGCAGCGGGAACGGCACGATGCCCAGTCCGCGCAGCCAGTGGTCGGCCCCGGTACTCGGCGCCGGCCATTCCTTGTCCGTCAGGCCCGCGGCCACGACGATGTCCCATTCGAGGCCCTTCGCGGCGTGCGCGGTGAGGATCTGCACCGCACCCTCGACCACCTCGACCTCACCCGGCGACAGCCCGCGCTCCTCGTCCTCCGCAGCGGCCAGGAACGACAGGAACGCGTTCAGCGTCGGGCCCTCCGCCTCGCCCGCGAACCGCGCGGCGACCTGGCCGATCGCGTCGAGGTGGGCGCGCGCCAGACCGGCGTCGCCGGGCCGGGTGGCCACCTCGACGTCGAGACCGGAGGTGCGCTCGACGTCCGCGATCAGGTCGGGCAGCGGCTGGTCCAGGCGCGCGCGCAACGCACGCAACTCCTCGCGGAGGGCGACGAACCGGTGGTACGCCCGCACCGAGTACCGGTCGGGATCGCCGAGATCGTCGAGCGCCTCGATCAACGCGGCCTCGTCCAGCCGGTCGGTCACGACGAGGTCCGGGTCCCGCCGCTCCCACGCGATCTGCCGAGCACGCCGGTGCAGGGCGACGAGGTCCCGCGGCCCGATGCGCCAACGCGGACCGGTCAGCAGCCGCAGCAGCGCCGCCCCCTGCATCGGATCGGCCAGCACGTTCAGGGTCGCGACGACATCGCGTACCTCGGGCGTGTCCAGCAACCCGCCCAGACCGACGACCTCGACCGGCAGGCCGACCGACCGCAGCGCGCTCTCCAGGGGTGCGATCTGCTTGCGGGTACGCACCAGCACGGCAGTGGTGGGCCGTTCCGTCACCGGGATGTCCGCGATCGCGGCGTCCGGCGCGACCCGCGCCTCCTCCCGCCACGCGGTGGCGATGCGGTGCGCCACCCAGCGCGCCTCGTCGGCGAACGTCTCCATCAGTGCACAGTGGACAGTGCTCGACGAGCCCACCGGCCGGGCGACCCGTGGGGCCGGTACGAGTCGGGCCACCCGCGCGCCGGCCGCCCGCAGCGGCGCCGACACAGCGTTGGCGATGTCCAGGATCTCGGCACGGTTCCGCCAGCTCGTACTCAGCACCAGATGCGCGGCCGCCTGACCGTCGGCACCGGGGAAGTCGGCGGGGAATCGCCGCAGCGCGCCGGCGCTCGCCCCGCGCCAGCCGTAGATCGACTGGCACGGGTCGCCGACCGCGGTGACCGGGTGACCGTCGCCGAACAGCGACCGCAGCAGGACGACCTGCGCATGGCTGGTGTCCTGGTACTCGTCGAGCAGCACCACCCGGAACCGGTCCCGCTCGATCGCGCCCACATCCGCGTGGTCGCGGGCGACGACCGCGGCGCGGGCGAGCTGGTCGCCGAAGTCCATGGCCTCCAACGCCCGCTTGCGTTCGGCGTACGCCCGGACGATCGGCAGCAGCGCGAGCCTTGCCCGCTGCCGGTCGAGCACGGTACGGACGTCGGCGTACATCCGGCCGGGCAGCCGATCCACGGCGGCGTAGAAGCGGCCGGTCCACACCGCCAGGTCCTCGGTCGTACACAGGTGCTCGGCCAGCTCGGCGGCCAGGTGCAGCACCGCGTCGGTGACCGTACTCACCGCGGCGTCCACTATGGACATATCGCCCTCGTAGCTCCGGACCGCGGCGTCGGCGAGCTGCCAGCAGGCCGCCTCGGTGAGCAGTCGCGCCGACGGCTCGAAGCCCGAGCGCAGGCCGTGCTCGGAGACGATGCGGGCCGCGTACGAGTGGTAGGTGGCGACCGTGGGCTCCCCGGTGAGCAGATCGTCGCTGCCGAGCCGGCGGATCAACTGGGCCAACCGGGTGCGGATCCGGTGTGCCAGCTCCCCGGCGGCCTTCCGGGTGAACGTCAGGCCGAGCAACTGCTCCGGTCGCACGTACCCGTTGGCGACCAGCCAGACGACCCGCGCCGCCATGGTCTCCGTCTTGCCCGAGCCGGCTCCGGCGACGACCAGCAGTGGCGCCACCGGGGCGGCGACCACCCGGACCTGTTCCTCGGTCGGCGGCGGTAGCCGCAGCAGCGTCGCCAGCTCGGTCGGGGTGAACCGGGGCCCGACCGCGGGAACCGGCCGCGTGGCAATCACCTCCGTCATGGCGCCACCTGGTTCGCTCGTTCCGCGCCGCTCTCGGGCGTCGCCTTCCCTCCGCGCCGCGCAGCGGCCTTCGGCCGGCGCGTCGCGTCAGTCCAGGCACCGCCCGCGGCGCTCCACTCGCTCACGGCTCGTGCACCTGCCGTCCCTTGCCGGAGATCGGGCAGGCGGTACGCACCGGGCAGGTACGGCAGCCGGCGTTCGTGACCGCCTCGAACGTCGACGCGGCCATCGTGGTGGCGGCGCGCCGGATCAACGTACCGGCCCACTCCGGATCGGCCGCCTCGGCGAGCGCCGGTTGGTGCTGCTCGACGCTGTTGCCCTTGGTACCGAGCTGGACCAGCGCCGCGCCGCCGGTCTCGGTACCCAGTTCGGCGAACGCCCCGGCCTCGACGGCCGCCTGGTACGCGCCGAGCTGCGGATGTTCGGCCACCTCGGCGGCGGTCGGCTTGGATTTGCCGGTCTTGAGGTCCACGACGACCAGGCGCCCATCGGGGTCGATCTCCAGCCGGTCGACGCGGCCCTTCAGCTCGACGCCCTCGCCGAGCTGGACGAGGAACTCCTTCTCGATCGCGGCGAGCCGGCGCGGGTTCGCCGCCAGCCAGCCGACGAGCCGGTCGAGCATGCCCTCGGCGCGGGTGTTCTCCCGATCGGCCAGCCACCGGGCGGCCAGTTCGATCGCGTCGAATCGGGCGGCCACATAGGCGGCCAGCTCCGCCCGGTCGACGGTCGCGTCGTGGGCGAGCATCGCCGCCGCGTGGACGAGGTTGCCGATACCCTGCTGTGCGGTCGCCGGTGGCTCGCCACCGTGCCGGCGCAGCAACCATTGCAGAGCACAGCGCAGCGCGCTCTCCACTGTGGACGGTGTGACGGTGACCGAGTCGCCCGGCTCGATCAGCGGTCGGTCGTCCGACAGCGGAGCCAGCCCCCACCAGCTGTCCGGATGTGCGCCACGGACACCGGCGGTAGCCAGCCGAGCCAGTTGCGCCGCCGCCGCTCGACGCCGCAGTGCAGGCTCGGCGGGGTTCGTCACGACGGTACGCAACTCGGCCACCAGCGCCGGCAACGTCAGCGCCCGAGGCAGCCGCGTCGGTGGCTGCGCGGTCGGCAGCTCGTGCTCCTCCAGGGCCAACTCGTCCAGGGCCAACTCATCAAGAAATCTGCTCGGCTGCTCGTCTCCCTCCACGGCGCCGATACCGCCGGAGGCGACGGCCGTGACGATCAGCCGGCGCCGAGCCCGGCTGGCCGCCACGTAGAAGAGCCGGCGTTCCTCGTCCAGCAGGGCGGCGGTCTGGCTCGCGGCGAACTGGCCGCCGCCGATGTTGCGCCCGGCGGTGACGTCGACGAGCACCTCGGAGCCGAGCAGGCTGCCCCGCAGGCGCAGGTCGGGCCAGACCCCCTCCTGTACGCCGACCACGGCGACGACGTCCCACTCCAACCCCTTGGCGGCGTGCGCGGTGAGGACGCGTACCGCGTCACCACGGTCGGCGACCGGGGCCAGCGAGTCGAACGGCAGGTCCTGGCTGAGCACGTGGTCGAGGAAGACCTCGGTACGCGCACCCGGCAGCCGGTCGACGAACCGCGCCGCGGCGTCGAAGAGCGCCATGACCGCGTCGAGATCCCGATCGGCCGCCGCGGCCCGCCGCTCGTCCTTCAGGTTCAGGCTGGCGGCTCCCCACCGCTCCGCAAGACCGGTCGCTCGCCAGACCGCCCACAGCACGTCCTCGACCGTGGCGCCCGGCCGGGCCGCGGTCTCCCGGGCGGTAGCGAGCAGCCCGGCGACGGCCCGCGCAGGTGCGGCCCACCGCCGATCCACCACGGCCAGCTCGGCCGGTTCGCGCAGCGCCTCCACGAGCAGCACGCCGGACGGCCGGTTGTCGCCGGCCGCCAATGCCAGCGCGCGCAGACCCTGCCGCAACCGGCGCTCGGCGAGCGGATCCGCCCGGCCCAGCGGCGAGTGCAGCAGCGCCACCGCGGCCTCTTCGTCCAGCCGGTCGGGATCGAACGCGCAGCGCAGCAGCAACAACAGCGGCGACACCGCCGGCTGCAGGTGCAGCGCCAGATCCTCGGCGAGGGTGGATGTCGGTACGTCGGCCTGGGTCAGCGCCCGCTGGACGCCGGCCAGCTGCCGGTGTACCGACCGCACGATCACCGCCATGCGCGACCACGGGACCCCGTCGACCAGGTGCGCCTCGCGCAGCCGGTGCGCCACATAGGCGGCTTCGCTGGTGGAGGTCCGGAACGTGTGTACCGATACCGCGCCGGGCTCCTCGACCGCGCTGGTCAGCGTCCGGTGCCGTACCGGGCCGCGCAGCCGCCGGGCGATCCGTCGGGTGGCCGTCACGAGTTCGGGTCCGAACCGGTGGCACCGGCTCAGGGTCACCGTCGGCGCCACGCCGCCGTCCGGCGCGCGGAACCGGTCCGGGAACGCGACGACCCCAGTCACGTCCGCCCCGCGGAACGCGAAGGTGGACGAGTCCGGATCGCCGAACGCCACCAGCGGCGCACCCCCGCCGGCGACCAGGGTGAGCAGGTCCAGTTGCGCTGGGTCGGTATCGGCCAGGTCGTCGATGTACACATAGGACAGTCGATGGCGCTCGGCGGTCAGCAGGTCCGGATCGTCCGCGAGCAGCGCGGCCGCCGCGCGGACCAACTCGGCGTAGTCGTACGCCACCGAGCCCCGGCTGGTGGCGTCACGCAGTGCGAGCACCTGGCTGTACTGCTCGAGGAAGCGCCCCGCGGCGGACCAGTCGATCCGGCCCAACCGCAGCCCCTCGGCCGTCAGCTCGTCCGCGCCGATTCCCCGCTCGGCCGCCCGCAGCAGCAGGTCGCGTAGCTGGGCGGCGAACGCCCGCGTCGGTAGCGCGGCCCGCAGCTCCTCCGGCCAGCCAACCGCGTCGTCCGCCGGGTCGACCAGCTCCCGGATGATCACGTCCTGCTCCGGACCGGTGAGCAGCCGCGGCGGCGGGTCACCGACCTCGGCGGCGGCGCGGCGGAGCAGCCCGAACGCGTACGCGTGAAAGGTCCGCACGAGCGGTTCCGCCGTTACGCTCCTGTTCGCGCCGAGGCGGGCCTCCAACTGGTTACGCAGCCGCACCGCGGCGCGGCGGCCGAACGCGAGCACGAGAATCCGCCGCGGATCGACGCCCTCCGCGACCCGTTCGCAGACCGCCTCGACGAGTGCCGTGGTCTTGCCGGTGCCCGGTCCACCGATCACCAGCAGCGGACCCTCCCGGTGCCGGATGACCCGCCACTGTTCGTCGTCCGGCACCACCTCGGCGGCGACCGGTGCAGGCCGCCGTTCGAGTTGGAACACCGTCACGGTCAATATCCCATCACGCCAGTACGACGCTTCGGGGCATCGACACGGTCGCTCACACGGTTGGCGCGAGCGCGGCGCGTTCGTCCGCCTCGAGGTCTCCGGTCTCCCCCACCGCGGCGGCCGAACGGCCGAAGTAGACCACGTAGGCCAGGAACGCCAGCCAAGCCGTACCGCCGATGGTCAACCCGACCACGGTCGGGAAGTACGGCGTCACGAACGCCTCGATGACGCCGCTGACGAGGAGAACCACGGCCAACCCCAGCGCGACGACCATCCCGGACCGGGCCGCCTCGGCCAGCGCCTGACCTCTCGTACGTGTCGGGCCCGGCGCGATCCACGCCCAGCCGATGCGCAGCCCGACCCCGGCCGCCACGAAGATGCAGGTCAGCTCCAGCAGACCGTGAACGAGGATCAGACCGAAGAATACGTCCGCCCGGCCGTTGCCGATCATGATGCCGCCGATGAGGCCCAGGTTGAGAATGTTGAGCCCCAGTACGTAGAGCACCGGCAGGATGAGCACACCGGAGGCGAGGCAGAGCGCGGCGACCCGGGCGTTGTTGGTCCACACGGCGAAGGCGAAGTTCTGCGGAGCGTTCTCCGTGTAGTACGCCTCGAACGACGTGTTGACGATCTCGTCGATCTGGTCCTGCGAGATGAACGCCCGCGCGACATCGGGGTTGTTCGCGACGTACGCCATCAGTACGCCGGCGACGGCGACGTTCGCCAGGAGCACGCTGACCCACCATGGCCAGGCCCGGTACACCGCGGCCGGGAAGGACGTCGTGAAGAAACGCCCGATGTTGTACCACAGGCGGGTCGGACCACCGGTGAGGGCGCCGCGCGCGGACAGGACGAGCCGGGACAGCCTGGCGACCAGCGCGGCATCGGGCGACCGGCTCCGGATGAGCGACAGGTGCGTCGCCGCACGCTGGTACAGCGCCACCAGCTCGTCGACCTCGGTCGCGGTCAGCTTGCGCCGGCGGGCGGCGAGGTGCTCCAACCGGCGCCACTCGCCGACATGCTCGGTGACGAACGCGTCGAGATCCACCAGTCACACTCCAGCAAACGGGGGCAACGCCCGAGGGTACCGGTAGCGCACACTGGGCTGGTGACCGTCACGGAACCCCGCATGCTCAGCGGCGAGGCAGTGGAGCTCGACGTGCGCGTGGCCCGGGTGGGATCACGGGTACCGGCGCTGTTGATCGACATCATCATCCAGGTCGGACTGCTCTTCGCGCTGATGACCGTGGCGGGCATCGTGCTGGCGCTCGTCGGACTGAGCGGCGCGCCGCTCGACGGTGCGCTGGTGACAGCGGTGTACGGCCTCGTCGTCGTGCTCGCCCTGATCGGCTACCCGGTAGCGATGGAGACGCTGACCGGCGGGCGTACCCTCGGCAAGCTCGCGTTCGGCCTGCGGGTGGTACGCGACGACGGCGGTCCGATCCGGTTCCGGCACGCGTTCACCCGCGGACTCGTGGGTGCCGCGCTGGAATGGCCCGGCCTGATCCTGCCGCTGGTCACCTGGGTGGCCAGCCTGTGGACGATGATCGCGAACCCGCACGGCAAGCGACTCGGCGACCTGGCCGCGGGCACGCTGGTGATCCACGAACGTACGCCGGAGGTCTGGGGTTGGGTCCCCGCGATGCCCCCGGCCCTTGCTCAGTGGGCGCGCACCCTCGACCTCGTAGGACTGGACGACGAGCTGGCGCTGTCCGTGCGGCACTTCCTGGCCCGCAACCGGATGCTGCGGGAACCCTCCCGGACCCGGCTCGGCCAGAATCTGGCCCGCGAGGTCGCGGCCGTCACGAACCCGCCGCCGCCCGCCGGTACCCCCGGATGGGCGTACCTGGCCGCGGTGCTGGCCGAACGGAACCGCCGGGCCTCCCGGCGGCTGGCCGCCGCACGGGCGCGTACCGCCGCCCTCTGGACCGACGCCCCGGCCACCGTTGCGCCGGCCACACCCGCGATCGCGCCCGTCGCGTCGGTGACGCCGCCCGTTCGGGCGGCCGGGATCCGCTCGGCGGTGCCCGCGCCTAGATGAGCTTCACGGCCTCCGCGTAGTGGCAGGCGGCCTGGTGGCCGAAGCCGCGGTCGACGAGCGCCGGAATGTCGTTCACGCACTTGGTCCGCTCGCCCTCGGTGAGCTCGTTCGCGAACTTCGGGCACCGGGTGCGGAACCGGCAGCCGCTCGGCGGGTTGACGGGGCTCGGTACATCTCCCGTCAGCAGGACCCGCTTGCGGGTGCGCTCCTTTTGCGGGTCCGGTAGCGGGATCGCCGAGATCAGCGCCTGGGTGTACGGGTGCGCGGCCTTCATGAACAGCTGCTCCACCGCTGCGGTCTCGACGATCCGGCCGAGGTACATGACCGCGACCCGGTCGGCGATGTGCCGCACCACCGACAGGTCGTGCGAGATGAACAGGTACGACAGGCCCAGCTCGTCCTGCAGGTCCTCCAGCATGTTGATGACGCCGGCCTGGATCGAGACGTCCAGCGCGGAGACGGGCTCGTCCAGGACGAGAACCTTCGGCCGCAGGGCCAAGGCTCGGGCGACCCCGATTCGCTGGCGCTGGCCACCCGAGAACTCGTGCGGGTAGCGGTTGCTGTGCTCGGGGTTCAGACCGACCGTACGCAGCAAGTCACGTACCTGCTGACGGCCCTTGTTCGCGTACAGGCCGTGGATCCGCAGCGGCTCCGCGACGATCTCGAAGACCGTCATCCGCGGGTCCAGGGATGCGAACGGGTCCTGGAAGACGATCTGCAGGTCGCGCCGGATCGGCCGCATCTGGGCGCGGGACAGCGGGATCAGGTCCCGCCCGTTGTAGAAGACCTCGCCGGCCGTGGCCGGGATGAGGTTGAGCAACAGCCGCGCGGTCGTCGACTTACCGCAGCCGGACTCGCCCACCAGAGCCACCGTCTCGTGCGCCTGGATGTCGAACGAGATATCGCAGACCGCGTGTACGTCCCCGACTCGCCGGCGGATCAGACCACGGGACCGTACCGGAAAGTGCTTGACCAGGTTCCGGACGGAGATGACCGGCTGAGCGGTCGACTGTGTGGTCTGCTGGGGGACGGCCATCGCGGTCACTCTTGCTCCAGGGGGACTTCAGCGGCGAGTTCTTCCAGGGCGGCTGGTGCCTCCAGCACGTCGGATGACGCGGCGAACAGGTCGCCGGGCTTGGCGCCCTCGAGGCGGTTGCTGAAGTGGCAGGCGGCCGAGTGCGGTCCGCCGTTGACCGCAGTCAGCTCCGGCTCCTCGTGGGCGCAGATGTCCTCGGCGATCGGGCAACGCGGGGTGAACGGGCAGCCCGGGGGCAGGTGCAGCAGCGACGGAGGCGAACCGGAAATCGGCGTCAACTGCTGGCTGCGGCCCTGGTCCATGCGCGGCAGGCTGCCGAGCAGGCCCAGGGCGTACGGCATCCGCGGGGCGTAGAAGATCTCGTCGACCGTGCCGGACTCGACGAGCTTGCCGGCGTACATGACCAGCACCCGGTCGGCGTGCCCGGCGATGACCCCGAGGTCGTGCGTGATCAGCACCAGCGCGGCGCCGGTCTCCGCCCGCGCCGCCTCGAGCGCCTCGAGCACCTGGGCCTGGACGGTCACGTCCAGCGCCGTCGTCGGCTCGTCGGCGATGATCACATCGGGGTTGTTCGCCATCGCGATAGCGATGACCACCCGCTGCCGCATACCACCGGACAACTCGTGCGGGTACGCCGAGACCCGTTGCTTGGGGTGTGGGATGCCGACGATCCCGAGCAGCTCCACCGCCCGGTCCAGGGCTGACTGCTTGGACACGTCGTGGTGCGCGAGCACGGCCTCGGCGATCTGCCGACCGACGTTGTACACCGGGTTGAGCGAGGTCAGTGGGTCCTGGAAGATCATTGCGATCTTGTTGCCACGGACCTTGCTCATCGCGTCGTCGGACTTGCCCAGCAGCTCCTCGCCCATGAACTTGGCCGAGCCGGTGATCTGGGCGGACTTGGGCAGCAGCCCCATGATCGCCAGCGACGTCACCGACTTCCCCGAGCCGGACTCCCCCACGATGCCGAGCGCGTCGCCGCGCCGCAACTGGTACGAGACCCCGCGGACGGCACGTACCACGCCGTCCTCGGTGGAGAACCCGACCGTGAGGTTGTCGACATCCAGGATGACGTCGCTCTGCCCGGGCGTCTTGTTGTTCAGCTCAATCATGGTCACTTCCGCACCAGGGACTGCCGAGGGTCGAACGCGTCCCGGAGGCCGTCGCCGATGAAGTTGATCGTCAATGCGATCAGGATGATGAAGACGCCGGGGAAGTAGAACAACCACGGTCGTGTGGTCACCGCGCTCTGCGCGTTCGTGATGAGCAGACCGAGCGAGGTGTCCGGTGCCTGCACGCCGAAGCCGATGAACGACAGCGCGGTCTCGGCCAGGATCGCTGCGGCGATGATGATCGTCGCGGAGACGATCACGACACCCATCGCGTTCGGGACGAGATGCCGCAGGATGATCCGGCTGTCGGAGGCGCCCATGGCCCGCGCGGCTTCGATGAACTCCTGCTCCCGCAGGGAGAGCACCACCCCTCGGACGACCCGGGAGATACCGGTCCAGCTGAGCAGGCCCAACACCAGCGCGAGCGCCCACCAGGCACCACCGCCGCGGATGTTCGCGTTCAGCGCGATCGCGACCGCGATGAACGGCAGAGTCAGCAAGATGTCGACGAAACGCATCAGGGCCGCGTCGAGCCAGCCGCGGTAGAAACCGGCGGCCGCACCCCAGAGGGTACCGAGCACGGTCGCGATGACCATGACGACCAGCGCGATCTTCATGGACTGCTGCGTGCCGCGGATCACCTGCGCCAGCATGTCGTGGCCGACCTGGTCGGTGCCGAACGGGTAGGACAGGTTCGGCGGCACCGAGCCCGGCCCCTTCTTGTACGTGTGGTCGTACTTCCACACGTACGGCCCGAGGAACGCGAACGCCAAGGTCAGCAGGAATACGAACAGGCTGACCACGGCGGCGCGGTGACGCAGGAACCGGCGGAGGATCAGCTCGCCCTGCGATCGTTCCTTCGTGGTGAACTCGGGTCGGTCGGTGCCGGGCGGCGTCGGGGGGGCGGCGGTGGCGGGTGCGCCGCGCAGCGCGGCCCCGCTGACGATGTCACTCATAGCGGATCCTTGGGTCGAGCACGGCGTAGAGCAGGTCGGCGATGATATTGAAGACCACCACGACGAAACCGGCGAACAGCAGCCAGGCGAGAACGCTGAACACGTCCCGGCCGTTCACGCTCTCCACCAGCATCTTGCCGAGCCCGCGCCACTCGTAGACGGTCTCGGTGATCACGGCGCCGCCGATGATGCCGCCGATGTCCAGCGCGGTCACGGTGGTCAGCGGGATCAGCGCGGTGCGCAGTGCGTGTCGGACCATGACCTGTCTATTTCGCAGGCCCTTGGCCCGGGCGAGCCGCACATAGTCGCTGTTGAGCACCTCGAGCATCGAGCCACGCTGGTACCGGCTCCACGACGCGTAGCTGATCAGCATCAGCGACAGCGTCGGGAGCACCATATGGCCCGCGACGTCGGTGATGTTCTGCCAGGTCGTGAAGCTCGCGGTATCGGGAGACTTGTTGCCGATCGTGAAGAAGGTGCTCGTCCCAGTGGCCTGGTTGTAGTAGATGCCGCCGCTCTTCAGCAGGATGGCGAACCAGAATGTGGGGATCGACAGCGCGAGGAACCCGAAGAACGTGAACGAGTAGTCGATCTTCGAGTACTGCTTCACCGCGCTGATCACGCCCGCGAAGATCGCCAGGATCACCGCCAGGAACATCGCGACGAAGACCAACCGCAGCGTGACCCACGCCCGGTCGCCGAGTTCGGTGCCGATGTCGACGCTCGCGCGGACCGACGGGCCGAAGTTACCCCGGATGATCCCGATGTCGTCTCCGGGGTTGGCGCCGAATCCGGTGAGCCAGGTCCAATAACGCTCGGGGATGGATCGGTCGAGGTAGAGCCGGTGTTCCTGGTTCAAGATCGTCTGCTGCGGCACCGGTGGGGTACGTAGCCGCAGAGGCTCGAGTGGGTCGCCAGAGATGGCCACCAGGGAAAAGACGATCACCGAAGCGGCGAAAAGGATAGGGATCGCCGCGAGCAGTCGGCGCATGGTGTACGCGAACATGGGGGACCTCCGCTGAGCGCCAGCCTACTGGCGTTGGGCCCCGGACGCCTCGGGCGTCCGGGGCCCAAACAGTTACCGCTGTAGTTGGGTTTACCTCACGCGGCCTTGAGGCCCCATGTGTGGTTGTTGTAGTTCGGGCCCGAGTTGGTCGGGTTGTCGCGGATGTTCAGGTACTTGTCGTAGACCATCAGGAACGTGGGCTTGGCGGTGATCTCCAGGACATACGCGTCCTTGACGATCAGGGCGTCGGCCTGGTTGAGCAGGTCGGCCTGCTTGTCCAGGTCCAGCGTGTTGGCCGCCTGGGTGATGAGGGCGTCCGCCTCCGGGTTGCTGTTGCCACCGTAGTTGCCGCCACCATCGGACTTCAGAATCTGCTCCGCACCACCGACGACGAACGGGCTACCGACCCACGCGAAGATGATGATGTCGAAGTCGCGCTCCGCCAGGGTCGCACCGAGCGTCTCGGTAACCTCGATCCGCGAGTCGATGCCGAGCTCCTTGAGGTAGCCCTGCACCAGCTCCATGGTCGCCGCCCGCAGCTGGTTGCCCTTCGTGTGGCGCAGGCGGAACGGACCGACCGTCTCGCCGGCCTTGTTCTTCAGCTGCGTGCCGATGCCGGTGTAGCCGGCCGCGGTCAGAATCTGCTTGGCCTTCTCGACGTCACCAGCGCCCTGGCCGGTGGGGCCAATCAGGTCCTTGTAGTACTTGCCACCGGGGTAGAAGTTGTGGCTGCCCAGCTGCACGGCCTTCTTGTCGAAGGTGCCGTAGGTCTTCTCGATGATCTCCTTGATGTCGATCGCGCTGAAGATCGCGGTACGCAGTTCCTTGTCAGCCAGGAACTTGTTCTTCGTGTTGACATCGAAGTGCTCGTGCTGGTAGCCGTGACCGATCCGGTACTGCACACCGGGGATCTGGCCAGCCTGGGTCACGAGGTCCGGGTTCGGCTGGGGGCCAGCGGCCTGGATCTCGTTGTTGCGCAGAGCCGGGATCTCCTGGGACTGGTCGGTGATGAACCGGAAGATCAGCTTCGACAGGTTCGGGCCTTCCTTGCCATACCACTTGTCGTTCTTGACCTGGATGATCGACACGCCCTTCTCGAACTTGTCGATCTTCCACGGGCCACCCGACCACGTCGGGACGGTGGTGTCGAACCACTTCTGCGCGGCGGCCATGCCCTTCGGGGTGGTCCAGTCGTTACCAGCGGCCTTTGCGAGGTGAGCCGGGTAGAGGGTGAACAGACCCTGCCACTCCGAGTACACCTTGCCGGAAGCGAGCGTGACCGTGACGGTCTTGCCGTTGTCCGAGCCCTCGACCTTGTCCATCAGCTCGTAGCCCGAGGTGCTGGCGGGCACGCACCCGTCGCAGTGCTCCGGCTTACCGCTGTTGCCCTTCCAGTTGAAGATGAAGTCGTCAGCGGTGATCGGCGTGCCGTCGCTCCAGACCGCCTCTGGGCGGATCTTGTACACCCAGGTCTGCGGGGTCTCGGATGTCAGCTTCGGCGCCTCCACCAAAAGGTCGAGGTTCCAGGTGAGCGTGCCGGACGGCGAGAAGTACGAAGGCGCCGGGACGACGCCGGCCAGCGCCTGGGAGCCAGCGAACGCGTTGCCCTCGTCGGTAGTGGTGTTCCAGCTCGTGAACTCCTGCTCGAGCGCATAGGTAATCTCGCCCGTACCGGTCTGTGTTGGACCGCTGTTGCAGGTGTCCGGGTTCGCGTCGCAGCCGGCGAAACCGGCCGACGACGTGGGCGGCCCTTCGGTGCCGCCGCTCTGGCAAGCAGAAACGGCAAACACCGCGGCAGCCGCAACCGCAGCGAGGCCAATCAGCCTCTTAGAACTGTGCATGTCCCCTCCAGTCGGCTACCGCAGCCGGCACGCCAAAGCACGGCCCACCATAATGGGCTGCCGACGGACCGGGGCTGCGTCGTAGTGCCTAAAGGAAACGACGCCGACCGCCGACTGCAAAGGGGTGGGCGCCATTCGTGACTGTCCCGTTATGTGGATCGAGTGAAGAAGTTACGTTCCTCATTCGTTCGGATGACACAGACTAGCCGATCGTCGTGATTCGGCCGAGCGAACCGCCGTCACCAAACCCGGAATGTCGGATGTTGGGAGGTGCCTGCGGTAACGCCGGGCCAATCGAGGGCTCCGTTCCGCAGCGTTATGGTGCCGCTCGCGGTCACCCGCTACTGCCCTCGAGAAAAGAGCGTCTCGCCCCAGAATCCGGCGGCATCCTGGACCCCCGGCGGTACCGCGAACAGCCCGCTCGAGACGTGCCGGATGTACTCGTTGAGCACGTCCGACCGGGCGAGATTGCGCTGGACGGGTACGAATTGGCGCCTCGGGTCGCGCTGGTACGCGATGAAGAACAGCCCCGCCGCCAACCGCCCGAGCCCGTCCGAGCCGTCGACGAAGTTGTACCCGCGGCGCAGCAGCCGCGCCCCGTCGTTGGTGTCCGGGTGGGCCAACCGCACGTGCGCCGCTTCCCCGATGACCGGGTCACCGGAAGGGCCACGTAGCGCGAAGTCGGGCAGGTCGAACTCGTCCGCCTTGCCGAGCGGAGCACCCCTGCCCTTGTCCCGCCCGATGATCGCCTCCTGCTCGGCCAGCGGAGTGCGGTCCCAGGTCTCGACGAGCATCCGGATCTTCCGGATGACCAGATACGTCCCACCGTCCATCCAGGACGGTCCATCGTCGGCACGGGCCCAGAGGTGCTCGCGCAGCGCGGCGGTGTCCTCGGCCTTCAGGTTCGACGTACCGTCCTTGAAGCCCATCAGGTTGCGCGGAGTGGCCTGGGCCTGGGACGTCGACGAGGTACGCCCGAAGCCCAGCTGCGAGTACCGGACGCTGACCGTACCGAAGCCGATCCGCGCCAGGTTGCGAACCGCGTGCACGGCCACCTGCGGGTCGTTGGCGCACGCCTGGACACACAGGTCCCCACCCGAGATGGCGTCCTCGATCGCGTCGCCGGGGAAATGGGGTAGGTCGGCGAGGGCGGGTGGCCGGCGGTCGGCGATGCCGAACCGGTCCCGCCCGTCGGCGTCGCGGAACAGGGTCGGCCCGAACCCGACGGTCAGCGTCAGCGCCGAGGGCGGTAGCTCGATCGCCTCCCCGGTGTCGTCCGGCGGCGCCTCGGGGAAGCCCCGCACCGCGCCGATCGGGCCCGCGTCGTGGCCGGCCGTCAACCGGGCCGCCGCGGCCGTCCAATCCTTCAGCAATTCGACGAGCTTGGATCGCTCGCGCGTGACGACATCGAAGGCCACGAAATGCAGCCGGTCCTGCGCCGCTGTCGTGATACCGGCCTGGTGCGCCCCGTAGAAGGGCACCGCCGCCGCGGCGTCGGCGATCGCCGGGGAAACCGGATCACGCTGCAGCGCCCAAACCCCGGCCCCGGTAGCCGCTCCGGCCAGCCCCGCCCCGAGCAAGCCCCGCCGGGAGACCGTCATTGCCGGCTCGCGTTTCGCTGCGCGCCCCATGCGCCGCCTTCCCTCGTCGCTACGCTCCTCAGTCCAGGCAACGCGGCGCTCCGCTTCACTCACCGCGACACCACGGCCGCGACCTGGCTGACCGGCTCGGCCAGCGCGTTGATGGCGTCCGACAGCTCCTTCAGCTCGGCCTGTGACAGCTCGTTGTGCAGGCGCCAACCATCGCCGGCCCGGTGCTTGCCGAGCGTGGTGTCCACAGTGGTGAATGCGGCGTCCAATGTGGACACCAGCTCGGGAGCGCGCTGCTCGAGGACCGGGCGCAGCGCGGCGATCGCCGCCTTCGAACCCTCCACATTGGCCGCGAAGTCCCACAGGTCGGTGTGCGAGTACCGGTCCTCCTCGCCGGTGATCTTGCCGGTGGCTACCTCGTCGAGCAGTTCCTTGGCACCGTTGGCCAGGCTCAGCGGGGACAGCTTCTCGGCGTTGGCCTTAGCCACGATCTCGCGGATGTCGGCCATCAACCGGTCGGCCATCGGCCCCGACTTCGAGATGTCGCCGGTCACCCAGAGGTCCTTCTCGAGGCGGTGGAATCCGGTGAACTCCATGCCTTCCTCGATGACCTCCTCCCGGCCATCGATCTTGGGATCGAGGTCGCCGAAGATCTCGGCTACCGGCTCGATCCGCTCCCAGTATGTGCGGGCCACCGGGAACAGCGCCTTCGCCTTGGGCACGTCACCGGCCTTGACCGCGTCCACGAACTCCTGCGTCTTCTCCAGCAGGGCGGTGGTCTGGCTGCGCACGTACCGCTGGTAGCTGTCGGCCGCCGCGGCCAGGGCGGCGTCCGCGGTCAACGGCTGCGCCGACCCCGTGACCGTGAACGCCCCCCGGAGACCCTTGCCGGTCATGCCCGGCTTGCACGCCGTCTGGTAGGTACCGGCCGGCAGCTCGACTCGCAGCTCCCGGGAGAGGCCGGGAGCGATGTTCTCCACCTCGCCCATCACGCGGTCGCCGGAGGCGTACACGTAGAACTCGGTGACCTTGGAGCCCTTGTTGGTGACCGTGAAGGTGATCGTGCCGGCGGCGACCTCGGTCCGGCTGACATCGCACGCGGTGTCGCTCGCGCTGACCGCGACCGGGCCACCCGCCGCGGTCGACCCAGGGTCGTCTCCGCAACCGGCGAGCGTGATCAGGGCGCCGAGGGCGAGCAAGGGGGCGGTGCGCATCAACGAGCAGCTCCTTCGCGGGCGGGAACAGGGGTCGAGGTGGGTGCGGGCGCTGCGGGCCGTCGCAACACCGGCATCAGGAAGAGCACGAGCACGGGTACGCCGTACGCCAGCCAGGCGATGACCTCCAGCCAGCTGGGGTCGCCGGTGATGTTGAACATGCCCTCGAGCAGGGCGCCGTACCAGCGGTTCGGGTCGAGTACGCCGGTGATGTCGAAGGCGGTGTTCTCCCCGCCCGGAAGCACACCGGCTTCCTGGAAGTCGTGTACGCCGTACTTGAGGATGCCGGCGGCGACGAGCACGAGCAGCGCGCCGGTCCAGGTGAAGAACGTCGTCAGGTTGATCCGTACCGCGCCGAGGTAGAGCAGAAGACCCAGCGCGACCGACGTCAGGATGCCACCGGTGATCGCCAGCAGTGGGGCGATCGGGCGCTCGGCGGCCTGTGCCGAAGCGAAGTACAGGAGTGCGGTCTCCAGCCCTTCCCGGACGACTGCCAGGAAGGCGACCAGCGCGACCGCTACCCCGCCCAACTTGATCGCCTCGTCGAGCTTGGTACGCAGTTGGCCCGCTATCGAGCGGGCTGCCTTGCGCATCCAGAAGATCATCCAGGTCACGAACACGACCGCGGCCACCGAGGCGATCGCCTCGAACAGCTCACGCTGCTCGTGCGTGGCGAGCAGGGTGGTCGAGGTGTACGTGAGCAGGGCGCCGAACCCGATCGACAGCGCCACAGCGACGCCGATGCCCGACCAGACCCGCGGTAGCTGCTCACGACGGTTCGACTTGACCAGGAACGCGACGAGGATCGAGACAACCAAGGTGGCCTCGAGCCCTTCGCGAAGACCGATGAGATACGCGGCGACCAGTGCGTCACTCATGTCCGACTCTCCCCGGGCGGCTACATCGGTTAGGCAAGCCTTATTTAGGCCAGCCACACCTTAGCCGCCCGGGAAGGCGGCGCGCAATGTGTCAGTACCGGTAGTGGTCCGGCTTGTACGGCCCCTCGACCGGAATCCCGAGGTACGCGGCCTGGTCCTTGCGCAGCTCGGTGAGCTTGACGCCGAGCGCCTGCAGGTGCAGCCGGGCAACCTTCTCGTCGAGGTGCTTGGGCAGCGTGTACACGCCCAGCGTGTACTGGTCGGTCTTCGTGTACAGCTCGATCTGGGCGATCACCTGGTTGGTGAAGCTGTTGGACATGACGAACGACGGGTGCCCGGTGGCGTTGCCCAGGTTCAGCAGCCGGCCCTCGGACAGGACGATGATCGAGTGGCCGTCCGCGAAGGTCCACTCGTCGACCTGCGGCTTGACGTTGACCTTGCGGACGCCGGGCAGACGGGCCAGGCCGGCCATGTCGATCTCGTTGTCGAAGTGGCCGATGTTGCCCACGATCGCCTGGTGCTTCATCGCCGCCATGTGCTCGGCGGTGATCACGTTCTTGCAGCCGGTGGCCGTGACGAAGATGTCGGCGGTACCGACCACGTCCTCCACGGTGCTGACCTGGTAGCCGTCCATCGCCGCCTGCAGCGCGCAGATCGGGTCGACCTCGGTGACGATGACCCGGGCGCCCTGGCCGCGCAGGGACTCCGCACAGCCCTTGCCGACGTCGCCGTACCCGCACACGACCGCGACCTTGCCGCCGATCAGTACGTCGGTGGCCCGGTTGATGCCGTCCACGAGGGAGTGCCGGCAGCCGTACTTGTTGTCGAACTTGCTCTTGGTCACCGAGTCGTTCACGTTGATCGCCGGGAACAGCAGCGTGCCCGCGGTACGCATCTCGTACAGCCGGTGCACGCCGGTCGTCGTCTCCTCGGTGACGCCCTTGATGCCTGCCGCGACCCGGGTCCACCGCCGGTTGTCCTCGGTCAGCGAGCGGCGCAGCACCTCGAGGATGACCTGGTACTCCTCGGAGTCCTCGTCGGTCGCCTGCGGTACCGCCCCGGCGCCCTCGAACTCCGCCCCCTTGTGTACGAGCAGCGTGGCGTCGCCGCCGTCGTCGAGGATCATGTTCGGGCCTTGGCCGTCCGGCCAGAGCAGCACCTGCTCGGTGCACCACCAGTACTCGGGCAGCGACTCGCCCTTCCAGGCATAGACCGGTACGCCGGCGGGCGACTCCGGCGTGCCGGAAGGCCCGACGACGACCGCGGCGGCCGCGTGGTCCTGGGTCGAGAAGATGTTGCAGGACGCCCACCGCACCTGAGCTCCGAGCGCCACGAGCGTCTCGATCAGCACAGCGGTCTGGATCGTCATGTGCAGCGAGCCGGTGATCCGCGCGCCCCGCAGGGGCTGAGTGTCGGCGTACTCCCGGCGAATGGCCATCAGACCGGGCATCTCGTGCTCGGCCAGCTGGATCTCCTTGCGCCCGAACCCGGCCAGAGACAGGTCGGCCACCTTGAAGTCGCCGTCCGCCACGGTCTGCGCACGGGTGTTTGGCTGGAGAGTGCTGGTCATGGGAACTCCTGTTATCTACAGATCGTCGGCGACAACCACCCTACGTGCCGCCGATCGAGCGGCGGTGGTGCCCCTGGAGGCCCAGCTCCGAGCCGGAGCAATCCATATTTTTCGGTTTTAACTTGACAAGTCCTAAGCGCAGTGTGACTCTATAACCACGCAGCGTCATCGCGACGAAGGTCCGAGTCACGCGCGGGGGAACCAAACCGGGGGGATGCGCGGGGCGGTTGGCAGCGGCACAGTCCGCTCGAGCCAACCGCCTCGCGCGCTTTTCAGCTCAGGCCGGGGTGGTGGCGACGTAGACCTCGGCGTCGCCGGAGATTGTCAGCGGAGTGGGCGAGGCAGAGCCGAACGCGGCATGACCGGCGTCCAGCGTCAGCCGACCGTCCGAGTCCCGGACCTCCGCCGTGCCGCGGAGGCAGAACACGATCCGTGGGCCTGGGGCCGCGAGCTCAACCGGTTGACCGCCAGGTGTGACGCGGAAGAGCGCGAAGTCACGTACCGGAATCGGCCAGGTGACCACGGAAGGCGCCAGCGTTACCGCCGGTACCACCGGCTCCTCCAGCACCTCGAAGCGCAGGATGCGCAGCAGCTCCGGTACGTCGACCCGCTTCGGGGTCAGCCCGCCGCGCAGCACGTTGTCGCTCGCAGCCATGATCTCGATCCCGGTCCCGTGCAGGTACGCGTGCAGGTTGCCCGCCGGCATCGAGATCGCTTCGGCGGGTCGAAGCGTCACGTGGTTGAGCAGGAGCGCCACGATTACGCCGAGGTCGTCGGGGTACCGCGCGGCAAGCCGCGCGGCAAGCGGGTCGGCCGCGGCAGCGGCCGCCACGACTTCCACATCCGGCCAGCGAAGGAGGGCCGTCACCGCGTCCCGGAGCCGCCCGCTCTCCAGCAACGAGACCACGGGCCCGAGCGCCGGCACGCGGAGGGAAGACAGCCGCTGTGCCGAAGCGACCGGCGACCGGAACCCGCACAGCGCCTCGAACTCGCTCACCGCGACGAGCAGCTCCGGTTTGTGGTACGGGTCGACGTAGTTGGGGTTGCCGGCGGCGTACCCGGCCTGTGCCTGGGCCGCGTCCGGGTGCGCCTGCAACGACAGCGGCTCCTCCGCCGCCAGCACCTTGAGCAGGAAAGGCAACCGTCCGTCGAACTCCGCCGCCACCTCAGCCCCGAGCATGCGCGGTGGGTCCGCCGCGACAAGAGCCGCGAGTGAGACAGAGTCCACTGTGGACGGATCCGACGGGTGCGCGCCCAACCACAGCTCGGCCTCTGGCCTCTCGGTCGGCGACGGCCGGCCCTGCAGCAGAGCCAGCGCCGACCGGGAGCCCCAGGCGTAGTCGCGGATCGGGCCGTGCAGTGCCCGCATCGCTAGGAGGCGCCGGCGCGGTAGATGTCGGGTTCGAGATAGATCACCCGGGCGATCGGTACGGCGGACCGGATGCGCGTCTCCGCGTCGTCGATGCTGCGGGCGACGTGTCCCGCGGTGTCGTCATGGCGTACCGCGATCTTCGCGGCGACCAGCAGCTCCTCGGGGCCGAGGTGCAACGTACGCATGTGGATGATGCGCTCCACCGCGTCGCTCTCCTCCAGCGCGCGCTCGATCGCGGCGATGTGCTCGGGTGTCGCGGCCTCGCCGATCAGCAGACTCTTCGTCTCGATCGCGAGGACCACCGCGATCGACACGAGCAGCAGGCCGATCATGGCGGTACCGGCCGCGTCCCAGTAGCCGCTGCCGGTGATCAGCGTCATCCCGACGCCGAACAGCGCGAAGACCAGGCCGACCAGCGCACCGAAGTCCTCCAGCAGGATCACCGGCAGCTCCGGAGCCTTGGCGCGCCGGATGAACGCCTTCCAGGACGCGGTACCGCGTACCGCGTTGGACTCCTGGATCGCGGTCCGGAACGAGAACGACTCCAGCACGATGGCCACGAGCAGCACCGTGATCGGTACCCACTCCCACTCATCGATGGCATGCGGGTGCCGGAACTTCTCGTACGACTCGAACAGCGCGAACAGCCCACCGACGCTGAACAGCACGATCGACACGATGAACGCGTAGATGTAGCGCTCGCGCCCGTACCCGAACGGGTGTTTCGGGGTCGCCCGGCGTTCGGCCCGCCGGCCGCCGAAGAGCAGCAGCACCTGGTTTCCCGAGTCGGCGACCGAGTGGATCGCCTCGGCCAGCATCGACGACGATCCGGTCAGCGCCCAGGCGATGAACTTGGTCACCGCGATACCGATGTTCGCCAGCAGCGCCGCGACGATTGCCCTCTTACCACCGGCCGCGCTCATGTCCAGCCTCGCTCCGCTGCGCGCCCTACGCGGCGCCTTCCCTCGTCGCTGCGCTCCTCAGTCCAAGCACCGCGGCGCTCCGCTGCGCTCATGTATTGGCGAGCTCCTTCATGTCGGTGATCGCGGGCACGGCCATCGGGTCCAGGCCGTGTGCGAGGGCAAGGTACACCGACGCGAAGTCCGGCACGGCGATCAGGGACGCGAACCGCTCCACCATGGACGCTCCCTCGGCGGTCACCACGCTGCAGCGGATACCACGCCGCTCGGCGATCTCGCGTACCGCGTCGGCCCGCCGCTCCTCGACGCCGTCGGCCATCTCGTCGTCTTCACCGATGCCGCCGTCGCGCAGCAGGATCACCCGCAGCCGCGTCGCTTCCGGTTCCGCCACGCCGTCCTCGACCGGGTCGGCGAAGATGTCGCGGCTGGCCTCGACCAACCCGCCGAACACCCCATCGAGCAGGCCGACCCGACCCCGACCCGCCTCGCCGAGGGCGCCGGAGACGACCGGGTACCGCGCGTTGGCCGACAGCGTGTCGCCGAACCGCTTGGCGGCCACCGTCGCCAGCGCCGACGATCCCCAGACGATCGGGATCGACCCGGCGATGTCCAGCGCGAGCGTCTTGGCCGGGTTGACGAACGACTCCGCCGTGGGCCGGCACCGGTCGGCGTCCGCGTCGAGCCGGGCCGCGGCCTCCGCCAGGTCCGCCTCATTGACCTTGACCAAGCCGAGGGTACGCGCGGCGAGCAGCACCGGAACCGTCAACGCCCAGAGGCTGGCGCGCGCCGGAGCACGGCGGGGTACCGGGATGAACGGTGCCCGGGCGCTTTCGGCGAGTGCCTGCAGCGCGGAGTCGGGCGCCCCGATCGCGACGAGTCGCGCTCCCCGACGGGCGGCGGCTTCGGCCGCGGCGAGCGCCTCGGGACTCCGCCCGCTGGCGGACACGGCGATGACCACGTCGGCCGCGCCGACCCAGCCCGGGATGCCGGCGCTGCGATGGGCGAGGACGGGTACCGGACACCGTGGACCGACGACAGTTGCGAGCACGTCACCGGTACGCCCGGCGGTGCCGACCCCGGCCACGACGAGCGCCCGCGGTCGACCCTCGTCCGCGATCGCGGTCAGGTTGGCCTCGGCGGCGAGCGCGGCGGACTCGCGCACCTGGGCACCCGCGGACGCGACCGCCCGCAGCATGCCGCTCGGGTCCGCCGCCGCCATGGCGGCCGAGTCGTCGATCAGGTGCTCGTCGACCGTGCGCCGGCCGCGAATCCCGGCCGACCCGTTGACTGGACCGGCCATCAGCTCTCGGGGCTCCGGGCCTCGTCCAGCAGGAGGACCGGGATGCCGTCCCGGATCTCGAAGATCCGCCCACACTCGGTACACGTCAATGTCTGCGCCTCGGCGTCGTAGTCCAGCGGCGCGTGGTGGGTGTCCGGACAGGCCAGGATCTCCAGCAACTGGGGATCGAGTGTCACGTCATGCTCCTTATTCGAGGGTCAGCCGCGGACGATGGCGAGGACCTCGTCGCGCAGCGCGGCCATCCGTTCATCGTCGCGCGCCTCGACGTTGAGCCGAAGCAGCGGCTCGGTATTGGACGGGCGCAGGTTGACCCAGGCGCCGTCGGCGTACCGCACGGTCAGGCCGTCGAGGTGGTCGATCGTAGTCTCCGGCGTCTCGCTCAGCGCGGCTTCGACCTCGGCGAGCTTCGCCTGCTGGTCCTGAACCGTCGAGTTGATCTCGCCCGAGGCCGAGTACCGGGAGTACTCGCGCACCAGCTCGGACAGCGGGCGGTCCTGCCCGCCCAACTCCGCGAGCACGTGCATCGCGGCCAGCATCCCGGTATCGGCGCCCCAGAAATCGCGGAAGTAGTAGTGCGCCGAGTGCTCACCGCCGAAGACCGCACCGGTACGCGCCATCTCCGCCTTGATGAATGAGTGGCCGACCCGGGTGCGTACCGGCACTCCGCCGTGCTCGGCCACGATCTCCGCTACCGCGCTCGACGTGATCAGGTTGTGGATGATCGTGGCGCCCGGGTGCTTGGCCAGCTCCCGTACCGCCACCAGCGCCGTGATGGTCGACGGCGACACCGCGTCGCCGTTCTCGTCGACCACGAAACACCGGTCGGCATCACCATCGAACGCGAGCCCGATGTCGGCACCACGCTCCCGTACGGCCTTCTGCAGGTCGACGATGTTCTTGGGTTCGAGCGGGTTCGCCTCGTGGTTCGGGAAGGTGCCGTCGAGCTCGAAGTACAGCGGGATGATCCGCAGTGGCTCGCCGAGAACCGCCGGTACCGTGTGGCCCGCCATGCCGTTGCCGGCGTCGACGACGACGGTCAGCGGCCGGATGCCGCTCAGGTCGACCAGCGAGCGGAGGTAATCGGCGTACTCGCGCAGCATGTCGCTCGTGGTGATCGTGCCCTTGCCTTCCGGCGTGGGCTGGCCACCCGCGAGCAGGGCGGTGGCTCGGTCGCGGATATCCGTGAGGCCGCTGTCCTGGCCGATCGGCTTGGCCCCGGCCCGACACAGCTTGATGCCGTTGTACTGGGGCGGGTTGTGGCTCGCGGTGATCATCGCGCCCGGGATGTCGTGGCTTCCCGAGGCGTAGTAGAGCAGGTCGGTCGACCCGAGCCCGGCGTCGATCACGTCGGCCCCGGCAGCGGTCACCCCATCGGCGATCGCGGCCGCCAGACCGGGTGAGGAGTCCCGCATGTCGTGCGCGACGACGACCTGATCGGCCCGCTCGCCACCCGCGCGCAGCGTCTCCACGAGCGCGGTACCGATCGCCCGCGCGACCGACTCGTTGAGCTGGTCGGGCACTGTCCCGCGGACGTCGTACGCCTTGACGATCGTGCTCAGGTCCTGCTGTGGCACCGTCCGCCCGCCCCTCGCCTGCTGTCCCCCGGATCGACAGTCGAGCCTACCGGCCACCCGCGCAGCATGAGCTGGCAACCGGCCGGGTATGTCGGCCGGTCGCTACGTCGTGCTCGTGCTATCCGCAAACAGGCGGGAAGTCGTATTCACCCGACTTGACACCGGAGACGAAACGCGTCCACTGGCCTCGATCGAAGACAAGAGTCGCCGCATGCCGATTCTTGCTATCTCTCACGGCAATGGCCGTGGGAGTGATGGCAACCTCGACGCAGGAACCGTTAGTAGCGCTTCGACTACTCTTACGCCACATCAGGCCGGTCGAGGCAGGTTCAAAAGGGGCTGCCAACCCAGGCACGCGTTTATCCGTCACACCGCGCGAGAGTACAGGCATTATACCCGCGTCACTCACCCAAAACACCTTCGTGTTAGAGACTCCGTTTAGAGATTCCGTGCGAGCTGAGCGATCATGTCCATAGAGCGCTTCTCATCGAGCGCCTCTGCGCAGAGGCTTTGGAAGATGGAATCGTACATCTGGACGATCGAGGCACGCTCGACGTAGACATCGCCAGCAAGGATCTCCAGGTACACGATTGGCGGGTCATCGGAGCCTGCAAGATCAATGACCACGAACGGCCCAGTCAGGTTCATCACGGTGCCGGCCGCCGTGGCCGGTAGGACCTGAATGTGGACCTTCGGTAGTTCGGCGAGGTCGAGCAGCCTACGCATCTGGCCCCGCATGACGGCTGGCCCGCCGACCGTGCGGATAAGCGTGGCCTCGTCCAAGATGACATGAAGATCAACTGGCTCAGCCCGCGTCAAGACAGCTTGTCTGGCCATCCTGGCAGCGACTCGGGCCTCTACCTCATCGGCGGGAAACCGCCGCCCGAACCGGACGACCTCTCTGGCGTAGTCCTCGGTCTGGAGTAGCCCGTATACGACCATCGGTTCGAAGACCCGCAGGGAAGCGGCTTCGGCTTCGAGGGCGATGAAGGTGGCGTACTCGTACGGCAGGACGTCGGTGTACTCCTGCCACCAGTTCGGCTCCTCGGCCTGGCGGGCGAGGGTGACGAGCCGGTCCCGCCGATCGTCGTGGATGTCGAGGGCGTCGAGGATCTCGTGCACCGTTCCCGGCGTGATCCGGATGCGGGCAGTCTCGATACGACTCAGCCGCGACGGCGAGCACCGCAGTTGCTCGGCCATCTGATCCAGGTGCAGCCCGGCGTCCTCGCGCAACCGCCGCAGCTCACGGCCGAGCTGCCGGCGGCGGACGGTCGGGGGCGAGCCAACAGCCACTGGCACCTCCGCTGGTCCCAGCCACGATGATCGTCAGTCTGCCCGAGTACGCACAACCTGTCACGCATTCACTCAGGCGTGTTTACCCATATGCACTTGCATGGCCGAGCATGCATGAGTCACCATCTAAGCACACAAGCGCCTGACTCCCTGACCCACCAAGTCGCGAGGAGATGGCCAATGATCGACCAGATTCGGCAGACCGGACACCCCGACTTTGTCTTCGTCGATCGCGTTCCTCACATCTACGCGCTGCATCAGCACGATCAACTCGTCTCGTGGGTGGTCGTGCTACCGAGCGGAGAGGCGCTCGTCGTCGACCACGACGGCAACGTCACCGCCAACACGACACTCGAACGCATCGTTGCCCGCGGAGCGCGGCGAGGCGGCCCGCGCCTCGTTCAGGTCGCCGAAGACCCCGCGGTTCCCCGGGCCGCTTAGAGACCAAGTCCGGTCAGTACGAGGACGCGCGGCTCGGTGTAGTCGTCCATCGCGCTACGCACGCCCTCCCGGCCGACACCGCTGCCCTTCGTACCGCCGTACGGCATCTGGTCGGCGCGGTAGCTCGGGACGTCCCCGACGATCACCCCACCGACGCGGAGGTTGCGGTGCGCCGCGAACGCGGTCCGCACGTCCCGGGTGAAGACGCCGACCTGCAGGCCGTACGCCGAGTCGTTCACCATCTCGAACGCTGCTTCGTCATCGGTTGCCCGGGTCACCACGAGCACCGGCCCGAACACCTCCTCGGCCCACACCGACGCCGTACGGGGCACATCGGTCAGGACCGTCGGCGGGTACGTCGTACCCTCGCGGGATCCTCCGGCGAGCACCCGCGCGCCCGCCGCGACGGCCTCGGCCACCCAGCCTTCGACCCGCTTCGCGGCGGTCTCGTCGATGAGCGGACCCACGTCGGTGGATTCGTCGAAAGGGTCACCGGTACGCAGCGCCGCCACGGCGGCCACCAGCCGCGGCACGAAAGCGTCGTAGACGGACGAGTGGACGATCACCCGCTGTACCGCGATGCAGCTCTGCCCCGCCTGGTAGTTGGCGAACGTGGCGATGCGGTCCGCCGCCCAGTCGAGGTCCACAGTGGACAACCAGTCGGCGCAGACGACGGCGGCCGCGTTGCCGCCGAGTTCGAGCGTGACGTGCTTGCGCGGTACCTGCTCGCGGATGAACCAGCCGACCGGGCCGGATCCGGTGAATGACACCACGGGCAGCCGCGGGTCGGTCACCAGGGCCGCGGCCCGGTCGTTCGGCACAGGCAGAACCGAGAACGCGCCGGCCGGCAGGTCGGTCTCCGCGAGCAGCGAGCCCAGCAACAGCGCGGACAGCGGCGTCGACGGCGCGGGCTTGACCACGATGGGGGTACCGACCGCCAGCGCCGGCGCCACCTTGTGCGCCACCAGGTTGAGCGGGAAGTTGAACGGGCTGATCCCCAGCACCGGGCCGCGCGGCACCCGGCGTACCAAAGCGAGCCGCCCGGCTCCGGACGCGTCCGTGTCCAGCCGCTGTAGTTCGCCAGAGAAGCGGCGGGCCTCCTCGGCGGCCCACCGGAACGTCGACACCGCTCGCCCGACCTCCGCGCGTGACCAGCGAAGCGGCTTGCCGTTCTCGGCCGTGATCAGCCGGGCCACGTCCTCCGCGCGGGCGGCGAGCCGCTGCGACACGTGCTCCAACGCGGCGGCTCGCCGGTACGCCGGCAAGCCCGCGACCTCGTCGGCCACTGCCGCGGCCGCCGCCACCGCGCGCTCGACCTGCTCGGGCGTGGCATAGCTGGTGCGGCCCACCTCCCGGCCGTCGTACGGGTGGTGCACCGGTACCACGTCGTCGCTCGTCTCCGGCCTGCCGGCGACGTAGAACGGGGTAGTACCCATGGCCGGCGAGCGTATCAAGCACGGAAACAGTCGTACTAGCCCTTGCTCGACACGAATTCAGTGGCCAAGATGGCGAGTGGACTACGAGAATCGCTGGGAGCCCACAATGCCGGAAAAGCTCGTTCTGACCAACTTCATCAACGGGACTGCGGTGGCCCCGACCGAAGGTGGGTACGCGGACCTGATCGACCCGTCCACCGGCGAGGTCTTCGCCGCCGCTCCGATGTCCGGCCAGGCTGATGTCGACGCCGCCATGTCCGCCGCGTCCGCCGCGTTCGAGAGCTGGCGGGACACCACGCCCGCGGAGAGGCAGCGCGCGCTGTTGAAGCTCGCCGACGCCATGGAGGCGCGTGCCGACGATCTGGTCGACGCCGAGTGCCGGAACACGGGCAAGCCGCGCGGGTTGACCGCCAGCGAGGAGCTACCGCCATCCGTCGACCAGGTGCGGTTCTTCGCCGGCGCGGCCCGGGTGCTGGAGGGCCGGTCGGCCGGGGAGTACCTGGCGGGCCACACGTCGTATGTTCGGCGCGAGCCGATCGGCGTCTGCGCTCAGGTCACCCCGTGGAACTACCCGCTGATGATGGCGATCTGGAAGATCGCGCCCGCGATCGCGGCCGGCAACACGGTCGTCCTCAAGCCGTCCGACACGACTCCACTGTCGACACTGCTGCTCGCCGAGATCGCCGCGGAGGTACTGCCGCCGGGAGTGTTCAATGTGGTCTGTGGCGACCGGGACACCGGCCGCACTCTCGTCGGCCACCCCACTCCGCGGTTCGTCTCCATCACCGGCTCCACCCGCGCGGGCAAGGAGGTGGCCGCGGCCGCGGCACCCGACCTCAAGCGCACCCACCTCGAGCTCGGTGGCAAGGCGCCGGTCGTCATTTTCGACGACGCGGACATCGCCGCCGCCGCCGAGGCGATCGCAGGCGCGGGCTACTTCAACGCCGGGCAGGACTGCACCGCCGCCACCCGGGTGCTCGCCGCACCTGGCGTCCATGACGACTTCATCGCTGCCCTGACGGAACAAGCCAAGGGTACGAAGACCGGCGCGCCCGACGACGAGGACGTGCTCTACGGCCCGCTCAACAACGCGAACCAGCTCGCGCGCGTGATGGGCTTCCTGGACCGCTTGCCGGACCACGCTTCGGTGCAGACCGGTGGCGCCCGGGTCGGCGAGCGCGGTTATTTCTACGCGCCCACAGTGGTGTCCGGACTGCGTCAGGACGACGAGGCGATCCAGGACGAGATCTTCGGGCCGGTCATCACCGTGCAGCGGTTCACCGACGAGGACGAGGCCGTGCGCTGGGCCAACGGTGTCCAGTATGGACTGGCGTCCTCGGTGTGGACCCGGGACCACGGCCGGGCGATGCGGATGACCCGCCGGCTGGACTTCGGCTGCGTCTGGGTCAACACGCACATCCCGATCGTCGCGGAGATGCCGCACGGCGGGTTCAAGCACTCCGGGTACGGCAAGGACCTGTCCATGTACGGGCTGGAGGACTACACCCGCATCAAACACGTCATGCACGCGCTGTGATGAACTCCGTCGACCTGCACAAGAGGCGGACAGCCGCGGTCGCACGCGGCATCGGCAGCGTCATCTCGTCCTATGTGGAGCGTGCGACCGGCGGGTCCATCGTGGACGTCGACGGTCGGGAGTGGATCGACTTCGCCTCCGGTATCGCGGTCACCAGCGTGGGCTCGTCAGCACCTCGCGTGGTGGCCGCGGTACGCGAGCAGGTCGAGCGGTTCACGCACACGTGCTTCATGGTCGCGCCGTACGAGCTGTACGTCGCCGTGTGCGAGCAGCTGAACGCGCTGACGCCGGGCGGGTTCGAGAAGCGGTCCGCGCTGTTCAACTCCGGCGCCGAGGCGGTGGAGAACGCCGTGAAGATCGCCCGGCACCACACCGGGCGGCCGGCGGTGGTGGTGTTCGACCACGCGTACCACGGTCGGACGAACCTCACGATGGCGTTGACCGCGAAGAACATGCCGTACAAGCACCGGTTCGGCCCGTTCGCCGGGGAGGTTTACCGGGCGCCGATGTCGTACCCGTTCCGCGACGGTGGGCTGTCGGGCTCAACCGCCGCCGCCCGGGCACTAGACACTGTGGACAAACAGGTCGGGGCGGAGAACGTCGCCGCCGTGCTCATCGAGCCGATTCAGGGTGAGGGTGGTTTCGTCGTACCGGCGCCGGGCTTCCTGCCGGCGTTGTCGACGTGGGCGCGGGACGCCGGTGCGGTGTTCGTCGCGGACGAGATCCAGACCGGGTTCTGCCGGACCGGTAGCTGGTTCGCCTGCGAAGCGGAGGGTGTGGAACCCGACCTCGTCACCACCGCCAAGGGGATGGCCGGCGGGCTGCCGCTGGCCGGCGTGACCGGGCGGGCGTCCATCATGGACAGCGTGCATGTCGGCGGGCTGGGCGGCACCTACGGTGGCAACCCGATCGCCTGCGCCGCCGCGCTGGCCGCCATCGAGACGATGCGGGAACTCGACCTGTGCGGAGCCGCCCGGCGGATCGAGTCCGTCATGCGACCCCGGCTCGAGGCGCTGGCCGCCCGCGACCCACGGATCGGCGACGTGCGCGGCCGGGGCGCGATGCTGGCGATCGAGATCGTGGGGCCGGACAACACGCCGGATGCCGCTACCACCGGGGCGGTCTCGAAGGCTTGTCACGCCGCCGGTCTGCTGACCCTGACCTGTGGCACGTACGGCAATGTGCTGCGGTTCCTACCGCCCCTCGTCATCGACGACGCCACGCTCGGCCGCGGTCTGGACATTCTCGAGACGGCCGTCGGGTAGCGAACCGCGTCATCCACCTTCCCGCATACCCCACGGCGAGCCGTACTCCACGAGCTTGTCGAGGAACGGTACCGGGGGGAACGCCTCCGGGCCGAGCACGCCGGTGCCTTTCCAGGTGCCCGCGGCGAGCAGCTCCAGCGCGATGACCGGGTTGATGGCGGTCTGCCAGACCACCGCCTGCGCGCCGTACTCCGCCATGGACCAGGCGTTGTCCACGACGTGATAGAGGTAGACCTCGCGCGCGGCGCCACCGGGATCGCGGCCGCGTACCCAGGTGCCGGCGCAGGTCTTGCCCTGCATCCGATCGCCCAGGCCGGCCGGGTCCGGCAGGCAGGCCGCCACGACGTCCCGCGGTGCGACCCGCACCCCACCGACGTCGACCGGCTGGGTCGAGTCGAGGCCGAGCTTGTGCAGCGTACGCAGCACGTCGATGAACTCCGCACCGAGGCCGTACTTGAACGTCACGCGGCCGGCCTTGACCCAGCGCGGGATCAGCAGCACCTCTTCGTGCTCGACGTTGACGCACTCGACCGGCCCGATCCCGTCCGGGAACGTGAAGACCTCCGGCTCGCTGAACGGTTCCGTCGTGTACCAACCCCGGTCCGCGTCCCACACGACCGGCGGGTTGAGACACTCCTCGATGGTCGTCCAGATGGAGAACGACGGCGCGAAGTCGTAGCCGGACACGACCAGGTTCGCGCCGTCCCGTACCCCGATCTCGTCGATGGTCGAAAACAGCGTGTCGGCGGCGTACCGGGCGAACACGTCGGACAGGCCAGGCTCGACGCCGATGCCGACCAGGGCGAGCCGGCCGGCGTCCCGCCACTGTGCCGCGGCGGCGAACTGCTCGTCGCCCAGTTTGACGCCGCACTCGGCGTACGGCCGGGTGGGATGCGGCCGGGACAGCGACATCGCCATGTCCAGGTAGTGCGCCCGCGCCGCCAGTGCACCGGAGAAGATGGGCAGCACAAACCGCGGGTCCACCGCGTTGAGCACGTGGGTGATCCGGTGCTCCCGGCACAGGGCGGTCACCGCCTCGGCCGAGGAGGCATCTATCTTGGCGGCCACGAACCGGTCGTCCACAGTAGACACTGCGCGAGTGGCGCGGGCGATGTCGTAGTCGGCCACCACCCACTTCTCGAAGAACGGCCTACGACTGGCGATGCCGACCGCGGCCGAGCCGACTCCCCCGGCGCCGACGAGCAGAACGCGCATCAAGCGACCTTCCGACGGCGGCCGATGAGTTGGCCGGCCAGCACGAGCAGCAGCGAGATCAGGAACATCGCGGTACCGATGACGTTGACCTGCGGCGGTATGCCGCGCTGTGCGGCACCCCACACGTACATGGGGAAGGTCACGGTGCTCCCGGAGTTGAAGTTCGTGATGATGAAGTCGTCGAACGACAGTGAGAACGACAGCAGGGCGGCCGCGATGATGCCCGGCATGGCGAGCGGCAGCGTGATCCGGCGGAACGTCTGCCACTCGTTGGCGTAGAGGTCCATCGCGGCCTCCTCGAGCCGCGGGTCCAGTCCGGCCAGGCGGGCCTTGACCGTCACGACGACGAACGAGACGCAGAACATGACGTGCGCGATGACGATCGTCCAGAAACCGAGCGGGAAGCTGGCCGCGACGAACAACGTGAGCAGCGACGAGCCGAGTACGACCTCGGGCGTGGCCATCGGCAGGAAGACCAGCACGTTCGTTGCTCCGCGACCGCGGAACCGGTGCCGGACCATGGCGAACGACATCAGCGTGCCGAGGATCGTCGCGACGAGGGTGGCGAGCAGCCCGATCTGGACCGACGTCCACAGCGAGTCGCAGATGCCGGAGGCCCCGCACGGATCGGCCCAGTGGTCGAGCGTGAAGCGGTAGTTGTCCAATGTGTACGGTGCATTCCGCCCCGCATCGCGGAACGACATCGCGGCCACCACGACGATCGGCAGGAAGAGGTAGAGCAGCACCAGCAGGCCGACCGCCATCACCCAGTGGTCCGCGACCCAGCGCCGGACCCGGTACCCCATGCCTACAGCACCTCCTCGGTGCCCACCCGTCGCACGTAGACGAAGACGACCGCGAGGATCACGGCCATCAACACGAACGACAGCGCGGCGGCGGTCGGGTAGTCGCCGACCCGCAGGAACCGGGAGTAGATGACGTTGCCGATCATGAACTGCCGGCTCGTACCGAGCAGTTGGGCGTTGATGTAGTCACCGGCCGCCGGGATGAACGTGAGCAGCGTCCCCGCGACCAGACCGGGCATCGACAGCGGCAGCGTCACCCGCGCGAACCGGTTGAACGGGCGGGCGTAGAGGTCTCCGGCCGCTTCGAGTAGCCGCGGATCGAGCCGCTCGAGGCTGGCGTAGAGCGGCAGCACCATGAACGGCAGGAAGTTGTACACCAACCCGGCTATCACCGCGGGTGCCGTCGCGAGCAGCCGGCCGTCCGGCAACGGTACGTGCAGCGCGTTCAATGTGGACACGACCGGCCCGGTGTCGGCGAGGATCACCTTCCAGGCCAGCGTACGCACGAGGAAGCTGGTGAAGAACGGTGCTACCACGCAGATCAACAGGACGTTCTTCCACCGCCCGCTCTTCAGCGCGATCGCGTACGCCAGCGGGTACCCGAGCAGCAGCGTGAGCACCGTGGTGAGCCCGGCGTAGCCCAGCGACCGTCCAAAGTGGCCGGCGTACTGCCGGACCGCGTCGAGGTAGTTGCCGAACTCCCACGCCATCGCGTACCCGGTCTCGATGGACCCGGTCGGGTCGTAGAGGCTCGTGGCGAACAGCTGCGCCGCCGGGATCGCGAAGAACAGGGCGAGCCACAGCCCACCGGGCAGCAACAGCAGGTACGGCAACCAGCGCCGCCGTCGCCGCGGCGGAACGACCGGCGCCGGTCCGGAGGAGACGAGCTGGCCGAGCGCGCTCACGATTTCTCCAGGACGAACGAGTGCGACGGATGCCAGTACGCCACCACCTCGGTGCCCGGGCTCAGCAACCCCCCGGGAGCCGCGTTGGCGGCGAACACCGAGATCTCCTGCTCCCACTCCGTGCGCAGGAGGTACTCGGTACTGACACCCGCGTAGCACGCGTCGGTCACCACGCCGCGGATCGCGTTGTACCCGTCTGGTGCGGAGTCCGATGAAAGATGCAGCTTCTCCGGCCGTACCCCCAAGAGAACCTCACCGGAGACGGCCCGGCAGCGCGCCGCGGGCAGCGCGAACCGACTGCCGTGCGCGGTCACCTGGATGTCGTCACCGGATCGACCGTCCACTGTGGCCGCGATGAGGTTGGACTGACCGAGGAAGTTCGCGACAAAGGCCGACGCGGGGAACTCGTACATCTCGGTCGGTGCACCGAGTTGCTGGATGCGGCCCGCGTCCATCACCGCGACCGTGTCGGCCATCCACATGGCCTCCTCCTGGTCGTGGGTGACGTGGAGGAATGTGATGCCCACCTCGGTCTGGATGCGCTTGAGCTCGATCTGCATCTCCCGGCGCAGCTTGAGGTCCAGCGCGCCGAGCGGCTCGTCGAGCAGCAGCACCTGCGGTTGGTTGACGAGAGCGCGGGCCAGCGCGACCCGCTGCTGCTGCCCACCGGACAGCTGGGCGGGCCGCCGGGGGCCGAAGCCGGACAGCCGCACGAGCGACAGCATCCGGTCGACCCGTTCCTTGACGTCCCGCACGCCGCGACGGCGGAGGCCGAACGCCACGTTGTCGAAGACGGTCAGGTGGGGGAAGAGCGCGTAGCTCTGGAACACGGTGTTCACCGGACGCCGGTACGGCCGCAGCCGGCTGACGTCCTGATCGCCCAACAGGATCCGGCCGGCCGTCGGCTCCTCGAGTCCCGCGACCATCCGCAGGGTCGTGGTCTTGCCGCAGCCCGAAGCCCCGAGCAACGCGAAGAACGAACCCTGCGGAACCGTGAGCGTCAGGTCGTCGACGGCAGTGAACCCACCGAACCGCTTCGTGACCCCCTCCAGGCG
>Ga0075429_100000162_pt1 | contig 42401 bp, 39 predicted proteins | sample RhiMetdeltSRZDD3_FD_75295 | JGI IMG/M metagenome (GOLD analysis project Ga0075429, IMG submission 75295) | Populus rhizosphere microbial communities from Tennessee, USA - Rhizosphere MetaG P. deltoides SRZDD3 | ecosystem: Host-associated > Plants > Roots > Rhizosphere > Soil | place: USA...
CGGCTGGCGCCGACCTGGTCACGGGCGAGGATGCGTTCCTCCAGACGGGCGTACTCGGCGGTCGTCATGCGTGACCTCCAGGAACCTGGCGGCAGAGTACCATAGCCGCCATGACGATCCGGGCAGCGCTGGCGCTCCTGGTGGCGCTGCTCCTCTTCCTGACCGCCTATCCGCTCGTGATGCTCGTGTACGGCAGCCTGCACACGACGCCGCCGGGCGAGCCGGGCGCCTTCACCCTCGACGGCTATCGCGCGATGCTCTCGCGGGACAACGCGCGCATCCTGCTGAACACGGTCGGTCTGTCGCTGGTGAAGACCGTCCTGGCCATGACGCTGGCGCTGTTCCTGGCCTGGATCGTGGCCCGCACCGACACGCCCCACCGCGAGGCGCTCGAGGTGCTGATCACCCTGCCGTTCTACATCCCGCCGATCCTGACGGCCATGGCCTGGGGCATGCTGCGCGGGGTGAGCAAGCGGTTCGGTGACGTGTGCGCCGTCGCCGACGTGTCGCTGACGGTCGCCGACGGCCGGCTCCTGACCTTGCTGGGGCCGTCGGGATGCGGCAAGACGACCACCCTGCGGATGGTCGCCGGGCTCGAGCCGAACGACACCGGCACGATCAGCATCGGCGATCGGGTCGTGGGCGATCCCGCCGCCGGCGTCTCGGTCGCGCCCGAGCGCCGGGAGATCGGCATGGTCTTCCAGTCGTACGCGATCTGGCCCCACATGACGGTCTTCGCCAACGTGGCCTATCCACTCGAAGTGCGCCGGCGCCCGGCGGCCGAGGTGCGCGCGCGCGTCCTCGACGCGCTGCGATCGATGGAGATGGCCCACCTGGCCGAGCGTCCGGCCACCGCCCTGTCGGGGGGCCAGCAGCAGCGCGTGGCCATGGCCCGCGCCCTGGTCTTTCAGCCGCGCGTGCTGCTGATGGACGAGCCGCTGTCCAACCTCGACGCCAAGCTCCGCGAGCAGATGCGAGTCGAGCTGCGCGCGGTCCAGCAGCGGCTCGGCATCACGACGCTGTACGTGACGCACGATCAGGAGGAAGCGATGGTGCTCTCCGACGAGATCGCCGTCATGCACGAGGGGCGGATCCTGCAGGTGGCCGCGCCGGAGACACTCTACGCGCGGCCGGCCAGTCGCGCGGTCGCCGCGTTCGTGGGCTCGCCCAACCTGCTGGCCGCGAAGGCGCGCGACGTGCGGCCGACCGCTCAGGGAACGCTGGTCCGGGTGGAGGCGGATGGCTGGGAGGGCTGGTGCACCGGACCCGGCACCCTCGCGCCCGGAGAGGCGGTGACGGTGGTCGTGCGACCCGAGGCGATCCAACTCGACGGCCGGGTCGAGAGAGGAATCGCCTGGCGGGGCGTCGTGCGCCAGCGGTTCTTTCGGGGCACGCGCAACCTCTACGCGGTCCAGGTCGGTCGCGAGTCCTTCAGCGTGGATGCGCCCTCTGATCAGCCCGTGCCACCCGGCACCGAGGTCTCGCTGAGCGTCGACGCGGCGAACACGTGGGTGGTTCGCGAGTAGCGCAGGAAGCGACGACCGCGGCCGGCGCCCGCGCGGCTGCCCCGGAGTGTCACTTTCCGAGCGCGAAGTGTCAGCGCTCGTACCGGTCGCGCTGGCTGATCACTGGCCACCCCCGCCTGCCAGCGGTCAGAAAACCGCGGACTTAGGCCCGGACCAGCCGGGGCTGGCATCGGCGTTGCTCCCACCAGGCGCCCGCTCGACCCGCTGCACCGCCACCCAAACCCATGCGTACTGACACCACGCGCCTCACCCCGGTTCGCGACTCGCGCGACGATCGCGCGCGTCGCCACGTCCTCGGCCTGGCCGTGCTCGTGCTGACCCTTGGCGCCGGCTACCTCGTGGCGCAACGCGGGGCGCTGAACGCCGTCGCCGTGGCGCTCGCCGAGGACGTCGAGGCGGACGAGACGCCGTCGGGGCCGACGCTGGCCGAGATCATGGCCCAGATCGACGAGGTGGCGTCGCGGCATGGCGTCCCGCCGAGGCTGGTCGCGGCGGTCATCTCCGTGGAGTCGGAGTTCAATCCGCGCGCGGTGTCGCGCCGGGGCGCGCAGGGGCTCATGCAGCTCATGCCCGCCACCGCGGCGACGCTGGACGTGCAGGACACGTTCGACACCCGCGAGAACATCGACGGCGGTGTCCGCCACCTCCGTGTGCTGATGGAGCGCTACCACAACGATCTGCCGCTGGTGCTGGCGGCGTACAACGCCGGCGACCGCGCGGTCATCACCTACCGGGGCGTGCCGCCCTATCGTGAGACGCGGCAATACGTGATGCGCGTGCTGCGCCGATTCGATCACGACGCGGCTCGCGCGGCTGCCGTGCGGATCTACGGTGCCCGTCCGGGGCCGCGGCCGGCCCCGGTGGCGCGCCCGGCGGTGGTCCGGGTGTCCACCGCCGCCGTCGCCGTGAGGCCGCCCGCGCCGGTCGCCGAGACCGCGCCGGCGCCGCCGTCGGTGCCGTCCTCGCTACCGACGCCACCGGCCAGGGTCCCGGCCGGCGCGCAGGGGCCGTGACGCCGTCGGTGACGAGGGTCGAAAGGAGATTCCATGGTGCCTGAACGCTGGCAAGACGTGCTCGACCTGCTGTGGTCGCCGCTCGCGTGGATCCCGCGGCTGCAGGACGTGCTGCTGACCTTCTTCCTGAGCCCCGGGTCGCGATGGGCGGTCGTGAGTCGTACCGTGATGCTCGTCGTCCCCGCGCTGCTCGGGCTGGCGGCCATCTGGACCACGATGCTCGCCATCTACACGCTGCCGTTCCGGTCGCACCGGGTGCGCTTCGTGTCCATGCTTCTCCTGGCGTGGTGGGATGCGGCGCGCGCCGTGTGGCTCTACTGGGCCGGGGTGGTGCGCGTCGCCAGTGTGGCCCTCGGCTGGATCACGACCCTCGTCGCGCTGGCCCTGCGGCTCCTGGTCGAGGCCGTGCACCGTCTCGCCACGACGCCCGTGGCGCTCACCGCACGGGTCGCCCACCGCTACGTCGAGCCGGGCGCGCCGTGGCTCGCGCTCCTGGCGCTGCTGGCCTGGTCGGTGCTGGAAGCCGGGATCTTCACCTACACGATGTTGCCGGCGGTGAGCCTCACGCTCAGCGAGCTGGCCGGAGGAGCGGACCCGTCGCGCTTCACCGCCGGCGTGCTGTACGCCCTGCTGCTCCTGCTCGTCCTGGGCAGCTTCGCCTGCCTGCACACTCTCGGCGACGCCGTCCGGCGACGCGAGCTCGGCTTTCTGGCCCAGATGGTAGTCGTTCAGCTGCTGGTGATGACGTTCGAGGTCGCGTTCCTCTACCGACAGCTCGTCGCGGCGCTCACCCCCTGGGCGGGCACGCCGATACGCCCGGAAGCGACGCTGCTGGTGGCAGCGCTTGGCTGGCTGGCCACGCGCGCGATGACGTGGTTCCTGTTCGCCCGGCAGGGGACGGCGCCCTTGCTGGCCGTCATCGCCCGACGCCCGCTGGTCGACGCGGCGCCCTGGACGACCGAGAGTTTTCCCGCCCGTTCGGCCGCCTGGTGGAAGGGCGCCGCCGAGGACTTCCGGCGCGAGGTCGAGTGGGTGCACGCCAAGGGCGAGCAGATCCTCGAGTACCTGGCCCTGCCGGTGCTCCAGCTCGTTGCCGCCGCGCTCAACTTCGGCCTGCTCGTCGCCGCCTCGCGTCCGGCGTTCCAGCTGCCGTTCCGGACCATGAAGGACATCGCCGACACGCGTGAGCTGCTGGACGAGCTGCAGCTCGCGCCTCGCAAGCAACCGGTCGCCTGACCGGGGCCGACCGCACGTTGCGCGCGGGCCGGGGCACTCCCGGCCCGCGGCGCCGCGGCGCGCTCCATCGCCGGTGGTACACTCCCCCCGCCGACGGAAAGGAGCGTCTCCATGCCCACCGCGCTGCCACCTCTGATCTCGAGCGACGGGCACCTCGAAGTCCGGCCCGAGCGGTGGACGCCCCGTATCCCGGTTTCGCTCCGCGCACGGGCGCCGCGAACGGTCACCCTGCCCGAGGGCGGCGACGCAATTCTCGTCGAGGGCCAGCCGCCGTATCCGGCTCCGTTCCTCGACCTCCGGGCGGGACGCACCAACGAGACGTGGCAGCCGTTCGGCGCCACGGTGGACGACACCGCCGGCAACGGGCCGCCCGAGCAACGCCTGCGCGAGCAGGACGCCGACGGGCTGCGCGCCGAGGTGCTGTTCCCCAATATGCAGGTCGGGCCGCGCCTCTGGCGTACGATCGCCGACGACGACGTGTACCGGGCCGCCGTGCGCGCGTACAACGACTGGCTGGCCGAGGAGTACTGCGCCGCGTCCCGCGACCGGCTGATCGGCCTGGGCGTGATCCCCTGGACGACGCTCGACGACGCGGTGGCCGAGCTGGAGCACTGCGCGCGCGCGGGACTCAAGGGCGTCACGCTCGGTGTGTTTCCGAGCGGCAAGTCCTACCAGACGCCGGAGGACGATCGTTTCTGGGCCGCGGCGATCGACCTGCGGATGCCGTTGACCGTTCACGTCGGCTTCGATCGCCTGGGGCCGCGCGCCGCCCAGCCGACCTTCGAGTATCCGGCCGCCGACCCCGAGGTGCTGAGGAAGCTGGGGCCGCGGAAGCTCGTGGAGTGGGTCGCGCTGCCGTTTCTCAGCATTCCCCCCTCCGTGAGCCTCACGCAGCTCGCCCTGTGCGGGGTGTTCGATCGCCTGCCGGAGCTGGAGATCTTCTTCGCCGAGACGCGGCTGGGCTGGGTGCCGTTCTGGATGGAGGAAGCCGATTACTGGTACGAGCGGCACCGCCACTGGGCCGAGCGTCTGCTCGGCTTCAGGCCGCTGAAGCAGCGACCCAGCGACTACGTGCGCCGGCACGTGTACTTCAGCGTGCAGCACGTCGAGCGGGTGGCCGTCGAGCTGCGTCACCACCTGGGAGTGGACCACGTGATGTTCGCCACCGACTTTCCCCACATCGAGTGTGACTGGCCCAACACCCGGCCCTTCGCCGAGAAGCTCTTCGCCGGCGTTCCGGCGGCCGAGGCCTTTCGCATCGCGGCCGCGAACACGCTGGACTTCTTTCATCTCGGTGACACCGGGATGGGCCGGGCCGTGCTGGCCCAGGCGCCGTGACCCCGCCGCGCTTCGGGCTCAACCGCTTCGACTCGCGGTCGGTCGCTGCGTTCGTGGCCGACGTGCGCCGCGCCGAGGCGCTCGGCTGGGACGCGGTGCTGCAGCCGGACTCCCAGCTCCGCCGCCGCGACACCTACGTGCTGCTGGCCGCGGCCGCCCAGGCCACCAGCCGGGTCGTGCTGGGAACGCTGCTCGCCAATCCGGTCAACCGTCACCCCACCGTCACGGCGTCGTCGATTGCCACGATCGACGAGCTGGCGCCCGGGCGCACCCTGCTCGGGTGGGGGATCGGCGACACGGCAGTGCGACTGGCCGGGCTGCGGCCGGCCCGCATGAAGGAATTGGACGAGGGCACGCGTCTCATGCGGGCCCTGCTCGACGGCCAGGAGATCGAGGTGGGGGCCGCGCGGCCCGCCCGGCTGCCTCATCACCGGCCGGTGCCGATCTGGATCGCCGCCGGCGGCCCGCGCACAGTTCGCATGGCCGGTGGGGTCGCCGACGGTGTGTTCATGCGGGTCGGCACCCACCGCGCCAACATCGCGCGAACCATCGACGCGATCCGCGCCGGCGCCGTCGATCGGGGCCGGGACCCGGCCTCGGTTCGGCTGGGCGCCATCTTCCACACCGTGCTCGTCGACGAGCCGGCCCGGGCCCTGCTCATGGCCAAGTCGATCGCGGCTGGATACTACGAGTACTCTCCGGCGCTGTTCGAGGCACCAGGATTCGCATGGGCCGGCCCCGACCCCGAGCGGCTCAAGCGCGCGCGGAACGTCTGGCCCGACTTCCACCACGCGTCGGATCTCGAGGCGAGCGGCCGCATCGTCGACTTCCTGTCGGCGGACGTCGCCGGGGGCTTCGCCTTGCGCGGCGGTCCCGGCCAGATCGTCGACCAGCTCGTGACCGTTCTCGAGATGGCGCCGGCCGCCTTCGACTACGTCGTGCTGCATCCGATCCCTGATCCGCGGTTCCCGGTCGACGCGGAGGCGGACTACACGGCCCGGATGGCGCGTGAAGTCCTGCCGGCCGTGCGGAGGCGTCTGGGCTCCCGAGCCATCTGAGGATGGCCCTCGGCCGTCGATCACGTGCGTTCTCGAGAGACAAATTGTGGCTGTTCGCGTGCCACGTTGTCGCGTGGATGGGACAGCGCACAGTGACTCCGGCCCGTCCATCCGTGGCCCGCGGGCGCTCTGCCGACGCCTTCCTCGTCGAGCGCGATCGTAAGTCCGCGTTGAGGTGGGTCGGCCGCGGCATCGGGCCGCTCTGGCATCGCATTTGCGCTTCCCCGCCCAGCCATGACGACTTCGCCCGACGCAATCCGCGGTGGTGCGCCCGGCGAAGCCGAGACGCACGTGCGTCTGGGCGAGTTGCTGGTCGCCGAAGGGCTCGTGACGCCGTCTCAGCTCGAGGAGGCGCTGCGGGTCCAGCGCACCCCCGATCGCTACGCGCCGCTCGGCCACATCCTGATCACCCAGAAGGTCATCACGCGAGACCAGCTGCTGTCCGTGCTGGAGCGTCACCGGCGGAGCAGCAAGCTGGGCGACATCCTCGTCAAGAGCCGTGAGATCAGCCGGTCCCAGCTGGACGCCGCGCTCGAGGAGCAGCGTCGCACACAGCAGACACTGAGCAGCGTCCTGCTTCGCCTCGGCTACATCTCGGAGGAGCGCCTGCGGGTGGCGCTGTGCCGCACGCTGCACATCCGGTTCTTCAACCTCGACGCGATCGTCCTCGATTCGACGCTGCGCAGCCTGGTCAGCGAGGCCTTCGCGACGAAGCACCGGCTCGTCCCGGTGTCGCGCATCGGGGACCTCCTGATCCTGGCCATGGACGATCCGACGCAGACCCGGCTCGTCGCCGAGCTGCAGCACAGCACCGGCCTCAAGATCGAGGTGATCACCTCCACGTCGGCGCACATCACCCGGGCGCTGGAGCGCCTCTACCGGGTCGACCCGACACCGGGCGTGATGGTCGCGGCGACCGGTGCCGAGGCCGCGGCCCGCCCCGACGAGCCGGCACCGGACCGCGAGGCGGACGGCCCAGACGACGTCGTCCGGACGCTGCTGCGACTGGCCGTCGACCGGGGGGCTTCGGACGTCCACCTGGAGACGGTCAGCCACGGGTTGCGTGCGCGCTTCCGCATCGATGGCGTGCTGCACCACCTCGACCTGGGCGCCCTGGGCCACGACGTGACCCGCCAGCGGGTCGAGGTGCTGTCGAGCCTCAAGATCCTCGCCGGGCTCGACGCCGCGGAGCGGAAGCGGCCGCAGGACGGCCGCTTCCGCGCGCGCATCGCGGGCGACGGGCGCCCGGCCGTGATCGACTTCCGGGTGTCGCTCATCCCGAGCTTCTACGGTGAGAACGCCGTCATCCGGATCCTCGACCCCCGAGGCGCGCCAGAATCCGTGGCGGCGCTCGACCTGTCAGCCGCGGTCACCGAGCGGCTGCTGCAGGTCATCCGGACCGGCGAGGGGATGGTCCTGGTGGCCGGGCCTCCCGGCTCGGGGAAGAGCACCACCCTGTTCGCGATCATGAAATCGGTGTACCGACCCGAGATCAAGATCGTCAGCGCCGAGGATCCCATCGTGTACGTCTGTCCGGAAGTCTGCCAGCACGAGGTCGACGAGCGGAACGGGAGCACGTTCGCGGCCTACGCCCGGTCGTTCCTGCACCACGATCCCGAGGTCATCATGCTCGGCGAGCTCCGCGACTCCGAGACGGCCAGGCTGGCGTTCCGGGCGGCCCAGACCGGCCACCTCGTGCTCAGCGCCGTCCACGCCCTCGACACCGCGGGCGCCGTCGGCCGTGTGAAAGACCTCGGTGTCGACAGCGCGGTGTGCGCGGCATCGCTGCGAGCGGTGCTCGCCCAGCGGCTGGTTCGAGAGATCTGCGGAGAGTGCAAGGAGGAGTACACCCCGGCGGCCGGCGCGCTGGCGTCGATGTTCGAGTCGGCGCCGCGTGATCTTCGGTGGTACCGGGGCATCGGGTGCGCGGCGTGTCAGCAGACCGGATACCGCGGGCGACTGGCCCTCGCGGAGCTGTGGACACCCGGCGGGGACGACGTGCTGCTGATCAACCAGAACGCTCCACTCGACGCCATCGGCGCGGCGGCGCGGAAGAACACCCACTCCATGGCGTCCGACGCGCTGGCCAAGCTCCGCGAGGGCCGCACGACCGTGGACGAGCTGCGACGCGTGCTGCCTGTCTCGGCCCTGCGCGAGCTCCGGGCCGCCGCCGGCTAGCACCGCCGAGATCCGTCCGGCTCTCGCCCTCGATCCACTTTCGGAGTGGCTAGTTCCTGGTCGGCAAGAATGAACGATAACCGACCAGTCGGTACCGTCGCCGCCGGATCTGGCCGTGTGGTCCGGGGCCGAAACAGCCCGCCGCTTCTGTCATTCCGCGGTCATCGGCGAGCTTCCGGGGTTTGGCGCGGGCCTTGCGACGTTCGCGCTCGTGCTTCGGACCTCTGCCGAGCGGGACTGCCGGTCGACCGAAAACACGCGGTCAATGCGTGGGGCGTTCAATGGTCCGTGCGGCCGGCGGCGCTCCGGGCGACGCCGAGACCCATGACAGACGTGCGTGCCGCGCAGGATCTGCTTCCTGTGCCCGATCCGGTCGCCGAGACGCAGTTGCTCGAGGCCCTGATCGAAGGTGCCACTGACGGCCTGGCCTTGCTGTCGACGGAGGGTCGGATCCTCCGGGTGAACGAGGCCGCGACGCGCCTGCTGGGCCTGGCGCGGGAGGATCTCGTGGGCCGCTTCGTCGCCGACGACCATGTCGGCCTGAACGTGGACGGCGCCTGGGCCCTGGACGCGCTGTCCAGCCGCGACGCCGTGAGCCGCACCGTCGAGCTGCCCGACGGCCGCAGGGCGATGGTCACGATGCGCGCCTGGCGCGATCGCGACGACCAGCCGCAGTACCTGCTGCTCGTCGTCCGCGACGTGACCAGCGTCGGCCAGCTCGTCACGGGCGTCCAGGGCGAGCCCGGGAGCGCCCCGCGCTGGTGGCAGATGCGGCGCAGCGAAGTCGGCATCGACCGGATCGTCATGGAGAGCCGTGCGATGCGCGCCGTCGCCGAGAAGGCGCTCCAGTTCGCCCAGGTCGACTCGCCGGTGCTGATCGTCGGCGAGACCGGCACCGGCAAGACGCTCTTCTCGCGGATCATCCATCAGGCCTCGAGCCGCGCGGGCGCCGCGCTGCGCGAGGTGAACTGCGGCGCCATCCCGGCCGGTCTGATGGAAAGCGAGCTGTTCGGCTACGCGCGCGGGGCCTTCACCGGTGCCGACGCCAAGGGCCGCACCGGGCTCGTCGAGCTCGCCAACGAGGGCACCCTGCTGCTCGACGAGATCGGCGACATGCCGGTTCTGCTGCAGGTGAAGCTCCTGCAATTCCTCGAGGCCGGCGAGGTGTGGCCGGTCGGGGCGTCCAAGCCCCGGCGCGTCGACGTCCGGGTGATTGCCGCCACCAACTCGGATCTGGCCGACCTGGTGACGCAAGGGTCGTTTCGGCGGGACCTGTTCTATCGCCTGAACGTCCTGGGGCTCCACGTGCCGGCGCTGCGCGAGCACCCCGAGGACATCCCGGCCCTGGTCGACATGATGACGGACACGCTCGAGCGGCGGACCGGCAAGCGCCTGAAGCTCGGCGCCGAGGCGCTGGAGGTTCTCTCGCGCTACCCGTTCCCCGGGAACATCCGCGAGCTGTGGAACATCGTCGAGCGCCTGGCCGTGTCGAGCCGGAGCGCGCCGGTCGGTGTCGAGGACCTGCCGCCGGAGATCGCGCAGGCGGCGCTGTCCAGTGGCGTTCCTCAGGGACGGATCAATCTGCGCCAGGTGATCCGGAAGGTCGAGGCGGGGATCGTCCGTGACGCGCTCCAGCGATACGGCAGCCAGACGAAGGCCGCCAAGCATCTCGGCGTGGGCCAGGCCACGATCGCGCGCAAGGCTCGCCTGCTCGACCTCGTGGACGGGCCGGCCCCAACCGGTTCTGAATAGCGCCATGCCGACGGCCCTCGCGTGCCCGGATGCTTCGTTTCGGCGCTGCAGTGGCGCGCGGTTGCGCGCCGTGCGGGCCGCGCACGCGTCGGCGGAGGAGCGGGGCGGCCATTCATTCCTGGATCGCGGCGACGTCCGCGGTTGCGCGCTGCCCCAGTCGCGTGAGGGCCGCCAAGCGCAGGCCCGCGTTGACGTTTCGACGCCACGGGTGAGCGAGCCGGCCGTTCGGCACGCTTCGTGCCTCTGGATCGGGCCGATACGAGCGAGCCGATGAAAATGCCGACGCCAACCCGAACACAGGACACAGCGATGACGACGACAGCGCGGAACGAGATGGGCTCGTTCGTGGTCGTGAGCCTCGACCAGGTCAAGCAAGGCGTGGCCGAGATCCGCTCCCTGCTGGAGTCGCTCGGCATCGCCGTCGAGGTCGTCGAGAGCGGCCGGCGGTTGCGCTGGAACGCGGCGGTGGTCCTCCGGATCCCCGAGCCGCGGATACCCGAGGCGATGCTGGCGCTCGGGATGAAGGGCTTCGCGGACGTGATGGCCTACCAGTCCGGGGAGACGGAGTCGTGGGGGTGCGAGCGAGGCGAAGCAGGTAGTAACCCGGTCAGATGACCGGCAATACACAGGAGGAGAGGAACCAAATGCTGATGCTTCTGAACCTGATGCTCCAGCGGATTCGCAACGAGCGCGGCGTGGTGTCGGTGGAGTGGATCATCCTGGGCGCCGTCATCATGGCCGCGATCGTGCTGGCCTTCGCGCCGCAGTTCCAGGCCGCCCTCACGGCGGCGGTCACCGCGATCGGCACCCAGCTGCAGACGCAGGTGTCCACGGCGGGTTCGTAAGAAGCCCGGCGGCGTGGCCGGGGGGCGATGCCCCCCGGCCACCAACCACATCATGACCATGCACAAGCGCCTGAAAGACCAGCGAGGAGTCGCGAGCCTCGAGTTCGTCCTGATCCTGCCGATCCTGCTCTTCGTGCTGTTCGCCAGCGTGGAGCTGAGTCGGGCCTGGTTCACGATGAATCTGCTCACGACCGCGGCGCGGGAGGCGGCCCGGGTCGGGGTGGTGTCGGCCCCTGGCAACGTGCAATCCGCCGCGACGGCCCGGCTCAACCAGCTCCTGGGCGCCGGGAACTGGTCGGGGACGGTGGCGTGCAACCCCGCGCCGTGCGCGCCGGATTCCCAGGTCCAGGTCAACGTGTCAATGCAATTCACGACCGTTCTCCCCAATCTTTTGCCGATGCTGGGCTCCATCACGCTTCAGCAAACGGCCAGCATGCGCTACGAATAAATAACGGAGACCACTATGCATCGACGGCTCGCCCTGGTCCTCATCGTTGCCTCGGTTGTCGGCCTCCTCGCCAGCACGCTCGTCTACCGCGTGCTCAAGCAGGCGACCGCCGCCGGGCAGCAGCAGCAGGAGACGGAGTTGGTCGTCGTGGCGGCCGTCAACATGAACATGGCGGAGACGATCACGCCGCAGCACGTCAAGCAGGTGGCGTGGCCCTCCAAGTCGGTGCCCACGGGCGCCGTCCGCACGCTGGCCGACGCCGAGGGCCGGGTGGTGCGGGGCGCCATCCTCGCCGGCGAGCCACTCCTGGAGGGCAAGCTCGCGCCGCAGCTGGCCGGCAAGGGCGGACTCATGCCGATGCTGGTGCCCGAGGGGCAGCGGGCCGTCACGATCAAGGTGGACGACGCGATCAAGGAGAGCGGCTTCGTGCTCCCCAACAGCCGCGTGGACGTCCTGGTCAGCATGTCCAAGGAGAAGAACTCCCTGGACCGCATCTCCAAGGTGATCATCCAGGACGTGACGGTTCTGGCTGCCGGCCAGACGGTCGAGCTGCGAGACAACAAGCCCGTCACCATCACGACGGTGACCCTGGCGCTCCAGCCCGCCCAGGTGGAGCGGCTCGCCCTGGCCCAGGCCGAGGGCAAGCTCATGCTCGCCATGCGGAACCTCCGCGACAACCAGATCGTCCAGACGAAGGGCGTGACCGCCGCCTCGCTCCTGAGCGACGCCGCGCCGTCGGCGGCGCCGGCGCCGGTGTCGAAGTCGGCGGCGCCGATCAGGGTGAGCGCGCCGCTGCCGCCGCCCCGCGTCGAGACGCACGCGATCACGGTGCTCCGCGGCAACAAGCCGGCCGAGGTCCTGTTCACTCGCGACGATCGGGGATGGGCCGAGGCGCCCGCCCCGAAGCACTGAGGAGGGCATCCTGATGGACGTTCGGAAGCTCACGCACGGAGTTGTCGTGGGTGTGGCGGCGGTGCTGGCGCTGGCGACCACCACCGGGGCCGCCGAGCCGGTCCGGCTGTACGTGACGGTCGACAAGGCCGAGCTCGTCAACGTGTCGGAGATGGCGATCACCAAGATCGCCGTGACGAACCCGGGCATCGCCGACGTGTACGTCATCAATCCGACTCAGATCCTGCTCAGCGGCAAGCAGGCGGGGACCACATCGCTGATGGTCTTCTCGAAGGGGCGCACCGAGAACTTCGACGTCGTGGTGCACCCGGGGCCGCTCGGTAACGCGCGGGCACGTCTCGTGCCGTCGGAGTCCCACGCGGTCGAGGTGCAGCGCGCCGGCAAGGTGTCGCAGCAACTGTTCGTACGCGACGAGGAACGCGCGTGGGTGCAGCTCGGCGGCAGCAAGGCCGAGCCGGAGGCGGCTGCAAAGTGAAGACTGCGATCGCGATTCTCGCGCTGCTGCTCGGGGTGGTGGTCGGCGCCGGCTGTCCGACCGAGGCGGGCGCCGCTGACCCTGGCCTGATCCGGCTCGAGGTCACCATCGGGAAGTCGCAGGTGATCGACCTCAAGGAGCCGTTCACCCGAGTGTCCGTCACCAACCCGAACATCGCCGACGTCTTTGCCATCACGCCGAACCAGATCCTCGTCAACGGCAAGGCGGCCGGGGTGACGTCGCTGGTCGCCTTCTACCCGGGCAAGACGCTCTTCTTCGATCTCGTGGTGCAGGCCGACCTCGGTCTGCTCGGCGAGCGCCTGAAGCGGGTCGCCCCCAAGGACGACATCGTGGTGGAGCCGGCGCAGGACGCCATCATCCTGCGCGGGACCGTCTCCAGCCAGAACCTCATCGCCGCCGCCAACGACGTCGCCTCGGTGTTCGCGCCCAAGGGCCGCGTGGTCAACCTGCTGGCCCTGGCCGACTACCGGCCTCCCCAGGTGATGCTGCAGATGCACGTCGCCGAGGTCGCCCGCGAGGCGCTCCGCGAGCTGGGGTTCAGCATCCGCGCGCTCGGCTCGACGATGCAGGGCGCCAGCTTCCCGGGGACGCCGTTCTTCCCGCCCCTCGGGCTCATGGGTGTGGTCACGCAGCCGGGCTTCACGAGCTCCGTGGTGGGCCGGCAGAGCCCGGATTTCCAGTTCACCTCGCCGGCCGGCGGCAGCGGGTTCTTCCTCTCCAACGGTTCGCGCAACTACGGCGGGATCGTACAGGCGCTGGCCGAGCGCAACGCGCTCCGCACGCTGGCCAAGCCGAACCTCATCACCCAGAGCGGCAAGGAGGCGAAGTTCATCTCGGGCGGCGAGTTCCCGTTCCCGGTCGCCCAGCAGAACAACACCGTCACCATCGAGTTCAAGGAGTTCGGCATCAGCATGCTGTTCACGCCCGTCGTCGTCGACGGCGAGGTCATCAACCTGAAGATCCGCCCGGAGGTCTCGTCGCTCGACTTCAGCCAGGGCCTGGTGATCCAGGGGTTCAGCATCCCGGTCATCCGGAAGAACCAGGCCTACACCGCGGTCAACGTGCGAGACGGGGAGTCGTTCGCGATCGCCGGCCTGATCAACAACGAGGTCCGGCAGTCGGTCGCGAAGCTGCCCGTGCTCGGTGATCTCCCTATCCTGGGCGCGCTGTTCCGCAGTACCCGCTTCAAGAACAACGAGACCGAACTGCTCTTCCTGGTCACGGTGAAGCTGGTGCAGCCGGCGCCGATGGGCACGGCCAGCGTGCCGGATCCCTTGAAGCTCATGGAGCTGCGTGAGAAGGAGCGGCGCGAGTTCACGCTGCTGCCCGGCATCCCGGGCGTCGGCGAGGTCGTGGACCGGCCGTTCGGGAAGAGCACCCTCGACCCCGAGGAGCTACGCAAGTAATGTCGTCGTCCCTGCGCACCGTCATCGTCGATTCGGATCCGGAGGCGCGCTCGGCCATCCGGCACGCGCTGGCCTCGGTGTCGTCGATCGCGCTCGTCGGCGAGTACGCAAGCGCCGCCGAGGCGGCCACCGCGGCCCCGGGCAGCCGGCCCGACCTCATGATCGTGGAAGTGCCGACCGGCGGCGCCGGCGACGCCGAGTCGGCCTCCACCATCGAGAAGCTGGCCCGCCGGCTGCCCGAGACCGCCATCCTGGCCACGGCGGCCAACGGGGCGGCCGAGTTCGTTCTGCAGATCATCCGGGCCGGCGCCATGGAGTTCGTGCCGAGGCCGATCGACCAGCGCGCGCTGGGCGTGGCGCTGGAGAAGCTCGCCCGCCTGCGCGGGCGGCCGGCGCTCCGGACCCCCGGCCGCGTCATCGCGGTGTTCTCCGCCAAGGGCGGCCTCGGCGCCACCACGCTGGCGGTGAACCTCGGCGTGTGCGTCGCCGAGCAGGCGCCGGCGAAGCACACGTTGCTCGTCGAGCTCGACACGCGCCACTCCGACGTCGTGACGTTCCTCGACCTGCGGCCGCGCTACTCGATCCTCGACGTGTTCGAGAGCATGGACCGGATGGACGAGTCCTTGCTGCAGGGCCTCATGGTCAAGCACGCCAGTGGTCTCTGGGTCCTCCCGGGTCCCTCGAAGATCGAGCGCGGCTACCTGGGTAGCGAGCAGGTACAGGCAGGGATCGAGCTGCTGCGGAGCCACTTCGACACCGTGATCCTCGACCTGCGCCACGACCTGGATCCCGGCACCGTGGCCGCCCTGGAGGCGGCCGACACCGTGCTCTTCATCACGAGCCTCAACGTGTCGGCGCTGCGCTCCGGCTCGGCGACGGTGGCCGCCTTCCGTCACCTCGGCCTCGACCTGAAGAAGGTCAAGGTGGTCGTCATGCGCGACGGCACCGGGGAGGACGTCACCGCCAAGCACGCCCGGGAGACGCTGGGCCTGCCGGTGTACTGGAAGACCCCGAGCGAGTACGCGCCGGTCGTGGCCGCCATCAACAACGGGCGGCCCGTCGTGACCGCCGCACCCCGGTCGAAGTTCGCCAAGAACGTCCGCCAGCTCTCCGAGGCGCTGGCGGGTGATGCGCGTCCGTCGCCCGCGTCGCCGACGCGGCGCTCGGTCTCGCTCCTGGCCTCGGCCTGGCCAATCAAGCACCTGTCGGGAGCCTGAGATGGGACTGTTCGGTAACCGGAACGGTGATACGTCCGCCAAGACGCCCGCCGCCGCGACGCAGCCGGCGGCGGTCTCCGCCGGCAGCGAGGCCCCACGGCGTCCCGAGCTGGCCCGGTACGACCTCAAGACCCGGGTGCACCGCCAGCTCATCGAGCGGCTCGACCTGACCAAGCTGGCGTCGCTGCCCGCCGACGTGGTCCAGCAGCAGATCCGGCGCATCGTCGAGGACATGCTCGTCGACGACGACACGCCCCTGAGCCGGACCGAGCGCGAGCAGCTCGTGGTCGAGGTCCAGCACGAGACCTTCGGTCTGGGCCCCATCGAGCCGCTGATGCAGGACCCGACGGTCTCCGACATCCTGGTCAACGGCCCCCACGACGTCTACGTCGAGCGGCGGGGCAAGCTGCAGAAGACGAACGCGATCTTCCGGGACGACGCGCACCTGATGCAGGTCATCGAGCGCATCGTCTCGGCGGTGGGACGCCGGGTCGACGAGTCGTCGCCGATGGTCGACGCCCGGCTGAAGGACGGCTCGCGCGTCAACGCGATCATTCCGCCGCTGGCCCTGGACGGGCCGGTCCTGTCGATCCGGCGCTTCGCGGTGGATCCATTCAAGATGGCGGACCTGCTGACCTTCGGCGCCCTCACCGAGCAGCTCGCCGACGTGCTCAAGGCGGCCGTGCAGGCGCGCCTGAACATCCTGGTCTCGGGCGGTACCGGCGCCGGCAAGACCACGCTGCTCAACATCCTGTCCAACTACATCCCGGCATCCGAGCGCATCGTTACCATCGAGGACTCCGCCGAGCTCCAGCTACAGCAGGAGCACGTGGTCCGGCTGGAGACCCGCCCGCCCAACATCGAGGGCGCGGGCGCGGTGACCTCGCGCGATCTCGTCCGCAACGCGCTGCGGATGCGCCCCGACCGGATCGTGGTCGGCGAGGTCCGCGGCGGCGAAGTGCTCGACATGTTGCAGGCCATGAACACGGGGCACGACGGCTCGATGTCGACCGTCCACGCCAACTCCACGCGTGACGCCCTGTCGCGCATCGAGACCATGGTCCTGATGTCCGGGCTGAGCTTGCCGATGCGCGCCATGCGCGACTACATCGCCTCTGCCCTCGACGTCGTCCTCCAGCTCGCCCGGCTCAGCGACGGCACTCGCAAGCTGGTCCGGGTGACCGAGATCGTCGGCATGGAGGAGGACGTGGTCACCACCCAGGACATCTTCCTGTTCGAGCAGCAGGGCGTCGACAAGGACGGTCGGGTCCGCGGGTTCCACCGGGCGACCGGAGTCCGGCCGCGCTTCAGCGAGCGGCTCGAGCGAGCCGGTGTCCATCTCCCGCCCGACCTGTTCGATCCGTCACGAAAGCAGTACACCGCATGATGGTCCTCGGCGTCGCGACCCTCGTCTTCGTCGCCGTCGCCACGGTCATCATCGGCCTGTGGTGGGTGCGGTCGTCGGGCGAGCGCGTCCGGCGCCGCCTCGAGCGCCACGCGGACGAGGCGATGCCGGAGCGGCAGCTGCTCCGGACCGATCTCACCACGACCCCCCCGACCTGGGAGCGGCTCGTCCGCAAGAGCGACCTCGTCGGGCAGCTCGCCCGGCTGGCCGAGCAGGCCGGCTCCCGTCGCAGCGTGGGCGAGCTCCTGCTGCTCATGGGAGGCGTCGCGGCGGCGGGCGGTCTGATCGGCGGCTGGCGGACCGGGAGCGCGGCTGGCGCCGTCATCTCGACGATCCTGGTCGGCGCCGTTCCCGTCCTGTTTCTCGTGCACCGACGCCACCGCCGGATCCAGCAGTTCCAGGAGCACTTCGCCGACGCCGTGGACATGATCTCCCGGGCGATCCGGGCCGGCAACGCGCTCAGCTCCGCCATCCAGCTCGTCGGCGAGGAGATGGCCGACCCGATCGGCCACGAGTTCCGCCACGTGACCGAGGAGATCCGGCTGGGCATCGACCCCGGGGAAGCGCTGGCTCGGCTGCAGCAGCGGATCCCCACCGATGACGTGGAGTTCTTCTGCACGGCCGTCCGCATCCAGCGCAACGCCGGCGGCAACCTGGCCGAGATCCTGGACCGGCTCAGCGACGTCATCCGGAAGCGCTTCGAGCTGCTCAGCCACGCGCGCGTCCTGTCGGCCCAGCAGCGGTATGCCGCGATCTTCGTCGGGCTGAGCCCGGCCATGTTCTCCGTCATCTTCTACTTCCTGTCGCCGGGGTACTTCGATCCGCTGATCGAGTCGCCGGTCGCTCCCATGCTGGTCACGGTGGGCCTCGTCCTCGAGGCGGTCGGGGCGCTGATCATCTGGCGACTGGCCAAGATCAAGGTGTGAGGACATGACGACCCTCGCGATCCTGGCAGTGTCCTTCGTGCTCGTGGCCGGGTGCACGTTCGCCATCGGCGCCCTGCTGCTGCGGCTGCTCCCGGCGATCCGGGCCGACCGCCTGGCGTCGGCGCCCGCCGCCGCCCCGGCCGGAGACGTCTCGATCCTGCGCTGGGAAGAGCGCGCGCCCCGGGACTGGCAGGCGCTCGTGGCGCGCGTCGGCCGCTGGCTCACGCCGCGCGACGCCGGCATGCTCGGGCGCTACCGCAAGCGGTTGATCATGGCCGGGTTCCACAATCCGAGCGCGGTCGCGCTGTTCCTCGGCAGCAAGGGCACCGTCGCCGGCGCGCTCGGCCTCTCGTACCTCTTCTACGGGGCCATGGTCCAGCGCGCGCTGCCCAACCTGTTGCCGGTCTCCGTCATGCTGGCCGGGCTCGGGTTCTTCCTGCCCGACCTCTGGTTGCGGATGCGGACGCGGCAGCGTCAGCGCGAGGTGACCAACGCCCTGCCCGACGTCCTCGATCTGCTCATGGTGTGCGTCGAGGCCGGCATGGGCTTCGACGCGGCCGTGGCCCGGGTCGCCGAGCAGCCCGGCAGCAAGGCCGGCCCGTTCCACGAAGAACTGCTCCGGATGCACCTGGAGATGCGGGCCGGGCGGCCCCGGGAGGAAGCGCTGCGCGCGCTCTCGGAGCGGCTCGGCACCGAGGAGATCCGCTCGATCATCGGGTCGTTCATCCAGACCGACCGTCTGGGCACGCCGCTCGGCAAGACGCTGCGCGTGCAGGCGGAGGCGTCGCGCGTGCAGCGGCGGCACCGGGCCGAAACGCGCGCCCAGCTGGTGCCGTTGCTGATGCTGGGCCCGACCATTTTGTTCCTGTTGCCGTCCTTCATGCTCGTGGCGATGGCGCCGTCGCTCCTGCGGATCTTGCAGATCCTGAGCACGATCGGAAAGTGAGGATCGCTTCGATGAAACGGAACGCACTGGCCATGGCCGCCGGCCTGGCGATGCTCGTCGCCGGCGTCGCGCCGGCAGGCGCCCAGACGATGGGCGCCGAGGTCCGGACCTGGACCGGCCACACGTACCAGCTGACCGAGCCGTCCCTCGAGGTGCTGTACACCATCGTGGCGCCCAAGAAGGACGACGGCGCCGCCGGCCCCGCCGAGGGCGCGGCCACGACCGGGGCGCGGGCCCCGATGCTCTTCGGCTCGGCCTCCTCCATCGGCCAGTTCCTCGACAAGCAGCCGGAGCCGCTGCACGGACACCGACAGAGCGAGACCATCACGCTCCGGCAGGGTCGCACCGAGGTGCGCCTGGCCCTGGCGAGCGTCGACGCCCTGATCTTCGCGCGCCAGGCCGTCCGCAGCACGCTGCCGCCGTACGTCGCGCCCGAGCACTACCGCTACTCCGTCATCGCCGTTCTCGAGGACGGCTCCCGGATCGAGGGGGACTACGTGAGCCTGGGCACCACGTTCCTGAGGGGACGGACGCCGCAGGGTCGGGTCGACATCCCGTGGGAGCAGATCGAGATCGTTCGGTTCAAGCGGTGATGCGCGAGGGACCGGAGGGGCGAACGATGATCGGACGACTGCGAGAGGAACGCGGTACGGCGGTGCTCTTGACGCTCGGCTTCATGGTCTTCCTGCTGGCGATGGTCGGCTTCGCCGTGGACATCGCGTACCAGATGGCGGCCATCGGCGAGCTCGAGCGCAGCATGGAGGCGGCGGCGCTGGCCGGGGCCGGCAAGCTCGGCTTCAACGACACGGTTTTTCCGACGGTGCGCCAGGTCGCCCAGCAGTACGGGACGCTGAACCCGCACCACAACACCCCGTTCGGGAGCCTCATCAACCTGAACCTCAACACCGCGAATGCGGCGAACGGCAACATCGTGCTCGGCGTGTGGGACGCCAACAGCACCTTCACGCCCTCGCTGGACGGCACCATCGTCAACGCGGTGCGCTGCCAGTTCGCCACGCAGGTCCAGACGTCGTTCCTGCGGGTCCTGGGGATTCCCACGCTCCCCATCTCCGCCTCGGCGATCGCCGTGTCGAATCCTCCGATCGCCCCGCCGCCGGTGGACGCCTGCGTCTTTCCGATCGGCGTCGGCAGCTGCCCGTTCCAGGGCAACACCTCGCTCGGCTGTGGCGCCCCGATCACGTTCATCACCAGCAGCGGCAAGGGTGACGCCGGGGCCGGATGCCTGTCGCCGCCCTGCACGAACACGTCGGCCTGGGTGAACCTCGAGGGCGGCAACGCCAATGCCGGGTATCTCCGCAACGCCATCACCGGGGCCGGGGCCGGGAACTGTCCCGCGTCGACCGCCCAGACCGGGGACCCGATCAACACCAGTAACGGCATGGTCCAGAACGTCATGGACACGCTCGAGCCGGTGTTCGTCGAGAAGTACAACTCCTCCGACATCGTGGAGGTGACGAACTCCGACGGTGCCGTGACCTATCGGGGCAAGGGCTGGAAGGTGTTCGTCCCCGTCATCCAGACCGACTGCCCGACCGGCGCCATCTCGGGCTCCCACACCATCGTCGGCTGGACCGAGCTGGTGATGGCCCAGGTCATCAACAAGGGCCGATGCGCGGTGAACAACGACTGGGCCGGCAACCCGTGGAGCGCGGTCGGAACGACGAACGGCTGCGCGGCGACCCAGAACGACACCGCCATGCGGGCCATCTTCGGGTACTACTCCTGCAAGATCATCCCGGCCAATCCGGCCCCCATCCCGGGACCACGGACGGCGCTGGCGAGCCGCCTGCGCCTCGTCAAGATGTATCAGTGAGCAGCACCGTGCCCGGGCTGGTGCGCATCGGTGCGCTGCCGCTCGGCCTGGCCGTGGCGCTCGCCACGTCAGGCTGCGTGGCGGCCGGCCTCGCCACCGGCCCCCTGATGTCCGCGGTCCAGCTCATCGGTGCTCGCACCGTCGAGAGGACGGTGGCCGCCGACCTGGGCGAGGCGCAGGGCGCCACCGAGGCCGTGCTGGCTCGCATGGCGTTCCGCGTCGAGAGCCGGGAGCGGCACGACGGCCTGCGCCGTCTGCGGGCGGTGGCGGACGACGTGACCGTGCACGCCAAGCTCGAACGGGTGACCGCGAAGCTCACCCGGATCGGGCTGCGGGTCGAGGTCGGCCGGGTCACGGCCGATCGCGACACCGGCACGCAGATGCAGGAGCAGATCGCCGCCCTGCTCGCACCGGCGGCCACGGCGCCCGCGGCCGATCCGGCCTCCGCCGAGGCCCTGACCGCGCTGCAGGGGGAGATCCAGAAGCTCCGCTCGGACATCGACACGCGTCGGGCGTCGGAGCAGCCCGCCGCGGCGGGCGATGGCAGCACGGCGATGCGTGTGGAACCCGGAGCCGTGCTCACCGTCCCGCTGTCGGCCGCGCTGCCGACGGCGGATGGTCCGGCCCCGCCCGTATCGGTCGTCGTGCCGGCCACGGCTTCCACGACCACGGCTGTCGAACCCGCTTCCTCGGGCCCCGATCCGGCCGAGGCCACACTCGGCACACCGACCTCCACGCCGCTTCATCCGGCCGGCGCGCTCACCCCGATCCGGGCCGCCACAGGCGTGGGAAGCGGCAACTAGCTCGTCGCCTCCCGGCATGAAGCGGACAGGCGGACGGCAGTCGACGTCCACACCGCGCGCCCATGGAGTGCCCGATCGTCGGCTGCGCGTCCGCTCCGGCCTGGCCGTGTCCGTGCTGTTCCACGCGCTGGTCGTCGTGGCCCTCGCCCGGCTCACGGGCCTGGCGCCGGCCCCCATGAGATTCGACGTGTTCGCCGCCGAGCCGGTCGAGGCCAAGCCCGAACCCGTCGTCGCGCAGCTCGCCGCGCCCGCGGCACAACCCGCGGTGACGACGTCGCAGCCAGTCCGCCCGGCACGACCGGCGCGCTCACCGGTCGTGTCTGAGCCTTCGATCACCGGCGCTCAGACGGCCACGGCTGCTCGAGTCGCGAGCCCGCGCGCCGCAGCCCTTGCCACGGTCGTCGAGCCGGCGAGGACGGCCGCCATCGCGCCCCCCAGATCGACCACGACGGCGGTCGAGACTGCGCCGGTGTCGCGCGCCGAGGAGCCGAGTGGGGGCACGGCGGTCGCGACGGAGCTAGAACCAGCCGGCGGCGATCAGCCGACTCACGGCAACTCGCCAGCGCTCTCGAGCACGCCCGTCGAGGCCGAGGTCGAGGGGCCCCGAATCGGTGAAGTTCGCGGGCTGTCGCCGCTGCCGGTGCTGGCCACGACGCTCCAGCCGGTGCCTTCCATGAGGCCTCAGTCTGGACCCGCGGCGTCGGATTCTGTCGTTGCGGAGCGGGAGCCCGTCGCCTCGGCGCCCTCCGTCGCAGCTGCCCCGCCTGATGCGCCGCCGCCATCCGAGACGATGGCGCCGCCTTCTCCTCCCACGCCATCGGCGACGGTGGTCCAGGCGCCGACGACCACGGCCACGCCGGCCGCTCCCACACCTCCGGCGTCTCCCGCGACCGCGTCCACGGCGGCTCCGAGCCGCCCGGCTCCCTCGAGCCCCCCGGTGATTGCGAAGGGCACCTCCTCGCCGCCGCCGGTCGTTCGAGCCGAGACGCCGCCGTCGGCGGCCTCGGCCTCCGCGCTCGGGCTCGGCCTCGGACGTCTTCAGATCCGGCTCGACGGCGCCCGGGCACGCAGGACGGACCAGGAGACCGGCGTCATCTCCGGCACCCTGCTCGGAGGCGCACCGGCCGGTCTGACGGTTCAGGTCGACGAGCGCCCGGGCGATTCGAAGCTGGAAGGCCGCGCCTTCACGGCGACCGTGAAGCTGGTCCCCGGCCTGAATCGGGTCCGCGTGGTGGCCACCGACGCTCAGGGCGTCACCGTCGAGGAAGCCGTCGCCGTCGAGTACGTGCCGCCGGTGACGCTGGGCGTAGCCCTGACGAGCCCGCGCGACGGGCTGACGCTGACGGCCGACGATCCGCCGGTCGTGGAGGTGGCAGGCCAGGTGAGCGACGCCACCCTGACGTCGGTGTGGGTGATCGCCAATGACCGACGCGTGATGGTCCCGGTCACCGAGGGCCGGTTTCGACAGCTGCTGCCTGTCTTCGAGCCACTGATGCGCATCCGGGCCGAGGCCGGAGCGGAACGACGCGCGAGCGCGATGGTCACCGTGAATTCCGCCGCGGCGGTGCCCGTGATCGGGCTGTCGCTGATCGACTGGCCGCATGAGACCGCCGGCCCCGCGCAGCTGACGGTGACCTGGCGCCCGAATCCGGCCCGGCTCGAGGGGAGCGCCCGCGCCATTCCGATGCGCGGGGCGAAGGCCGACGGTCATCCCGGCCCCGACTACTTCTATCTGCGCGAGGCTCGGCCGGGGGTCTACACGTTCTTCCTGACGTATCGCCGTGGCTCCGCGGCCGCGGTGCGGCCGGAGCTCTACGTCGCCGGCGCCGCCCGTCCGCTGCAACCGGTGACGCTCGACGGGACCGGCCGCGCGGTGATCGCCCGGCTCTTGCTGCCGCAGGGCGTGCTCTGGGAGCAGGACGACTGGTTCACGGGCCGGAGCGCCAATGGCGACACCGTGACGAAGTTCCGGTTCCCGGACGGGGTGAGCTGGACCGAGCGGGTAGGAGATCCGCCGCGATGATCCGCTCCGGCGAACCGCTCGTGGCCAGCCAGAATCCCGACGGCGGCTGGGGTCCCCAGGTGGGCCGGGCCAGCACCACCGAGACCACCGCGCTGGCCACGCTGGCCCTCGGACGCATGGACGTGCCCGACGCCCGCGCGAGCGCAGCGCATGGCCTCCGGTGGCTCGCCGACCGCCAGCGCGACGACGGCAGCTGGCCGGTGAGCGCGCGGGTGGCCGAGAGCTCGTGGGCGACGGCCCTGGCCGTGCTGGCGCTCGACGGGCTGCGTCGCGAGCCCGACGCGGCCGTTCGTGGCGCCCGCTGGCTGCTGCGACGGACGCCGCGGACGCTCGGTCTGGCCCTCTCGCTGCTGCATCATCTCGCCCCGGACACCATGAAGGTCCGTCTCGATCCCGACCTGAAGGGATGGGCGTGGACGGCCGACGCGGCCAGCTTCGTCGAGCCCACCTGCTACGCACTGCTGGCGCTCAAGCGCGTGCGACGACACCTGCCGGGTACCGCCGTCGCCCAGCGCATCGACGAGGCCGAGCGCATGGTCTACGACCGCATGTGCCGGGACGGCGGCTGGAACTACGGCAACTCGACGGTCCTGGAGGCCGAGCTCTGGCCCTATGCCGACGTGACGGCCCTGGCCTTGCTCGCCCTCGCCGACCACCGCCGGCGCGAGGCCAACGAGCGCAGCCTGCGCGTGCTGCGCGCGCTGCTGGACCGGGTGGACTCGGGGCTCGCCCTCGCGTGGGCCATGCTCTGCCTGGCGGCCTACGACCAGGACGTCGCGCTCTTGCGCGAGCGCCTGGTCGCACGCTACGCGGGGACGGCCTTCGTCGGCGAGACCAAGGCGGTGGCGCTCGCGCTCCTGGCCCTCGGCGGGGGAATGGAGGTCTTCCGGGCATGAGCATCGGGCGTCGGGCCTTCCTCCAAGCGGCGCTGGCCGCGGGCGCCGCTTCCGCGGTGCCGGGCTGCGCCGAGGCGCCACGCTGGGACCGCGGCGCCGTCCGGCAGGCGCGCCGGTCGCGCGTCGCGATTCTCCCGGCCGGCGCCTACGACGGCGCGCTCGTGGAGACCGTGCTGGGCGGGCTCCAGCTCTTCAGCCTCCCGCTGGCCGGCAAGCGCGTGGTCCTGAAGCCGAACTTCGTCGAGTTCGACCCGGACGGCGTGGTGAACACGCATCCGACGCTCGTCGCCGCCGCCGTCGAGGCCTTCCGTCGAGCCGGGGCCCAGCAGGTCGTCGTCGCTGAGGGGCCGGGACACTACCGCGACACCGAGCACATCCTCACGGCCACCGGACTGCAGGCCGTCCTGCGCGAGCACCGCACGCGCTACGTGGATCTCAACAACGACGACGTGCGCGCGGTGCGCGTCCCCAGCCATTACACCCGTCTCGGCCACCTCTACCTGCCCGAGACGGTGCTCGACGCGGATCTCGTGGTGTCGATGCCGAAGCTGAAGACGCACCACTGGGCCGGCGTGACGCTCTCGCTCAAGAACATGTTCGGCTGCATCCCGGGCGCGGTCTATGGCTGGCCGAAGAACGTCCTGCACTGGGCGGGCATCCACGAGAGCATCGTGGACATCAACAGCACGCTGCCGGTCCCGCGGTTCGCCATCGTCGACGGCATCCTGGGAATGGAAGGCAACGGTCCGATCCAGGGCGACCCGCGGCAATGCGGCGCCCTGGTCTTCGGCAGCGACCCCGTCGCCGTCGACGCCACGGCCGCCCGTCTGATGACGATCGATCCGCGGAAGATCCGGCATCTGGCGGAGGCCGGGCGCTTTCTCGGCAACATCGCGGAGGAGCGCATCGATCAGCTCGGCGAGGCGATCGATCGCCTCCGGCAGGACTTCCGCGTGCTGCCGATGTTCCGCGCCCTGAAGAGCTTCGCATGACGGCGCGACGGCTGCTCCTCCTCGTCCTCGTCGCGATCGCCTGTGCCGGAACCGGCTGGGGGCAGCTCAACGAGCTGGGCAAGGCGGCCTACGCGCGTGGCGACTACGTGGCGGCCGAGCGCCTGTTCCGGCAGGCGGCCGAGGCCGCCCCCGACGAGCCGGAGGCCCACTACCACCGGGCCGTCGCCCTCACGCATCTGCACCGCTGGGCCGAGGCGGCCGCCGCCTACGAGAGGGCGCTCGCCCTGCGACCGCCGGCCCCGCTGGCGGCCGCCGCCCGACAGGCGCTACGGTCCGTGGAGCCCCTGGCGAGGCCGCGGATCTCGGCAGCGCCGCCCGACACCACCACCGCTCCGGCGCCGCGGCCGAAGCCGCCGCGCGTGGAGGTGCCGCCCGACTCGGTCCGGGTCCGGCGTCAGGGCGGCAACTGGTTCGTCGAGGTCGCACTGAACGACATGCACCAGTCGACGTTCCTGGTCGACACGGGGGCGTCGGCGTGCGCGATCACCCCGGACCTGGCCGAGGCCCTGGGGATCGTCCCGGATCCGGCCGAGCCGCCCGTGCTCGTGCGCGGTGTGACCGGCAGCACCTGGGGCAGGCGCGTCACCATCCCATCCATTCGAGTCGGCGACACCGAGGCCCGCGACGTCGTCGCGTTCGTGCTGCCCTTGCCCGGGATGCAGGGGATTCTCGGGAACACCTTCCTGTCGCGCTTCACCGCGACGCTCGATCCGGGCCGGAGTCTGCTGACGCTTCAACCCCGATGATCCTGGTAGATCGTCAGCGAGGACGGGCAGTTGGCTGATACTCTCGCAGACGCTCCTCGAACTGGCTATCGCCGCGTCGTCCCAGCCAGCGGGCGTACCACCGGACGTCCGGCGCGTACCAGTACTCGTCGCCGTCGCCGCGGTCCGTCTCGCGCACGAGCCTGACCGCCTGGTAGCGTCCGGCCGGCACCTCGACGGACTCGACGCCGATCACGGCGAAGCGATCGTTGTACTTCGCGACGCCCTCGCGCGTCTCGAATTGACCCTGGTGGGTCCACCGCATCCCCGGCGCCAGCGGCCACGCGAACCAGGGATGGGGCGGAACCATGCGCGCCTCGACCTTCCCCTCACGGATGGCCGCGGCCCAGTGCAGCGTCCGCGTGTAGTAGTGCTCGGACTCCGCCAGGCGCGCGACGTAGTACGCCACGCCGTTGAGGTCGCGGAGGTCGACGACCTCGACGGTCTTGGTGCCGCTCTCCTTGCCGCTGGTCCACTCGTACACCCAGCGGTCGCCGACCTGCCAGATCGGTGTCGCCATGGTCGCGGTCGGGGCGGACGCCGGGGGCGTCGAGGTCGGTCCGCCCGGCGTCGCGGGCGCCGAGCCGGCCGCACATCGGGTGAATGCGATCACGACGATCGCGAGGCCCAGCAGCGAGCGCGCGCGTTGAATGGCCATCGCGGCATCGTACACCGGGCCGCCCGACAACCCGAAGGGCGACGGCCGGTGCCCGGCAGCGATCAGCCGCTCACCCAGGACGTGAAAGCGGCCCCGATCGGCGACGCGTAGATCGGCACGTAGTCCACGAGCGTGGACGGCGCCCCCTCGGCGACGGCGGCGGCCGCGATCCAGTTGCACGTCTCGCGGGTGCCTCCGCGCGGCCCACTGGCGTCGGGCAGCCCCGTCGTGCCTGGCCCCGCGGCGCCCACCCGCTGGCTGCAGTCGTCGGCGGGGACTCTATAGGCGTCGAAGTAGGCGGCCGTCCCACGGGCGTCGCCGGCTGTCAGGTAGCGGAGGATGGCGCCGTCGAAGGCCTCGTCCAGGTACGCGTCCGGGGCCCGCGGCGTGTGCCAGAGCCCGCCGGAGCCGACCACCGCGATCCGCAGGTCGTCCGGCTGGGCGTCGATGATGTCCCGCACGGCCGTGCCGAGCTGATAGCAGCGCGCCGCGCTCGGCTGGGGCGCGTAGTAGCAGTTGAGGAACACGGGCACCATCGGCGTGGTGAAGTCGGTGAGCGACTGGGCCGGTCGCAGGAACGCGTGGCCGAGACCGCGGTCGGGCTTCGGCATGTCCAGCGAGAATGCCGGGTCGAAGCCGCGTCGCATCAGGCCGGTCAGCAGGGCCGACGCGAGCGCCGGGTGTCCGGGCACGGCAGCGGCGCCGCCGTCGGCGAGGGCGCCGTGGAATTTCTCGCCCGCATAGATGGCGAAGGCCGGGTAGTTCCGGAAGTCGAAGCACTCGAGCTGGTCGTCGCCGAAGACGATGATGGCGTCCGGGGCGGCCGCGGCCAACCGAGTCCTCAGCACGGTGAACGCCGCGCCGATGCGCGCCGCCTTCGCCCGGTTCGATTCCACGTCGTCGAGCGGCACGTCGGCGCGCAGGGAGCGGGCGGCGCGCACGTCGTTCCACCGCTCGGCGGGCATGTAGCAGAACGGGCTGTGGGACATGTTGAACACGCCGACGAGGGTCGCCACCGCTCAGGTTCCCCTGCGCTCGGCCCAGATGCGCGCCATCTCGTCGACGATCGCCTGCGGCTGGCCGGCATGAAAGACCATCGGCCGGGGAGCGTCGGGCGGCCGGACCGGCGCGCCACGCCCCTCGCGGATGGTCGGCAGGGACAGACGGTGGTTCTTGGCGGCATCGCGGATGACGGCCTTGGGGTCCCCGCCGCGAGCGACGATGCCGGCCTCCTCCAGCATGCGGCGCCTCAGCAGGATGACGCCGCGGTCGCTCTCGCCGAGGTGCTCCCGGGTGCGGTCGGCGACGGCGCCCTGGCCCATCCAGGCCACGAAGTCCTGGTTCATGACGTGCGAGGTGATCCAGCGGCCGGTCCGGGCGTCACGGATCGGGCCGTGCCAGTAGGGGATGCGCGCCTGCTCGAACGGCGCGGCGCCCGGCACGGGGTCGTTGAACCACGCCACGTGCCGCGTGTGCTCGTCGTCGATCGGCACGCGCCACTCGAACTTCCCGGTATAGAGACAGTTCGGCCACAGGCACACGCGCCCCACCGTCCACAGCTCGTCGTCCTCGGTCGTGTCCTCGCGCACCCGGCGGTAGGTGAAGCCCCACTCGAACTCCTCGAACGCGATCTTCAGGTGGCGCGCCGCCCGCGACCGGTCGCCGCGCTGGGCGGCCGACCAGTTGGCGTGGAGCCACTCGAAGTGCACGGGGTCGATCGAGTTCTCCTGGCCCTGGAACCAGTTGCAGGGAATATCCGACAGCACGATCTGCTTGTAGCCGCGCTGGTGGAAGAGGTCCCAGTCGGGCACCAGCGGGGCCGGCGCCGGACCCAGGTACGCCCACAGCAAGCCGCCCTTGGCCTCCACGGGGTACGCGGTGAGCCGGATCTTGTCCTTGAAGCGCGCCTCCGGGCGGGCGGCCTGCTCGAAAGGCTGCTCGAGGCAACGGCCGTCGCCGTCGAACAGCCAGCCGTGGTAGTGGCACCGGAGTCCGCACGCTTCGACGATGCCGTAGGTCAGGTCGGCGCGGCGGTGCGCGCAGTGCCGGTCGAGCAGGCCGTAGCCCCCGCCGGTGTCGCGGTAGAGCACGAGGTCCTCGCCCATCAGGCGCACGGCCAGGGTGGGCTGCTCGTCGAGCTGGGAGACGGCGGCGATCGGCTGCCAGTAGCGGCGCATGAGCTCGCCCATCGGCGTGCCGCGACCCACGCGGGTGAGGGTGGCGTTGTCCTCGGCGCTGAGCATGGGCCGTCCCGCCGGTATCATACCGCGGCGTTGTGATACGGTCGGCCCCAGGAGGACCGCCCATGCTGAGCCGCGAGGACAACGAGCTGCTGTGTCGCGTCGGTCCCGGGACGCCCATGGGCACTCTGATGCGACAGTACTGGATCCCGGCGGCACTGACGAGCGAGCTGCCGGAACGCGAAGGGCCGCCGCTGCGCGTCCGTCTGCTCGGCGAGAGCCTCATCGCCTTTCGGACCACCTCCGGCGCCGTCGGCCTGATCCAGAACCACTGCCCGCATCGCGGCACCAGCCTCTTCTACGGCCGCAACGAGGACGAGGGACTGCGCTGCGTCTACCACGGCTGGAAGTTCGACGTGAGCGGCCGGTGCGTGGACATGCCGAGCGAGCCGGCCGAGAGCGACTTCAAGCACAAGGTGCGCGCGGTCGCCTATCCGTGCGTCGAGCGCGGCGGCCTGGTGTGGGCGTACCTCGGCCTCCGCGCCACACCGCCGCCGCTGCCGGAGCTGGAGGCCAACATGATCGCGGAGGGCGGCATCCAGATCTACCAGCGGGAGTGCAACTGGATGCAGGCGCTGGAGGGCGACATCGATACCGGGCACACGGTCTTCCTGCACCTGGGCGCGATGCAGGCCGACGACGCGCCGCCCGGAACCTGGGCGCGCTACGCGCTCGGCCGGCGCGCGCCCAGGTACGAGGTCGTCGACACGGATTCCGGGGTCATGTACGGCGCCTGTCGCCCGGCCGAGCCCGGCACGAGCTACTGGCGCATCGCGAATTTCCTGTTCCCGTTCTGGGCGATGGTGCCCACGGGTGTGCTGGGGCTGGAGGTGCGGGCGCGCTGCTGGGTGCCGATGGACGACGGTCACACGCTGGCGATCACCATCGGTCGCCTGCCGCGTGGCACCGCCAGGGTCGGTCGCCAGACCGTCACGCCCGTGGAGACCCTGCCCAACACCACCGACTGGTACGGCCGGTTTCGCGCCGTCGCCAGCGCGAGCAACGATTACCTGATCGACCGGCAGCTCCAGAAGCGCGACAGCTACACGGGCATCGGCAGCATCTTCCTGCAGGATCAGGCCGCGACCGAGAGCATGGGGGAGATCTACGATCGGACGCAGGAGCGCCTGGGCAGCAGCGACGCCATGGTCATCCGCACCCGCAAGCGCCTGATCGAGGCCGCCCGCGCCCTGCGCGACCGGGCCCAGGTCCCTCCCGGCGTGGACACGCCCGAGGTCTACGCCGTACGCTCGGGCGGGGTCGTGCTGCCGGTCGACGTCGACTGGATCACGGCCACGGCCGAGCTACGGCGAGGGTGGGCCAAGCACCCGGAGCTCAGTCGCGATGTGCTGGGAGGAGTTCCGGCGGTCTGAGCCCGACGCGCCGGCGGCGGATCTCACGGGCGGGCGCGGCGTCCCGCACGAGCAGCCGCGCGTCCGGCCGGCGGGCGAGCCGCCGCCGGAGCGCCCAGCCACGCATTCGCGCCACGAGGCCGGTCGTCGCGGCGTAGACCACGATGATCTAGCTAGGTGCATAGACCTCGGCTTCGACGGCCGCCTCGCGGGCCGGCGATCCGAACCGTACGACCGTCTCGACCTTCACGTCTCCGTGCCGGCGCGCCGCCGCGTCGAAGGTCTGGGCGACCGACGCGGTGCTGCAGGCCATCTCGGCGTCGGTGTCGGCCACGACGTGGTCCAGCGCGTCGGCGCGAGGGGGCGGAAGGGCGGGGACGCATGCCAGTCGCACGTCCGCATCGGCCGTCGGCGACGACGCCGGCGGCGACTCCGGTTGCTCTGGGCGGCCGCCGAGTATACGCTGCCGGGCCATGAAGCTCGGCATCTGCCTGCCGCACTACGGACGACCCATCGAGGTCCCCCGGATCCTGGAAGTCGCCCGCCACGCCGAGGCCAGTGGCCTGGACTCCGTGTGGGTCACCGACCACGTCATCGTCCCGACCGAGACCAGCGTCATCTATCGCGAGGACATGCTCGATCCGCTGGCCGTGTTGCCGTGGCTGGCCGGCGTCACCAGCCGGATCGCCCTCGGAACCAGCGTCGTCATCCTGCCCTACCGTTCGCCCATCCCCGTCGCCAAGCTGCTGGCCAGCGTCGACGTGCTGTCGGGCGGGCGGCTCCTCGTCGGCGCCGCCATCGGCTGGCTCGAGGGGGAGTTCGAGGCGCTGGGCGTGCCGTTCAAGGAGCGCGTGAGCCGGAGCGAGGAGGCGCTGGAGCTGTTCCAGACTCTGTGGACACAACCACGTCCACAGCTCGCGACCAAGCGCCACCGGCTGCGCGGCGTGACGTTCTCGCCGCGGCCGCTCCAGCGGCCGCGGCCGCCCCTGTACGTGGGCGGCAACAGCGAGGGAGCCCTGCGGCGGGCCGCGCGCTTCGCCGACGGGTGGCACGCGACGGCGACCAACGTGGAGGCCTTCGGCCAGGGCGCCGAGACGGTCCGCCGGTTCTGGAAGGACGCCGGGCGAGACGGCGATCCGACGCTCTCGCTCCGGATCCCGATCCTGATCGACGGGGTGCACCGGGCCGCCGTCGACATGGCCCTCATCCGCGGCCGCCACGTCGTCGGCGGCTCGGTCGCGAAGATCGTGGAGGAGCTGCAGGGCTACCGGGCGCTCGGCTGTGCGCACATCGCACTGGAGGTCTCGTACTCGACCTATCCGGCCATCCACGAGACGATCGACGTCATCGGCGAGCGGCTTCGACCGGCCGTCGCGGAGTGAGCGGGACGCCGAGGCCGATGCGCTATCGGTGGCCGAAGGGCCGGCGCTCCGCGGTCGTGCTCTCGTTCGACTTCGACGCCGAATCGGGCTTCATCTTCCGCGAGCCGGACAAGGCCAGGCGCAGCCTAGCCGACCTGGAGGAGCGGCGCTTCGGTCCGCGGGTGGGTGTCGACCGTATCCTGAGGCTGCTCGATCGCCTGAAGCTCAGAGCAACCTTCTTCATACCGGGCTGGACCGTAGTGAATCACCTGGCGCCCAGCCGACGCATCCGTGACGCCGGACACGAGATCGGGGCCCACGGCAACGTGCACGAGGCGCTGGGGTTCCTCGACGAGACTCGTGAGAAGGCGGTCCTCCAGGAGCAGCTGGCCATCCTGAAGGACCAGCTCGGGGTGGTGCCGGCCGGCTACCGCTCCCCCTCGTGGGATGTCAACGTGTGGACGCCGGCGCTGCTCAAGGCCCACGGCTTCCGCTACGACAGTTCGCTCATGGGCAACGACGTGCCCTATGCTCTGGAGACGCCGGCCGGGCCCCTGACCGAGATCCCGGTGCAGTGGATCATGGACGACGCGCCGCTGTTCCGCCACGTCTACGGCGCCACCAACGCCATCGCCGATCCTGCCCGGGTGCTGCAGATGTGGAGGGCCGAGTTCGCCGCGATGCACCGGGAGAACGGCTGCTTCGTGCTGACCTGCCATCCCTTCATCAGCGGGCGGGCCTCGCGCGTGCAGCTCATCGAGGATCTGGTGCGCGCGATGCGCCGCCAGCCGGGGGTGTGGTTCACCACCTGCGAGGAGGTCGCGCAGTGGCACGAGGCGTCATGAGCTTCGACTTCACCGGTCACGTGGTCATGGTCACCGGCGCGGCGGCCGGCATCGGGGAGGCCATCGCCCGGGCCTTCCATGCGGCCGGCGCCCGCGTGGCGCTCGGCGACGCGCGCGAGGCGCCTCTCCGGCGGGCGGCGGGCGCCCTGGGGCGGGACGCGTTCTCCGAGGTGGTCGACGTGCGACAGGCCGACAGCGTGGCGCGCTTCGTCGAGGCCGCCGAAAAAGCGCTGGGACCGATCAGCGTGGCCGTGGCCAACGCCGGCATCTATCCCAACTCCCCCGTCCTGGAGATGGCCGTCGAGGAGTGGGACCGGGTCATGGAGACCAACGCGCGCGGCGTCTTCCTGACGTGCCAGGCGGCCGCCCGGCGCATGGTCGCCAGCCAGACCGCCGGCAAGCTGATCACGATCTCCTCGGGCGCCTACAACAGCGGACGCGTCGGCGCCTCGCACTACTGCGCGTCCAAGGCCGCCGTGGTGATGTTCACCCGGGTGCTGGCCCTGGAGCTCGCCGGCCGGCACATCAACGTCAACTGCATCGCCCCGGGCCTCATCACCGTCAACAGCGAGAGCTCGCCGGTGAGCGCGGAGTACGTCGCGGCGCTGACGAGCCAGATCCCGTGGGGGCGGGCGGGGACGCCGGAGGAGATCGCCCACGCCGCGTTGTTCCTCGCCTCACCCCACGCCGCGTACATGACGGGCGAGGTCCTGGCCGTCAACGGCGGTACCTCGGCGGGGCGCGCGTTCCTGCCGCTCAGCTCACCCCGAACCTGAACCGGGAGGACCCGTGAGCATCAAGCACAAGGCCTACGTCGCCGGTGTCTTCGAGCACCCCACCCGCAAGGCCGACCAGCAGTCACTCGCCCAGCTCCACGCCGAATCGGCGCGGGGAGCGCTCGAAGACGCCGGCCTCGCCCGCGCCGACGTGGACGGCTACTTCTGCGCGGGTGACGCGCCCGGGCTGGGCGGGCTGTCGATGGCCGACTACATGGGGCTCAGGCTCCGCCACATCGACACGACCGAGACCGGAGGCTCCTCTTACGTCATCCACGTCGCCCACGCGGCGGAGGCGATCGCCGCGGGAAAGTGCAACGTGGCCCTCATCACGCTGGCCGGCCGGCCGCGGGCCGAGGGCGTGGCCACCGGCACGGCGCCGCGCAATTACGGCGCCGCCGCTCCCGACGTCGCGTTCGAGTTTCCGTTCGGGCCGACGGTCGTCAACCAGTACGCGATGGCCGCGATGCGGCACATGCACGAGTACGGCACGACCAGCGCCCAGCTCGCCTGGATCAAGGTGGCCGCCTCGCATCACGCCCAGCACAACCCGCACGCCCTCCTGCGGGACGTCGTCACCGTGGAGGACGTCGTCGGCTCGCCGATCATCGCCGACCCGCTGCACCGCCTGGACTGCTGCGTCATCACCGATGGCGGCGGCGCCATCATCGTCACCCGACCGGAGATCGCGCGCAGCCTGAAGCGCCCGCTGGTGCCGGTGCTCGGGGCCGGCGAGGCGGTGAAGCACCAGATGGGCGGCAAGGTCGACCTCACGTACACGGGCGCCCGCTGGTCGGGGCCGGCCGCGTTCGCCGAGGCCGGGGTCACGCCGACCGACGTCAAGTACGTGTCGATCTACGACAGCTTCACGATCACGGTGCTGATCACCCTGGAGGACCTCGGCTTCTGCGCCAAGGGCCAGGGCGGGAAGTTCGTCGCCGACGGCGCGCTGATCTCGGGCGCCGGGCGACTGCCGTTCAACACCGACGGGGGCGGTCTCTGCAACAACCACCCGGCCAACCGCGGCGGCCTGACCAAGGTCGTGGAGGCCGTTCGCCAGCTCCGCGGAGAAGCGCATCCGCGGGTCCAGGTGCGGAACTGCGACGTCGCCCTGGCCCACGGCACCGGCGGCTCCCTCGGGACACGGCACGGCAGCGCGACGCTGATCATGGGGAGGCAGTGACATGGCCTCGGACCGCGTGATCCCACCTCCGCCGACCAGCCCCGAGACGCAGCCATTCTGGGAGGCGGCGGGCCAGGGCAAGCTGCTCCTGAAGCGCTGCACCGGTTGCGGCGAGCTCCATCACTACCCGCGCGCGATCTGTCCGTTCTGCGGCAGCGACCGCACCGAGTGGACGGAGGCGACGGGACGGGCAACGGTCTACTCGTTCAGCGTGTTCCGCCGGACGCCGACCCCGTACGCCATCGCCTACGTCACGCTGGCCGAAGGGCCGACGATGATGACGAACATCGTCGACTGCGACCTGGACGCGATCCGCATCGGTCAGCCGGTCCGGGTCGTGTTCAAGCCGACGGACGGCGGGCCTTCCGTCCCGATGTTCTCACCCGTGTGAACCTGAGGTCGCTGGAACCGGCATTGCCCACCTATGGTGCATGGGCACCAAGGTCGTGCTCGTCCGCCCCAAAGGTGACCGCCCCCCCTACGAGCACGAGGCCCTGACGTAGCGCGCTGTCGCCCGTATGCTGGCCAACCTCACGGGCTGGGAGTTCCGGGACGCGTGGCAGGACGAGGCCGGATACGTGGGTCTCACGTTCTTCGTTCCCCTGGGCGCGTCTGGGGGCCGGCGGTTCCTCGAGCGCGGCCCCGTGCGCCTGAAGCCGCCGGGCGCCGCCGGCGGGCGCCAGCAGCGCGCCGTGCGCAGCCTGGCCGAGGTCGACGAGACGCTCGCCTCCGTGTCCGAGGCCGAGCTCGCCGAGGACGGCCTGGTGCTGGAGCCGGAGCTGCGGCACGTCCTCACGCTCAGCGTCGGTCGCGTCAGCGTCGACCACCGGCTCGTCAGCTACGTCGGAACCCAGCGCGAGACGCACCACAACGACGGGCGCGCGGTCTACGGGGGCTCGGACCTGACCGTGGTGCCGGGTGACTGGGACGCCCTCGAGCGACTCGATGTCGGACCCGGCCCGCGCCAGGCTGTCCGTCACGCGGTGACGTACGACGCCGCGGCTCTGGCGCGTCGGCGGCGCCAGCCCCGCGAGGTCGCGGCCCTGCAGGAGCTCGATCGTGATCACGGGATCGGGACCGTGCGAGTGGCGACGGTGGACCGCCACGGCGAGCACGTGGAGGTGCCGCCGGACGCGCTGATCCATTACCGGGTCACGGACCCGGTGGCGGGCCCCCTCGTGCGCTACACGCGCATCGAGGAGCGACGGGCCGCCTGACGGCGCACGGGCGCGCGCCGACCCGCGGCCTACCCGCTGCCGCGCAATCGCGGATCGAGCGCGTCGCGCAGGCCGTCGCCGACGAGGTTGAAGGCCAGCACCGCCACCATGATGGCCAGGCCGGGGACGGTCGCCACGTGGGGCGCCACCAGCAGCACGTCCCGTCCGGTCGACACCATCAGTCCCCACGAGGCGGTCGGCGGCTGCACTCCCAGGCCGAGGAACGAGAGCGCTGCCTCGAGCAGGATCGCGTTGGCCATGAACAGGGTAGCGTAGACGATCAGGCCGGGGACGATGTTGGGCAGGATGTGGCGGCGCAGGAGCGCGACGGCGGGCGCGCCGAGCGCGCGCGCGGCGCCGACGTACTCGGTCTCGCGCAGGGTCAGGACGGCGCCACGGACGATGCGCGTCACTGCCGGCACGCCCCAGATACCCACGGCGATCGTCGTGTTGAGCGCGCCGGGACCGAGCACGGCCACGATAGCCAGCGCCAGCAGCAGGTAAGGGAAGGCGAGCAGGATCTCGATCGCGCGCATCACGACCGCGTCGAGCCAGCCGCCGGCGAACCCCGCCAGCGTGCCCAGCACCAGGCCGCCGGCGACGGCGATCGCCGCCGACAGCAGCCCGACCAGCAGGGCCACCCTGGAGCCGTAGATGACCCGCGAGAGGATGTCGCGCCCGAACTCGTCGGCGCCGAGCACGTACTTGCCGCCGGGCTTGGCCCGCTTCTCGATCAGGCTCTGACGCGCGGGATCGTGGGGCGACAGCCAGGGGGCCAGCACCGCGCTGGTCGCCAGCACGGCCACCAGGGCCAGACCGAGCAGGGCCAGCCGGTTGCGCCGGAACCGTCCCCACGCGTCCATCGCTCAGCCTTGCCGGCCCACGCGCGGGTCGAGCAACCCGTACGAGAGGTCGACGAGGAGATTGATGACGACGAAGGCCAGCGCGAAGAGCAGCACCGCGCCCTGCAGCAGCACGTAGTCGCGCGCGAAGATGGCCTTGACCATCAGCCGGCCCAGGCCGGGCCACGCGAAGACGGTCTCGGTCAGGACGGCGCCGCCCATGAGCTGGCCCGACTGCAGGCCGAGGAGCGTGAGGATCGGGATGAACGCGTTCCGCAGCGCGTGGCGGCCGAGGACCCACCGCTCGGCCACGCCCTTGGCGCGGGCGGTGCGCACGTAGTCCTCGCGGAGCACCTCGAGGACGGCCGAGCGGGTCATGCGGGCGACCATCGCGACCGACGGTAGCGCCAGCGTGACGGCCGGCAGCACCAGGTGGCTGAGCGAGCCGGCGCCGCCGACCGGCAGCCAGTTCAGCCACAGCGCGAACACGACGATCAGCACCAGGCCCGTCCAGAAGATCGGCATCGACAGCCCGAACAGCGAGCCCAGGCGCGCCAACGCGTCGAAGAGGGAGTTGGGCCACACCGCCGAGGCGACACCGGCGGCGATGCCGACGCCGGTGGCGATGAGCAGCGCGGCCACCGTGAGCTGCAGCGTGGCCGGCCAGGCGTCGGCCAGCTCGGTACCGACCGGGCGGTTCTGCTGGATCGAGCGGCCCAGATCGCCGCGCGCCACCCGGCCGACGTAGTCGAGGTAGCGAACCAGGAACGGCTTGTCGAGACCGAGGTGATCGCGCAGGCGGGCCACCGCGTCCGGGGTGGCGTGCTCGCCGAGCATGAGCGTGACCGCATCGCCCGGCAGGAGGTCGATCGTCAGCATGACGACGAACACCACGCCGAGGAGGACGGGCACGGCCAGGAGGAGGCGGCGGACGACGAACGTCAGCATTCGCCGCCTCGGTCACCGTCGGCGCGCGCGCTTACCTGTCGAGCCAGGTCTTCCAGAGGGCCAGGTTGTACTCGACCGGGTGGACGTGGAAGCCCTTGACGCCGGTCCGGGAGACGACGATCTCCTTGGTCGTGTAGACCGGGATCCACACCATCTCCTTGGCCAGGATGTCCTGCACCTCGCCGTAGAGCTTCTCGCGCTCGGTCTGGTTGAGGCTGCGCCGGGCCTGCTCGACCAGCGTGTCCACCCGGGCGTTGGCGTAGCGCGACGTGTTCCAGCCGGCCGGCGGCACCTGCTTGCTGTGGAACAGGGCGTACAGCGAGTAGTCGGCATCGGCGTTGGAGGTCACCCACCCGAGCGTGAACATGTGGTGGTTGAGGGGGTTGCCGCGCACCTGCTGGAACACCGCGCCCCATTCCAGCACCTGCACCTTGGCCTCGACCCCGACCTCCTTGAACATGGCCTGGATCGCCTCGGTGATCTCGCCGTCCTTGGGGTAGCGCCCGCGGGCGGCCAGCCACGACAGGGACAGGCGCTGCCCGCCCTTGACGAGGATGCCGTCGGGGCCGGGCGTCCAGCCGGCCTGGGCCAGCAGCGCCTTGGCCCGCGCGCGGTCGAACGGGTAGACCTTGTCGAGCTGCATGTCCTTGTAGCCGAACACACCGGGCGCCAGCACGCCGAGGGCCGGCCCCGCCGAGCCCTCCATGATGTTGTCGAGGATGGCCTTGCGGTCGACGGCGTGCAGCAGCGCCTGCCGGACGCGCACGTCGTCCAGCGGCGCCATCCCGGCATGGAAGCCGGCGAAGACGACGCGGATCCCGGTCGTCTCGTGCACGGTGAACTTTGGATCCTTGCGCAGGGCGGGCAGCTGGGCCGGCGAGGGGATCAGCACCATGTCGGCGTCGCCCGTCTGCAGCGCGATCATCCGTGCGCCTTCCTCGGGCACGACCTTGAAGATGACGCGGTCGACCAGGGCCTTGTCGCCCCAGTAGTCGTTGAACCGCTCGATGATCACGTGGGTGTTGGTCTTCCACTCGACGAACTTGAAGGGGCCGGTCCCGACCGGGGCCCGGCTGAAGTCCTGGCCGAGCTTCTGCACCGCCGTCGGCGACACGATGCCCATGCAGTACATGGCCAGCGTGCGGAGGATGGGCCCGTAAGGCTCCTTGGTCACGACGTCGACGGTGAGGCCGTCGACGACCTCGGCGCGGTCGAGCGAACCGGCCAGGCTCGCCCAGCGCGCCGGCGGCGAGCCCTTGAGCGCGCGGTCGAACGTGAACTTCACCGCCTCCGCGTTGAACGGCGTCCCGTCGTGGAACTTCACGTTGGGCCGCAGCTTGAAGCGGACCTTGGTCGGCGACAGCACCTCGTACGAGGTCGCCAGCGCGGGCTTGACCTGCATCTTGTCGTCCAGGGTGAGCAGCCCTTCGAGCATGTTGAAGTACACCCACGCGCCCGGCGCCGTCGTCTCGAGGTTGGGATCCAGCGAGACGGGGTCGGTCGGGCGGACGATGGTCAGGGTGCCCCCGCGCTTCTGCGCGGTCGCCGCCCCCACCAGCGACGCCACCAGGCCCAGCACCAGGACTCCACCCACGATCCGAGCGGGGAGGGAACGCATGCGGTTTATCTCCTGTCTTCGTGCGAGAGGAACTCGTCGGCCGCCGTGGCCGCCGACTCGAGGGCGTGGACCACGCGGTTACGCTCGCGCACGAGCGCGGCCCGCGCGAACCTGAACGCATCGCCGTCGGGGTCCAGCGCGGCCAGCTCGCGCGCGCGCTGCAGCCCGGCCAGCGGGGTGATCGGCAGCGCCAGGTCGTGGGTGAACCGGTCACCGGTGGTGTAGGCGAGCGGTACGAGCACGCGCGACAGCCGCATGAGGGCGCGGTTGGCGGCCTCGGCGCGGCCGGCGGCCAGCTCGCCGATGGCCGCGGCCAGGCGCCGCAGGCGCGCGACGAGGTCTCGCGCCGCGTCGAGGGCCGGCGCCAGGTCGAACCGCGGACCGGCCGCCGCCTGCAGCGCCTCCAGCTCGGCCAGCAGGCTCTGGCCGGCGCGGGCGTGGTCGAGCGGCAGCACGGGCGCGTTCAGCCAGCGCAGCGTGGCGGCCAGATAGACCCTGGTGTCCAGCACCAGGACGTCCGAGTCGATCTTGTCGACGGTGTCTTCCCTGGTGTGCCACCACCAGGGAAATCCCGCGCTGCCGACCAGCCGCTCCATCGCCCGCGACAGCTCGGTGTCCTGCCTGGGCAGCCCCGACAGCGACATGAACGCCGACGGCACGCCGGCCCCCCAGAACGACTGGTCACCGGCCCGCGAGAACCGTCGGGCGCGGCTGCGCTGCCCGGTGACGTCGGCGACCACGCCCTCGGCGAACGCCTGCGCGTCCTCGGTGGCGTGCAGCACGGAGTAATCCGTGGCGCCCCGGGCGCCGGTCGAGTCGACGTTGAGGTGCACGACGCAGCGCTGGTGCAGCTCGCGCCAGGCGTGGTCGGCGTACCACGCCGAGCCCGCGTACCGCCCGTGCGAGTGGCCCGACCAGAACGCGAAGCGGATGCCGCGCCGGAGCGCGTCGCGGCGGCCCGCGAGCAGCCGCGCCACCTCCAGCATCGTCGCGTTGGCCGTGCCGTTGTCCATCGCCCCGTGATGCCAGGAGTCGACGTGACCGGAGAAGAGGACGAAGCGGTCCTCCCGGCGTCCGGCCAGCTCGCCGACGAGGTGGGGAATGGACGTCCAGCCCGTGCGCACGCGCGTCGTCATGCGAGCGCGGAGGGCGCCCCGGGCCAGACGCGCCCGCAGCGCGTCGCCGTCGGCGCCGAGGATCGACAGACACGGCGTGGCGGGGATGCGCCAGGCCGTCTCCGGTCCGGGCGTGCCCCAGATGGTGGTGACGATCATGTTGTGCAGGTGATCCATCAGCACGTGGATCTGGCCCAGCACGCCGGCTTGCTGGGCCGCCCACGCGCGGCCCGGGGAGGCCAGCCCACGGATCAGCGCCAGCTTGCCCCGGGCACGGGCAAGGTCTTCCGGGCGGCCGTCGCCGACGTCCACGACCTCGGCCTCGAGCGCCTCGACCGAGGTGGAGAAGGAATGGGTCAGCCCCGCGATCACGGTCCCGTCGGGCAACGTGAGCCGTGCCTCCTGCGGCAGGCTGATGAGGGCCTCGACGTCCCGACGCTCGACCTCGACGCCGTACGCCTTGAGCGTGCGCTCGATGTAGTCGAACGCTTGGGCCTCACCGGGACTGCCCGACTCTCGCTCGAGGGCGCCGATGGTCCGCACGTGCTCCATCAGCGTCGCGGCGGAGACCTGGCCGGTCAGCGCGGCCTCGAGTGGATCGCGGTACTCCCAGGACGCCGTCACGGAGTTCACCTCACCGGGCAGAAATGCCGAATGATCCGGCGATCTCGGTGGGGTGTCAACGCCGTCCCCCCGGAAGCCGCCGGAATGTACTGCCTGCTCGACGTGCGGCCCGTGCCGTATTGCCTCCGAAAAGTGACGGCCCGTGTCCATGGCCGCGTCGCCAAACCCCTGCAGACAAAGCGTTTCGTGGGGTAGGCGCAAGGATTGCACTCGACGGGTGTCATGACGGAATACACACCCGACACCCCACTGGTCGCTCGGTTGTATTGCCCCGGCTGTGAGCCGGAGGCCGACCCTACGGCCGAGATCCTGGACGTACTGTGGTGCGAGTCTCACCTGCCGATGCGCGGCGGCCTCGACGATGCCGTCGTCAGCGCGAGCGCCTACCTTTCGGGGAGCTCGGAGGCGGGTGGCGAGGACAACCGGCGTTGGTGCGAGATCTTCCACCGTCGCTGAGCGAGCGCAGCGTCCCGCCCGCCGCCCGGCGGTCGAGCTTCGCGCCGATCTCACCGATCGGTCAGATCCACACCGAGGCATCTCTTCCAGCGTTCCCGCGTCTCATCGAGCTCGCGCCGCCCGCGCACACCTATCGGGGCGGAACGAGATGGCCGCACTCTTGCTCATGACCTCGGGTAAGCCTCGCAGGCGGGATACTCGAGCGGGCGTCGAGAACGCCAGAAGGAGAGCGCAATGAAGCCCGGCGGCGGGATGATCGGACAGGGTCAGGCGTTTCCCGAGGATCTCCGCGTGCTGAACGAGGAGCTCGCGCGAGCGCACGAGAAGGCGGCGCAGGCTCACGGACAGAAGGAACGCCTGGCGGCGGCGCTCGCGCAGGCCCGCGAGGAGATCACCGCGCTGCGGGAGGAGGTCGACAAGCTCTCCGCACCGCCGTCGACCTACGGCGTCTTCCTCTCCGGCAACATCGACGGCACGGTCAACGTGCTGGCCAGTGGCCGCAAGATGAAGGTGAACACCCACCCGTCGATCAAGCTCGACAGCCTGAAGCCGGGACAGGAGCTCGTCCTCAACGAAGGGCTCAACGTCGTCGAGGCATCGGGGTTCGAGGTGCAGGGCGAGGTCGTCATCCTGAAAGAGCAACTCGACCTCGACCGCGCGGTGGTGACGCTGCGCGCCGACGAGGACCGGGTCAGCGTCATCGCCGACCCGCTCCGGCTGCTGCGGCTCAAGCCCGGCGACCACCTGCTGATGGACGCCAAGAGCGGCTACCTCCTCGAGAAGCTGCCGAAGAGCGAGGTGGAGGACCTCTCGCTGGAGGAAGTCCCGGACATCGGCTACGACCAGATCGGCGGGCTCGGTGACCAGATCGCCGCCATCAAGGACGCGGTGGAGCTGCCGTACCTGTACGCGGACTACTATAAGGAGCACAAGCTGACGCCGCCCAAGGGCGTGCTGCTCTACGGCCCGCCCGGCTGCGGCAAGACCATGATCGCCAAGGCGGTGGCCAACAACCTGGCCGAGAAGATCTCCGAGAAGCGCGGCGAGAAGATCAAGGGCTTCTTCCTGAACATCAAGGGGCCGGAGCTGCTGAACAAGTACGTCGGCGAGACCGAGCGCAAGATCCGGGAG
>Ga0075429_100000165_pt1 | contig 42092 bp, 42 predicted proteins | sample RhiMetdeltSRZDD3_FD_75295 | JGI IMG/M metagenome (GOLD analysis project Ga0075429, IMG submission 75295) | Populus rhizosphere microbial communities from Tennessee, USA - Rhizosphere MetaG P. deltoides SRZDD3 | ecosystem: Host-associated > Plants > Roots > Rhizosphere > Soil | place: USA...
CTGTCCGTCGCGGTCGCGCTCTCGCCGTACGTACAGTCCTGGCGACGTCGGCGCGCGAGGGCCGTCCCGTGAACGACGGCCGCACGACCCGCTGGGCGTGGGATCTGACGTTCGCGCTCGTCCTCATGGCGGTCTTCGCGTACGCGACCGTCACCGCGCTCAGCTATCCCGAGGGTGCGAAGCTGTTCCCGCTCGCGATCGCGATCCCGTCACTCGTGCTCGCGGTCGTACTCGCCCTCATCTCGCTGCGCGCACGCGGGATCCCCGTCGCGCCAAGCACGCCGGATCCTGACGACGACCCCACGCTGACAGCGGAGGCGCGAACGCGACGCACCGGCGAGATCGCCCTGTGGATCCTCGGGATCTTCGTCGCCGTGTATCTGCTCGGCTTCCTGGTCGCGATCCCGATCTCCGCGGCCGCTTATCTTCGTTTTGCCGCACGTGAGAGCTGGGTGACCAGCGGCGCCGTAGCCGGGGTCTGCTGGTTGCTGGTCTTCGGCATCTTCGACCGCCTGCTCCACTTGCCGCTGCCGCCGGGAGAGCTTCTACGGATGTTCGGGATCCGCTGAGTCGGACTAAGCCGCGCGACCCTCGAACATCGTGCGCAGCTCGGTGAGACGCGTGCGCGTCGCGCGCAGCAACGCGCCATCGAGGTAGGACGGCTGGAGGCCGGATGCCCAGTACAGCACGGCGCGGCGATTGGGCTGCTCCGACTCGCGCCGTGTGCGCAGCGTGACGTCACGTCCGAGACCGCGGAACTGCAGCCACAGCTCCCAGATGCCGTCGATGCGCTCCTGCGCGTGCACCGAGGCCACGTAGCCGCGTCCCTCGGGATCGCGGACGACTTCGCTGTACGTGTGCACGAGATCGTTCACGGACTGCAGCCATGCATACACAGTGCCGTTGCGCGCCCGTGACGACGACCCCGTTCTAGCGCGCGCTCTTGGGCCTCTCTCCCTTGCCGACCAGCCAGCCCCACCGATCAAGCGCCTTCTGCTTCGTCGCCGGTGTGGGCAGCTGCGACTTCGGGAACTTGTCGCGCCACTCCCACGGCCGCGTCGCGTCGATGATCGCGCGCGACGAGAAGCCCTTCTTGTCGGGGTGGATGCGCGGGTCGAGCGGGCCGCTCCAGGCGCGGGGAATGATGTCGATCGACTCCGCGGGCTCGGAGCGCGTGCACATCGCCCAGAGGACCTGCTCCAGATCCATGACGTCGATGTCATCGTCGACGACGATCACGTAGCGCCCGAGGTACGCGCCGGTGTGGACGCTCGCCGCGGCGTGACCGACTTGGCGCGCGTGCCCGGCGTAGCGCTGGTTGATCGAGACGGCGTTGAAGAGACGCGAGCCACCGACCTCGTGACACCACACGCCGACGATGCCGGGGATGCTCGCCGCTTCGAGGTCGCCGCGTAGCCGCGCAGAGCGCATGAAGGCGCGGTAGAAGGACTGCTCGTCCGGCGGCACGTTCGGCGGCGACGCCAGGATGATCGGGTCGTTGCGGTGGTAGATCGCGTGGACGCGGAGCACCGGCTCCTCTCGCTCGCCTGAGGCGTAGTAGCCGGTCCACTCGCCGAATGGACCCTCGACCGCCTTGTCGTTCGCGTCGGCGAATCCTTCGATGACGATCTCGGCGTCGGCCGGGATCGGCAGACCGGTGACCGGGCCCTTCACCACCCGGTACGGCGTGCCGCGCACGCCGCCGGCCCAGTCGTACTCGGTGGTGCCGTACGGGATCTCGGTGCAGGCGGCCAGGAACAGCAGCGGATCGCCGCCCGGGACGAACGCGACCGGCATCTTCTCGCCGCGCGCGAACCACTTGTCGCGGTGCTGACGTCCGTGCTTGCCGGGCGAGATGTAGAAACCGAGGCGCGTCTTGTCGTGGACCATCACGCGATAAGTGCCGAGGTTCACCCAGTTCTCATCCGGATCGATCGTGACGTCGAAGCTCCCCGTGCCGAGGTAACGACCACCGTCGAACTCGTGCCACTTCGGCGTCGGGAAGATCGTGCAGTCGATCTGGTCGCCGCGCAGGACGTTCTCGAAGACCGGACCGTCCTTCACGACCTCCGCGCTGATCGACGGGATGCCCTTGCGCACGCGCTCCTGCCAGAGCCGCACCATCTCATGCGGTGACGAGTCGATGGGAAGACCGAGAGTGACGGCGATGCGCGCGAACGAGCCAAGCCCGTTCGACAGCACGCGGAAGCCCTTCTTGTAGCCGGGGATCTCGTCGAAGATCGTGGCTTTCGACGGCCGCGTCCGTCCGAGTAGCTCGGTCGCCATGCCGATGTCTTCCTCGGCGGTGGCGCCGGTCACGACCTGAAGCTCGCCGATCTCGTCCACCTTCTTGAGCCACTCGCGGAGATCGGTCGGTGTCTTGGTCTCGGTCTTGATGATGGTGGCCATTGCTGCCTCCTTAGCCCTCCTTAGCCCTCGTCGTCGTCGAATGTACGCGCCAGCGCGCGTGGTCTCCAGCCGTCATCGGGGATCGCGCTGCAGTGCTCCACCGGGAACTCGACCCAAACCTGCTGATCGCGGCGCAGCGTGGTCGTCGGGTGCGCGCGCGCCCGAACGAGCAAGTCACCGATCTCGACCACACAGTCGAGGCGGTCTCCCAGGAATGCCGCCACGCGCAGGTTGCCCGCGAACTCGTTCGGCACCCCGGCGGGCTGCGACCGTACGACGATGTTCTCCGGCCGCAGCACGAGGAGCGCTTTCGCGCCCGGGCCGAGGCCGTCCGACAACGTGCAGACCACCGTGCCGCCGAGGGCGCGGATCCCGCCGGACACGACCTCGCCGGGAAGGAACGTCGCTTCGCCCACGAAGTCCGCGACGAATCCGGAGGCGGGCTCGCGGTACAGGTCGCGCGGCGCGCCCTCTTGGACGATCCTCCCGGCCTGCATCACGGCGATGCGGTGCGAGAGGAACAGCGCCTCACCCTGATCGTGGGTGACGTAGATGGTCGTGATGCCGAGGCGGCGCTGCAGCTGGCGCAGCTCGATGCGCATCCGCTCGCGCAGCTTGGCGTCGAGATTCGACAGCGGCTCGTCGAGGAGAAGGATCTTCGGCCGGCGCACGAGCGCGCGCGCGAGGGCGAGTCGCTGCTGCTGCCCGCCGGACAGCTGTGGCGCGGGCCGGTCTTCGAGTCCATCGAGGCCGACGAGCGCGAGCGACTCCTCCACCATGCGCGTCGTCTCCGCCTTGGACGGCGGATGCTCGCTGACACGGAGTGGGAACGCGACGTTCTCGAAAACGCTCATGTGCGGCCAGATGGCGTACGACTGGAACACCATGCCGATGTCGCGCGCATGCGTCGGCACGAAACGGCCGGGACCCGAAAGCACGGCTTCGTCGAGACGGATGGTCCCCGACTCCGGCCGCTCGAGGCCCGCGACGCAGCGCAAAGTGGTCGTCTTACCGCAGCCCGACGGGCCGAGGAGCGTGAAGAAGCGGCCCTCCTCGACGGTGAAGGAGATGTCCTCGACCGCGCGCACGCCGCCGCGATCGGTGTGGAACGTCTTCCGCAACTCGGTTACTTGCAGCATTGACTCAATGTTCCCGCACAGCGTGCCATCCGGGTAACACGCCTAGGCCTCGCGGACCGTGCGGCCGCCAAGCCGCTGCAGCACCGCCACGAGGACGACCAGCAGCGCGATCAGGAACACCGAGAGCGCTGCGATCGTCGTGTAGTTGCCGGAGTCGCGCAGATCGAAGATGCGCACGGCGAGCACGACGCTCTCGCTGGAATACAGGAGGATGCTGCTGCCGAGCTCCCGCAGCGAGATGATGAAGATGTACACCCACGCGCCGACCAGTGCGGGCCGGAGCAGCGGCAGCAGGATGCGCGTGAACGTCGGCCACCATTTGGCCCCGGCCGCGGCCGACGCCTCCTCGAGCTCGCGGTGGATCTGCACGATGCCGGCGCTCGCGCTGCGGATGCCGTACGGGAGATAGCGGGTCACGTACGCGACGAGCAGGATCCAGAGCGTCCCGTAGATGCGGATCGGCACGGTGAAGTAGACCCAGATGAGGCTGATGCCAAGGACGATGCCGGGGATGGTGATCGGCACGAACGCGAGGAAGTCGAGCAGACCGCGCCCTGGTGCTCTGGTGCGGATCGTGACCCACGCGATGATCGCGGTGAGCGCCACGACGATCGTCGCGGCCGCGGCCCCAAGCAGCAGGCTGTTGCCCAGGGCCCGTCGGGTAAGGTCGTCCGTCGCGATGAATTGGTAGTTCCGCAGCGTCAGCTCGCCGAGCGTCTCGAGGGACGGGACGGTGTACACCCGCACCAGGCTGGCGTAGATGAGCACGAGGAGGGGCAGCGCGATAGCCACGACCGCGTAGAGCGCCAGCGCGGCGATCGCGACCGCGCGGAATCGACCGAGCTCGACGCGGCGCGGCCGGTACGCCTTTCCCGTGACCGTCGCGAAGCGCTCGGTGCGCCGGACCATGCGGTTGTGGAGCAGCAGTCCGCCGACGGAGACGATCAGGAGCACCGCCCCGTACGCGGCGGACAGCCCGTAGTTCGGCGGGTACTGGTTCAGCGAGGTGTAGATGCGCGACGTGTACACGTAGATCTGGCCGGGCAGGCCGATGATCGCGGGCACCTCGAAGCCTTCGATGGCGCGCACGAACAGGATCAGGAGGACCGACGCCGCGGTGGGCAGGAGCAGGGGAAGGGTGATTCGGCGGAAGGTCTTCCACGGGTTCGCGCGGCTCGTCGCCGCGGCCTCCTCGAGGCTCGGATCCATCGTCCGGAAGGCAGCGCTCATCAGCACGAACGCGAGCGGCGCCGTGTGGAGTCCCTCGATCCAGATCATCCCGGGCAGCGAGTAGACCGATATCGAGAAGCCGAACAGCGCTTTGAGCGGCGCGTTGATCCAGCCGATCTCGGGGCTGAGGAGGAAGAGCCAGGCGATCGTGTGCACGATGCCGGGGACGATGAGCGGGACGAGGGCCAGTCCGTACCAGATGCTCCGGCCCGGGATGTCGCTCCGCTCGACCGCCCAGGCAACGCCGGTGCCGATCGCGAAGGCGAAGAGCGCGGAGCCCAGCCCGTACATCACCGAGTTCGCGAGGAGCTCGATCGACGCCTGGTCGGTCAGCACGCGCTGGAAGTTGCGGACGGTGAACTGGAAGTCGAGGGCGCTGCTTCCGGAGGAAACGCTGCCGAGGAGGAGCATCGCCAGCGGCACGAGCGTGAGATAGCCGAGGATGAGCGCCGCGGCGCCGACGATCAGAACGTCGGCGCGCCACTCCGGGAGACGTATCCCGGCGCGGCGCGCGACGGTCGTGGCCGCCACTTAGGTCGCTACTTGATGCCGAGCGTGCTGCGCCAGAACTCCGCGTCCTTCTCGAAGTCCGCTCGGAGGGCGGGGCTCACGAAGAAGATCTTCGCGAAGTTGTGGAGATCCGGATACTTCGCCGGGACCTTGCTCGATGCCGGCACGCGCCCGGTCGACGCGATCGCCTTCTGCCCGTCCGGGGATACGAGCCATTCGAGCAGGAGCTTCGCGCCGTTCGGGTTCTTCGGCTTGTTCGACAGGGCCATCGCCTGTACGTCGGTGATGATCGGGTCGGTCTTCGCCCACTCGATCGGCTTCTTCTCCTCGTACTTGAGCTGCGCCAGGCGGTGGCCGTTCGATGACAGCGTCACCGCGAACTCGCCGGCCGCGAGAAGGTTCGCCATGTCGGTGTGGCCGCTCCGGAGAGAGGGTTTGTTCGCCGCGATGCACTTGAGCACCGTCTGGGCTTCGGCGTCGCCGAGGATCTTCCGCAGCGCCGAGTAGACGACGACGTCCGACGACTCGACGGCGATCTTGCCGGAGAGCGCGGGGTTGCAAAGGTCCTTCCAGGTCTTGACCGTGACGCCCGCCGGCATCTTCGTGGTGTTGATGCCCGGCAGGTCGTTGTTGAAGCGCGCGGCGATCCACGCGCCGTCCGCGGCCCTCGCCTCGGTCGGCATGTCACCGGCGGAGGCGGTCACGTACTTCTGCGTGTAGCCCTGCTCGATGACGAAGGCGACCTCGAAGAGATTCGTCTCCACGACGTCGTACAGATCCTGTCCGGCCTTCTTCTCGGTCACGAGCTGCTGGATCAACGCCTCGCCGGACTTGCGCGTGTGGGTGACCTTGATGCCGGCGAACTTCTTTTCGAACTCGGGGAGGATCTTCTTCGCGTCGTCGGTGTTGGTCGACGAGTAGAAGGCGACCTGCCCGCCTTCGGCCTTCGCGGCCTCGTACAGGCGTGCCATGACCGCGTCAGCGGTCTCGGCGACGCTCGGCTTGGCCGTCGTCGTGGCCGTCGCGGTCGGGCTGGACGCCGCGGGCGGCGACCCGCCGCAGGCAGAGAACAGGAGTCCCAGGATGGCGAGACCGATCGCGAGCTTGCTGCGTTGCACCCCGCACCTCCCGATGCCCGTGGCGGGCATCACCCTTGATACGTAGCCGCTAGCCCCACGGTTCGGCGGCGAATGGTAATACCATCGGTCCAATCTTGGAGAGCGTGCGCAGGAGTCCGTCCGCCCCTTCGGACCCGTACGCCGACCCGTACGGCGTCGCACGCCTAGCGCTGTCGCGCATCGCCCACCACGTCGCGATCATCGGAGCGGCGCACGACGGCGAGCGCTCCTGCGCGACCGGCACGACCATGTACGTTTCGCTCGAGCCGGCCATGGTCGCGATCGCGGAGCACCACGGGTCGCGGACGACGCGCCTCGTTCGCGCGAGCGGGCAGTTCAGCGTCTCGTTGCTTCACGACTCGCAGCAGGAGCTCGCGACCGCGGCCGGCAAGTCGGCCGCCGGGGCGGACAAGTTCGCGACGCTGAAGATCGCCGCCGTCGAGCCACCCGCGGGTCTCGCTGCGCCTGGTGTCGCCGGGAGCGTCGCGATCCTCTGGTGTCGCGTGAAGGAGCGGATCGAGACGGGAGACCACCTGCTCTTCGTCGGCGAGGTCGTGGCTCACCACGTCGACGAGCGCCGCATCGAGCCTCTTCTCCGCTACCGCCGCCGCTACATGCGCAGCGGTCACTGGACGAGCGAAGAGTCGCCGGAGGGATATCCGACCTAATTGGACGTCTTCGTCGCGAGTCTGTTCACGGTGCTGCAGTGGCCCACGGTCGGCCTGCTCCTGCTCGGCGTGGGCATCGGCTTCGTGGTCGGCATCCTCCCAGGTCTCGGAGGCGCGGTCACGCTCGCGCTGATGCTGCCCTTCATCTATGGCATGGACCCGATCCCGGCCTTCGCGTTCCTGCTGGGCATGCACGCGGTCGTGGCGACCACAGGGGACATCACATCCGTGCTCTTCGGCATCCCCGGCGAGGCGACGGCCGTGGCGACGATCTTCGACGGACATCCGATGGCCCGGCGGGGCGAAGCCGGTCGCGCGCTCGGCGCGGTGCTGTGCAGCTCGCTCGTCGGAGCGATCATCGGTGCCGCCGTCCTTGCGATCTCCGTGCCGATCGTGCGTCCGCTCGTGCTGGCGTTCGGACCGCCGGAGTTCTTCATGCTCGCGATCCTCGGCATCACGTTCGTGGTGGCGCTTTCCGGCGGGAATCTGGTGCGGGGCTTCCTCATGGCCCTGCTCGGCTTCCTCGTGGCGATGGTCGGCCTCGATCCGTTCACGGGAAAGGCGCGCTTCGCGTTCGGGCAGCTCTACCTCTGGGACGGCCTGAACATCATTCCGGTCATCATCGGACTGTTCGCGCTGCCCGAGACGCTCCAGCTCATGAGCACGAAAGGGGCGATCGCGCAGGGCGCGACGGGCCCCATCACCCGGGTGATGGAGGGCGTGCTCGACACGTTTCGTCACTGGTGGGTCACGCTCCGCTGCAGCCTCATCGGCGTGGCGATCGGGATCATCCCCGGGATGGGCGGCGCGACCGCCCAGTTCATCGCCTATGCGCACGCGCAGCAGACCTCGAAGACGCCCGAGGAGTTCGGGAAAGGATCGATCGAGGGCGTTCTCGCGGCGGGATCGGTGAACAACTCGAAAGAGGGCGGCGCGATCATTCCGACGGTCGCCTTTGGCGTGCCGGGCAGCACCGCGATGGCGATCCTTCTGGGCGCCTTTCTCATCCTCGGTCTCGTGCCTGGCCCTGAGATGCTCACCAAACATCTGGACGTCACGTTCTCGATGGTCTGGATCATCGTCATCTCGAACTTCCTCGCGGTCGGGCTGAGCCTGCTGCTTCTCCGCCAGCTCGTCGCACTGACATTCATCAAGGGCACCTGGCTCGTGCCGTTCCTGCTCGTCCTCATGACCATGGGCGCGTACACGACGCACAACGACGTGCTCGACGTGGTCGTCATGCTCTTCTTCGGCGTCCTCGGCTGGGCGGCGATCCGCTTCGGCTGGCCGCGCGCGCCGTTCCTGCTGGCGTTCGTGCTCGGCCCGACCGTCGAGCGTTACCTGTTCCTTTCGCACCAGCTGTACGAGTGGGCCTTCCTTTTGCGGCCGATCACGCTCGCGCTGATCGCTGTGGCCGCGCTCGGCGTCGGTTACTCGCTGCGCCGCGAGCGCGCGGACCGGCGGGCCGCACGCCTGCGGAAGGAAGCGGCCGCATGAGGCCGCTGACAGCCCTCGACGGCCGCGGCGCGCTGGTCTTCAGCGTAGGGGTGCTCGTCGTGTTCGCGTATGCGGCGTACGAGATGAACACGTCGTTCACCACCCGTGCACGCCTCCTCGGAAACGCGCTCATCGTTCCGGCGCTGCTGCTCGCGGTGACGCAGGTCGTTCGCGAGCTGCGTCGGAGTCAGCGGCTTGCCGTGCCCGCGGAGGCCGTCTTCACGCGATCGGCCCTCGGATGGGCGGCGGTCTTCTTTGGATCGCTCTGGGCGCTGGGACTCGCGTTCACGATCCCACTGTTCTCGTTCGTCTACCTGAAGCTGGCCGCGAGGGAGGCGTGGCCGAAGGCGGCGGCGTATGCGGGCGCCGCGTGGCTCTTCATCGATCTTCTGTTCAACCGGCTCTTGCACGTACCACTGCCCGGCGGCGTCATCCCGCTACCCGGCGTTACGAACTAGAGAGGAGGCGCAGACATGCGCGCCATAGCAGTCCTCGCGTCACTGATGCTCGTTGCCGCGGCGTGCGGCGGATCCACGCCGCCGGCCGCGAGCTCCGCGCCCACCGTCGCCGCGTCGGCCGCACCGACACAGGACCAGGTCGCTGCCTTCTACCAGGGCAAGACGGTGAAGATCATCGTCGGGTACACGACGGGAGGCGGATACGACACGTACGCGCGAACCCTGTCGGCTCACATCGGCAAGCACATCCCCGGGAACCCAACGGTCATCGTTGAGAACATGGACGGCGCCGGGAGCATCAAGGCGCTCAACTACATCTACACGGCGGCGCCGAAGGACGGCACCGTCTTCGGCACGTTCGGCCGTGGCCTCCCCGAGGCCGAGCTGCGCGCCGACGAAGGGGTCCAGTTCAAGTCGAAGGAGCTGAACTGGATCGGCTCGATGAATGAAGAGGTGAGCGTGTGCGTCGTCCGCAGCGACTCGCCGATCAAGAGCTTCGAGGACGCCCAGAAGCAGACCGTCACGATCGGCGCGACCGGCCCGAACGACGACACCGGCTTCTTCCCGCGAATTCTCAACGCACTTGCCGGAACGAAGTTCGACCTGAAGATCGGATACCCGGGTGGTAACGACGTGCTTCTCGCGATGGAGCGCGGCGAGGTGCAGGGCCGCTGCGGCTGGTCCTGGTCTTCGGTCATCAGCACGAAGAAGGACTGGATCGACACGAAGTACGTGCGGATCCTCACGCAGATGTCGATGAACAAGCACCCCGACATCCCCAAGGAGGTCCCGCTCGCGACCGAGTTCGTGAAGAACCCGGACGACAAGCAGATCCTCGAGGTGATCTTCGCGCGTCAGGCGATCGGTCGTCCGTACGCGGCCCCTCCGGGTATCCCCGCAGCGCGCGTGAAGGCGCTGCAGGACGCGTTCGAGAAGACGATGAAGGATCCCGCGTTCCTCGCGGACGCGAACAAGGCCAAGCAGGAGATCAACGCGCGGAACGCCACCGAAGTCAAAGCCGTCATCGACAAGATCTTCTCGACGCCCGCCAACCTCGTGACGAGGCTCAAGCAGATCGCTCAATAATCGCCCGCCCTGCGACGGTCGTCGGAGGCGAATGGGTTATACCATTCGCCTCCGGTGTTCACCCCGATCCGGCAGTCGCGCGCCTCGGGCGAGATCGTCTCCCAGATCGAGCGCGCCATCTTCTCCGCCGAGCTGTCCGCCGGCGACCGGCTGCAGTCCGAACGCGAGCTCGCGGAGCAGTTCGGCGTCTCGCGCATCACGGTCCGCGACGCCCTCCGCGTCTTGGAAGCGCGCGGCCTCGTCCGCGTGAAGGTCGGGGCGATGGGCGGAGCCTTCGTGGCGGACGCGAACACCGACCGCGTCGCGGAATCCATCTCCACGCTCATCAAGCTGAAGCGGATGACCCTGTCGGAGCTGGCCGAGGCACGCAAGGTCGTTGAGGCAGCGACCGCCGAGCTCGCCGCACAGCGCGCCGATGCGGCCGCCGTCAGCCGGCTCCAGCAGAACGTCGAGCGCGCGCGCCCGCTCCTGCGCGAGCCGATCACCCATGCCGACGCCAGCATGGATTTTCACGTCGAGCTCGCACGGGCCGCCGGCAACGAGGTGCTCTACGCGACGGTCGAGGCGTATCGCGAGCTGCTCGTCCCGAGCATCCGCGACGTCCGTGACGAGAAGTCCGGCCGCGCGACGCAGCGCGCGCACGAGGAGCTCGTCGAGGCGGTGCGCCGGAAGGACAGCGAGGGCGCGCGCGAGATCATGCTCGCGCACCTGTCGGACTTCGAAAAGCGCCTCCGCCAGCGTCTCGCCGAGCGCGCCGAGCCCCAGCAGGCCGCACCGCTTCCCGCACCGCGTCTCGTGCGTACGCAGCGCCGCCAGGCGTGAGCGCGCCAAGAGGCGGGTGTCAGTGAGCGCCCCCAGGGGCAGGGGCCCCTGTTAGTGAGCGAAGCGAGCGTACGCGTCGTCGTCGCGCTCTCGGGCGCGTCGGGTGCGATCTACGGGATCCGCGCCCTCGAGGTCATCCGCCAGGACCGCTCGGTCGAGCTGCATGCGATCGTGTCGTCGGGGGCGAGAGCGACCATCGCCTACGAGACCGATCGCAGCTACGACGACGTCGTCGGGCTCGCCGACGTTGTGCACGACGAGAAGAACCTGGCGGCGTCGCTCGCGAGCGGCACGTTCCTGACCGCGGGGATGCTCGTCGCGCCGTGCAGCATGCGAACGATGGCCGCGATCGCGAACGCGCTCGACGACAACCTGATCGTTCGCGCGGCGGACGTGCATCTCAAGGAGCGCCGCAAGCTGGTGCTCATGGTCCGCGAGACCCCGCTCAACGCGAACCATCTGCGGCTCATGCACGAGCTCGCGCTCGCGGGCGCGGTGATCCTGCCGCCGGTGCCGGGCTTCTATCAGAAGCCGACGACGCTCATGGACCTCGTCGACCACAGCGTGGGCAAGGCGCTCGATCAGCTCGGCATCGAGCACTCGCTGTTCCGGCGATGGACGGGGCCGGAGCCGCAGCGCTGACCGACGACGCGCGTGCCGCGCAAGCCGCTCGCGACGAGTTCGAGGCCTGGCTGCGCGGACCTTCCTCGTACCTCGCCGCCGTGGAGCGGCACGAGCTGCCGGTGGGGGAAACGCTCCGCCTGAACGGTCATGTCATCGAGGCGCTGAGCGACGGCTTCCTTGTCGATGGTGCGCAGAGCGCGCCGCGAACGATCGATGCCGGGCGGTTCAGCCTTCGTCTCTCGCACCAGAACATGCCGGCGGTCGTCGTCCTCGACGCGGACGCGCCGCGCGAAGACGTGGCGCCTGAGTGGTTCCCATACGACCCGGCGTACCGCTTCGTCGTCGCGCTCGAGCCCGATGCCGCACAGCTCAGCATCAGGTCCACCACGGACCGCGCACGAGCGGCGACACGCGCGGGGTGGTTCCGCTTCGAGGTCGCTGGAGTCGCGAGTCGTGTGATGGCGCTGCGGCTCGATGAAGCGGGCGTCGCGGCCGACGCGCTCGAGGTCTATTTCACCGACGCCACGAGCGGGCGAGAGTCGTACCGGATGCGCTATCTCGGCATCGCCGCGGCGTCTGACGGACGCTACGTGCTCGACTTCAACCGCGCGTACAACCCGGCCTGCGCGTACTCACCGCACTACAACTGCCCGATCCCGCCGCCGGAGAACCACCTCGCCGTCGCGATCCGCGCCGGCGAGAAAATGCCGCGCCGCCGGCCCTAGTCTCGCGCCACGACGCGATCGGCCGCGCGAGGCGCTTTCGTGACATTCGGCCCCAAAATGAAGGCCGTTCGACCATACTGGTCTGGCTGCGGCGGCGCCACCGTCAGGCCAGGATTCTCCGCAAGCGAGAAGGCGGCGAGTTAAGGAGTCTACTAATGTCGAAGACCATACACCTCGTCGACCAGTTGTCAGGCGGCGAGTGGGTTGGCTGCCCATTATTGGGGTGCGACGTGGAGCTGCATTGCTGCCTCGGCTGTTCGCGACTCGAGAAGTTCGAGTCGCAGGCACGACTGCCGTATGTCGTGTGCGAGAGTAACCGAACCGAGCGCCAACTCGAGGGGGCCTTCGGCTGGAATCCCTTCTTGCGCTTCAATCGCCGCGGCCCATCGGCGCCCGCGCGGGGGTCTTCCTAGGTTCGAGCCGCGACGCGGTCGGTCGCGCGCACGGCCTGCTTGCCGAACCCGTCGCGCACCGCGATCTTCCCGTCGTCGTAGATCGCTTGGCCGCGAAGGAACGTGTAGCGCGCGACCCCGCGGACCTCGCGGCCGGCGTACGGAGTCCAGCCGCACTTGCTGAGCACGTCCTCGTCCCGGATCGTCCGTCTTGCCGCGAGGTCAACGAGCACGATGTCGGCATCGCCGCCGACACGGATCGCGCCCTTGCGCGGATACAGGCCGAAGAGCTTCGCCGGCCGCGTCGCGGTCGCGTCCGCGACACGCTCGAGACCGATCTTGCCGTCGTTCACGTCGGTGAGGAGCAGCGACAGGTAGAACTGCTCCGACGGCGTGCCGGTGTGTGCCTTCCAGCCATCTTTCCAGCCGGGCTCCTTGTCCTCGCGCAGGTGCGGTGCGTGATCGGTGGCCATGATGTCGACGGTGCCGTCGCGGAACCCGTCGTACACGGCTTCGGAGTGGTGCGGAGCCACGTAGTACGAAAGCGCGTACGCACCGAGTCGCTCGATGTTCGCCCAATCGTTCCCAAGCCAGAGGCACCACGGATTCACCTCGCTCGAGACCGTCTGCCCGGCGGCCTTGGCCGCGCGAAGCATCTCCACGACGCGCTTGGTCTGGATGTGCAGCAAGTGCAGTCGAACGCCGGTCGCTTCCTGCAGCCGCAAGAGCAGCGCGACCGCTGTGTCCCAGATCACGCCGTCGTCATGTGAGTACGCCTTCGCGTACGCGCGGAAGTCACGCTCGCCTCGGTCCCAGTACTCGTGCTCGATCGCGTCCATGAGCGACTGGTCGTGCGGATGGATCATCAGCGGTAGCCCCGTCGCTTTGACCGCCTTCATCCGCTTGTACAGCTCGCCATGCTCGTGGAGACCGATGCCGGGCATGTGCGGGTATGAGCGGCCGGTATCGACGACCATGAAGATCTTGAACGCGAGGATGCCGCGCTCGGCGAGCTTTGGGATCTCCTCCAGCTTCACGCCGGAGGCGTTGACGTTGTAGTCGACCATCGCGCGCTCGCGGTACAGCGCCAGCATCGCGTCCAGGTTCGCCGCGGTCGTCGGCGGAGGATCCACGTTCGGCATCGCGATCGACGTCGTGACCCCGCCCTCGGCGCACTGGCGGCCCATCGTCGCCAGGTCCTCCTTGTGGCTGAACCCCGGCTCGCGGTGATGCGAGTGCATGTCGATGAGTCCTGGCAGCGCGACCAGTCCGTCCGCCTTGATCTCGCGCTTGCCCTTGGGCGCGGCCCCGGCCGCGGTGATAGCGGCGATCGTCTCGCCATCGATCGCGATGTCGGCGCTGCGCGTTCCATCCTCGAGGACCGCCTTCGCTCCGCGGATGACGATGTCGTGCGTCATGCCGGCGTCCGCTCCGCTGCCTGCGTCTCGCCCACGATGACCTCCTCGGCTGCGCGCGCCGGCTTTCCGCCTTCGACGACGAGCTGCCCCAGCCACTCGACCATCATCGGGATGACCTCACTCGCGTACTGCTTGTATGCGGCGTAGTGGGTCGTTCCACGCTGCATGACGAGCTTCTTCGGAGTGGCGCTCTTCTCGTACAGCGCTTTCGCGTGGTCCGTCGGCGTGACCGCGTCCGGGTCGACGGCGACGATCATCAGCCCGCGCACGCGCGGCGCGACGTCGATCGGCCGGTAGTCGATGACCCCCTGCGCGCAGCTGAGCGGCACGGCCGTGGGGATGCGCGAGTCGACATCCGCCTTCACCGAGCTGGAGCGGCGCTCGGCGGTCTGGATCATGATGTCGTCGCGCGGGTGGACGAGAGCGCCGTTGCCCGTGGCCGCGCGCTGACGCCGATCGGCGTCGACGCGCGCGACGAAATCGGTCCACTCCGCCTCGGTGCTGCGCATGCGGCGGAGCCAGTCGCGCCCGTCCGCCACCGGCACCTGGCTGATCGTCGCGCGCATCTCCGGCTCGGCCGCCGCGACGAGCACGGCGTTGCCGCCGCCGGTGCCGCCGCTGCCGAAGATCGCGCCGCGTTCGGCATCCATATCGGAGCGTGAGCGCATGTAGGCGATCGCATTTCGCCAGTCCTCGAGCTGCCACGTCGGCGAGATGAATCCGCGATCGCCCTCGCTCTCCCCAAACCCGCGGTAGTCGAAGATGAGGACGGCGAAGCCGGCGTCCGTGAACGCCTGGTGGTACGGGACGTACAGCTTCGCGTCCGCCAGGCCGAGCCACCCGGGGCCCTGCACGATGAACGGAAGCCGACCCGCCGCTGCGTCCGGACGATGCAGGAAGCCGCGAAGTCGCGCGCCCTCGCTGTAGAGATCGACGGTCTCGGTCCTCACGCACACATAATGCGCGACCGTGCCGATCATCGCTCGACCCTTCCTCGCGGTCCTCGTCGTGTCCGCCGCGATCACGATGACGAAAGGCACGGTCGAGATCGCGTATCCGCCGTATCTCGCGGGGTACGGATACACGCTGTCGCTCATCGGATTTCTCACGTCGCTCATCGCCGTGCTCCAGCTCGCGTCGCGCCTCCCGGTCGGCGCGGCCTATCGCGCGGAGCTCGTGAAGCGGCAGTTCGCGGTCGCCCTCGTCGCTTTCGCGGTCTCGACGAGCGGCTTCGCGTTCGCCGCGGGTCAGCCGCTCGCGGTCACGGCGCTCAGCGTCCTGCACGGATTCGCGTTCGGCAGCCTCGGGACGCTCGGCCTCGCACTCGCGATCGACTTCGCCGGAGGCCGTCGCGCGGGCGTGTCGATGGCCTGGTACACGGCGTCGAACTCGACGGGCTACGCGCTCGGATCTCTGGTCGGGGGCTGGCTCGCCGACACGATCGGGATCCCATCGACGCTGGGTCTCATGGGGCTGCTGCCGCTCGTCGCCGCCGTGGCCGTGCTGGCGCTGCCGCCGGTCGTGGCCGCGCCGTTCGTGTCAGACCGCGGCAGCGGGCTCCGCGGTCTCATTGCCGCCGGATCGCGGCTCGACAGCCGCGTGTGGCTCGCATTCGGCATCGTCCTGTACCTCAACGTCCTGATGGACGGCGTCGACACCTTCTGGCCGATCTACGCACCAACGATCGGGATCTCGCTCGCGACGGTCGGCGTGCTGCGCGCGATCAAGAGCGGCTCCGCCATCTTCATCCGCTCGACCGGTGTCATGCTGCTTCGCGCGGTCGACTACCACCGCGTCACGCTCATCGCCGTCGTCGCCGCGGCCGTGGCGACCGTTGCTTTGCCGATCTCGAATTCGCTGGTGGTGCTCGTTCCGATCTTTGTCGTGCTCGGCCTTGCGCGCGGGGTGCTGCGCGCGACGAGCGCCGCGACGATCGCCGAGCTCCGCACCGAGGGGCGTGACGTCGGTCTCGCGTCCGGCGTGTACAACGCCGGCCTCGACATCGGCACCATCGTTGGGCCAGCCCTTGGCGGCGCGATCGCGAGCGTCTTCGGCATCCCCGCGATGTTCCAGATCGTCGCGGTGCTGAGCCTGCTCGGCTGGTTCGCCGTCGCGCTGTCCAGCCCGACCACGCGCGCGGCCGCCGGTCTGGCGAAACGTCATACCATTGGACCTCCGCCGTAGACCTTCATCACGCATTAAAAGGAGACCGAAGTGGGCGAGGACGGCCGGACTTTTCTGCGCGGCATCGGATCGGAGACCTACGGACTGGGGAAGTTCCGCGAGAAGCAGCGAAGCGCCAACCGCGTCCGCCGCGCCGGCACGGTCACCGACGACGCCACCGTCGGCCACTCGGGCGATTCCGATGCGAAGCAGTCGAAGACGTATTGGATGCTCGGGCCCGGGGATGAGGAGTTCCTCACCCAGACGCTGCAGGTGCACTTCGTCGAGCTGATGCCCGGCGGCACCAATCACGGTCATGGCCATCAGAACGAGGCGCACTTCTACATCCTCGAAGGCAAGGGCTATGAGATCCACGACGGCAAGCGCTACGAGTGGGAGAAGGACGACCTGGTCATCGTCCACACCGACAGCAAGCACAAGCACTTCAACCGTTCCACGACCGAGCGCGCGCTCGCCCTCGTGATGAAGGCCAAGACCTCGTGGATGGTGCTTGGTCTCATCCAGCAGGGACGATCCGCCGCGTTCGAAGACGAGTCGAAGTTCGGACCCCGGCAGGAGTGGTCGCAGCTCTGGACCCCCGGCTGGGAGTCCAAGAAGAAGGTGATCAAGCCGTCGGACACGAAGTGGGAGACGACGCGCGACGGACGGATCCGGTCGATCCTCAGCCCGGAGCGGACCGACGCGCGCACGCACAGCCTTGATCTGTATCAGCAGGAGATCCCCGCCGGTGGCCGCTCGGGCAAGCACTGGCACATGGCCGACGAGGCCATTTACGTCATCTCCGGCAGCGGGTACAGCCTGCAGTGGGATGTCGAGGCCGAGATCGAAGATCAGTACCACGCGCGCATCGCGAAGGAGCCGACGCGCTGGGAGTTCTCCGCCGGTGACCTGCTCTACGTTCCGCAGAACACCGTCCACCAGCAGTTCAATAACGGCAGCGAGCCCCTCGTCTATCTGTCGGCGCAGAACCGGCTCTTCAAGCTCCTCGGGTACGACAGCGTCGTCCACCTCGAGGACGCTCCTGAGTTCTCCGGAAAGGCGCGTCAAGCCGTCGCCGCCGGCGACTAAAGATCCGCTCGCGCCATACCATCGGCTCGGTGGGCGACTTCTACACGGACTGGCTGCGCGCGAGCGCGCGACTCGAGTCTTCCGTCGGGCGCGGTCCTGTCGTCGCGCGTGGTCGTGAGCTCGAGTGGATCGAGACCCCGCAGGACGCGCGCACCGCGATGCTCATCGGCGCGGCCAGTGGATTCCCGACGCAGGGCACCGCGCTCGTCAAGGCGGAGATACCCCCCGGCTCGAGGACCGGGAAGCACGTGCACGGCGAGGAAGCGATCCACATCACCAGCGGCACGGGCTTCAGCATCATCGGCGGCGCTCGTTACGACTGGAAGACCGGCACCACGCTGCACGTCCCGTATCGCGCCGAGCACCAGCACGTCAACACCGGCGACGAGCCCGCCGTCTACATCTCCGCGCTGACACAGGACCTCGACTTCGCTGCGGGTCTCGGACGCCTCGAGCAGCTCGAGGAGAAGGCATCGGGTTACGCCGAGCTCGCGAGGCGCTATCCGGCCGAGTCGTCGCAGTTCGCGGCCGACGGACGGCGCATCGCGCTCCATCTCGAAGATGCGATCGACGAGAAGGCGCGGCGCCTCGCAGGTCATGCGCATCCGAAGGCGGGCAAGGGCGCGCACCGCCACGCCGGCATCTGGATCCTGATGGGCGGCAGCGAGAGCCCCAGTGATGAGACGAACGGGTTCCGCGCGAAGGCGGCCGCGATGACGAACATCTTCGAGGAGGCTCCGCACTCCGGCAGCCACAAGCACACGCACACCGAGGCGATGCTCTACGTCCTCGAGGGACGCGGATACTCAGAGATCGACGGCCGCCGCTACGACTGGGAGGAGGGCGACGCCGTACACGTGCCGCCGCGGATGACGACGCACGAGCACTTCAACGACTCGGACGCGCGGACGCGGACGCTGCGCATCGAGTTCGGCATCCGCTTCTTCTATGAAGCGCTCTGGACCGGCTACGAGAAGGTGCAAGACCGGAGCGAGGCCACGGCGCGATGACCGTCGACACCGCCGCCTTCCGCGTCATCCACCCCCGCGCCCGGCGGCGCCGCCACCCGCTGATGCGCTGGTATCGCCGCAACGAGCGCGCTGTGCTCAGCGGCCTCGGAGTCGTGCTCTTCTTCGTCCTCTGGCAGATCGGCGCGGACATGGGCGCCATCGACAAGCTCTTCTTCTCGTCGCCGACCGCCGTCGCCGTCGCAGGCTGGGAAGAGGTCCAGAACCCGCGGTTCTGGGAGGACGTGAAGATCAGCGGCTGGGAGCTCCTCGTCGGCTCCGTGGTCGCGATCGTCGTCGCGATCCCGCTCGGGCTTGTCATCGGCTGGTACCGGCGTCTGAACTACGCGGCCGATCCGTGGCTGAACTTCGCGAACGCGCTGCCCCGCGCCGCGCTCGTCCCGATCGTCGTCCTCACCGCGGGGCTTGGCGTCGAGATGAAGATCGTCGTCGTGTTCCTCGGCGGGGTGTTCACCATGATGGTCGCCACCGTCGAGGGCGTCCGCACCGTTGAGCGACAGCTGTTGGACGTCGCGCGCTCATTCCGAGCGTCGCAGCGCCGCATCTTCACATCGCTCATCATTCCCGGCACGCTGCCCTTCATCGTGTCCGGCATGCGCATCGCGATCGGACGCGTCCTCGCCGGCGTCATCATCGCGGAGTTCTACGCCCAGAATCAGGGCGTCGGCGTGATGATCTACAAAGCGTCGAACCAGTTCCTGCAGGGCGGCAGCGACCGGATGATGTTCGGCATCCTGCTGTTCACCCTGCTCGGCATCGTCCTGTACGAGGCGGTCGGGTACGCGGAGCGCTATTTCCAGCGCTGGCGCCCGAGCCTCGATCTCGAGGAGACGACCTGATGACGATGCCCCAGCACCTCGCGCTCTCCGCTCGCGGCGTTCGCATGGAATTTCGCAATCGCACCGGCAACGAATCGAGCGGGCAGACGCTCGTGGCGCTCGAGGACGTCGATCTCGACGTCCCCGACGGCGCTTTCGTCAGCCTGCTCGGCCCGAGCGGCTGCGGGAAGTCGACGTTCCTCAAGATCGTGAACGGACTCATTCGCCAGACGGCCGGAGAGATACAGCTCCATCGCGTGGCGAAGGGACGCGAGGACGCCATGGTCTTCCAGGACGCCGCGCTCTTCCCGTGGTACTCGGTCACCGACAACGTCGCCTATGGCCTCGTCTGTGCCGGCGTCCCGCGAAAGGAGGCTCGCAAGCGCGCGCAGCCGTACATCGAGCTGGTCGGCCTGACCGGGTTCGAGGACCGCTATCCGTATCAGCTCTCCGGCGGCATGCAGCAGCGCGCGAACCTCGCGCGAGCGCTCGCGGTCGATGCGGCCATCCTGCTCATGGACGAGCCCTTCGCCGCCCTCGACGCGCAGACGAGAGAGCTCATGCAGGCCGAGCTCCTGCGAATCTGGAACGCGGCGCGCAAGACCGTGCTCTTCGTGACGCACCAGATCGACGAGGCGGTGTTCCTCTCGGATCGCGTCGTCGTCATGGCGCGACGCCCGGGGCGGATCATCGCCGATATCACCATCGAGCTGCCACGTCCGCGCGCCCTCGAGGTCAAGCGGACGCAGCGCTTCGTCGAGTACGAGGACCAGATCTGGCGGCTCATTGCCGGCGACGTGCGGAACGCCGCGACGGAGAACGCCGATGGCTAGCCGTTTCGCCCTGCCGTCCTTGACGCCCGTCGCCCGCGTGCGCGGCGTCATGGGCGAGCGGCTCTTCTACGGTCTGATCGGGCTCGTCGCCGTCGTGGTCGTCTGGGAGGCGACGGCGCGGATGGGGCTTTACAAGCAGAGTCTGATGAGCCTGCCGTCGTCGATCCTGCGCGTCGCGATCGAGGACACGACGAACGGTTCGATCTGGCCGCACATCTGGGTGAGCGCGCAGGAGTTCGCGCTCGGGTTCGCGGCCGCGCTCGTTGTCGGGATCCCGCTGGGACTCGCCATCGGGATATTCCGGCGCGTCGATTACACGGTGAACGGGCTTCTCGCGGGCCTGAACGCCACGCCCAACGTCGCGCTCATCCCGCTCATCATCCTGATGTTCGGCCTCGGACTCGAGGCGAAGGCCGTCATCGTGTTCCTCTCGGCCTTCTTCGCGATCGTCGTCACGACGTTCACGGGCGTCCAGGCCACGGCGCGACGCCATCTCGAGATCACTCGATCGTTCGGCGGCTCACCCTGGCTGGCGTTCCGCTCGGTCGTCCTTCCCAGCACGCTGCCGTTCATCATCAGCGGCCTTCGCATCGGTGCCGGGCGCGCGCTCGTCGGCGTGGTCAGCGCGGAGATCCTCTCGGCCAACGTCGGTCTCGGGCACTACATCGCGCTCAAGGCGCAGTTCCTCGATACCGCGCGGGCGATGTTCGGGATCATCCTCTTCGGGCTCTTCGGCCTCTTCATCGGCGAAGGCATCCGTGCCGTAGAGCGCCGCTTCGAAGCGTGGAGGCCGGAACTCCACTAACCGGCCAGCGAGGATCGACGATGTCGCGCGCTGGACTCTCGGACGGGCACGCCTCTCCTCGCTGCTGGCAACGCCGGCCCGCCGTCGAGCCATGCGCGTTGGCACGGGCCGGCTGGGCGCAGACGCTCGTCGAGGCGTGCCCGTCCGCGTCCAGCGCGCGTCGACGACGCGCCGGCCGTTCGCGTCCTAGTGGAAGGCGCTTCCGCCGTCGACGAGGAACGTCTGCCCGGTGATGAACTCGCTGTCGTCCGACTGCAGGAACGCGATCGTCCCGACGAGATCTGCGGGCACCTCGCGACGCGCGAGCGCGCGCGTCTTGATCACGTCGTCGCGCATGCGGATCGTCTCCTCGCTCGGGTTCTCCTCGGAGAGCGTGCTGCCCGGACAGACGAGATTCACGCGGATGTTGTCCTTGCCGATCTCGCGCGCGATCGTTCGGTTGAATCCAATGAGCGCGGATTTGGCGGCGACGTAGTGCGCGCGCGTCGGCACGCCGCGGAAGATCGTCGACGAGCCGATGTTCACGATCGACCCGCCGCCGTTCCGGCGCAGATGCGGCACCGCCGCTTTGCAGCCGTACCACGCGCTCTTGGTGTTCAGGCGGAACGACTCGTCCCACTCGGCGTCGGGAATCTCCTCGAAATTGCTGCGCGTGATCGGGATGACGTTGAGCATGCCGGCGTTGTTGACGATCCCGGTGAGCTTCCCGAACGCCTGAGCTGCTCGGTCGACCGCGCTCCTGAACTTCTCGAAGTCGCGGACGTCGGTCGCGACCGCGATCGCCTCGAAGCCCTTCCGGCAGATGCCGTCGGCGACCTCCTCGTTGCGCTTCGCGTCGATGTCGAGCAGAGCGACCCTCGCGCCTTCAGACGCCAGCCGCTCCGCGTATGCCCTGCCGATGCCGTGTGCCGCGCCGGTGACGACAACGGCCTTGTCAGCCAGTCGCATCCCGCTGGCCCCCTTTCGGACGCCGCCGCGAGCGCGCGGCGCGTTCGACGTCGATGTCCCTGATGCCGCGCGAGCCGTTCCTCTCCGTCATCGTGGCGTCACGGAGATAACGCCGGATCAGGATCGCGACGCGGCGGTAGTGGCTCGCGAGCTGTGAGGCCGCGCGCTCCGCGTCGCCCGCGCGGATCGCTTCGAAGAAGTGCTCGTGGTGTTCGGGCGCGTGCTGCAGCGTCGGCCACCGCAGCGACCGCGCGATCTCCTGGCGCAGCCGCGCGATGAGGCTCACGAGCCGCGGCCGCCCGGTCATCGAGTAGAGCTTGATGTAAAAGCGCTCCCGTGCCGCCAGCTGCGCGTCGCCCGACTCGGCATCGACCATCGCGGCGTACAGCGTCTCGAGCGCTCGCAGATCGTCATCGGTCATGAGCGGGACCGCGAGACGCACGGCATGTCCCTCGAGGACGATGCGCAGGTCGTAGACGTCCTCGATGTCGTCCGCATCGAGCTGCGTCACCGTGAACCCGCGGTACGTCGCTGACGTGACCAGGCCTTCGTATTCGAGCGCGCGGAGCGCCTCGCGCACCGGGATGCGGCTCGTTCCGAAAAGGTCCGCGATCTTCTCCTGCCGAAGGCGCGTACCGGGTGGCAGCACGCCGGTGAGGATCGCCTCCCGCATCGCGAGCAGGACGACGTCATGTGCGGTGTGGCTCTGCGCCGACGCGGCAGCGACGATGCGATCGAGACGCGCCCTCGTCGCGTCGCCGCCGGGGAGATCGATCATCACGGGCGACAATATATGAACATGCGCCCGCGTCTCGGTCCCTTCGCGCACCCGGCGTTCACCGTGTACTGGTCCGGCGGGCTCGTCTCGAACATCGGCACATGGCTGCAGAACGTGGCCGCGTCGGTCTTCGTGTACGACCGCACCGGCTCCGCCCTCGCGGTGGGCATCCTGAACTTCGTGGCGTTCGCGCCGATGCTGCTCCTCTCGGTCACCGGCGGTGTGATCTCGGACCGCTTCGACCGGCGACTGGTGGTCGTGGTCACGCACGCGATCTCGTTCGTCATCAGCGCCGTGCTCGCCGTTCTCGCGATCGCCGGCGTCGCGAACGAGCTCCATGTCATGGCCACCGCGTTCCTGCTGCAGACGTCGTGGACGCTCGCGAAGCCATCATCCTCGGCGATGCTTCCGGCGCTCATGCCGCGCGCTCAGCTGAGCGAGGCGGTGGGCCTCAACACACTGCAGTTCATGATCGCCCAGCTCGCGGGTCCGGTGCTCGCGACGATCCTTCTGACGACGTCGGGATACGGCTGGGCATTCAGCATCAACGCGTTCACGTTCGTCGCACCGATCGTCGCGATGGTCTACCTCTGGTCACGCGGAATAGGCGGTCAGCCCGCGCGTGTCGGGGAGCGTGTGGCGACGCAGACGCGCAGCGCGGTGGCCTATTTGCGCTCGCAGCCCTGGATCGCCGCGGTGCTCGTGGGCGTCGTCGCGACCAGCGCCGTGCTCGAGGTGATCCGCACGCTCTCGCCGGCGCTGGTCACGATGCGGCTCGGTGGCGCGAGCAGCGAGGCCGGCCTCATCGTCGCCGCGGCGAGCGTCGGCATGGTCCTCGGCATTCTGGCTTCGGTGCCGCTCGGACGGCGCGGTCACGCGCGCGCCATGGCGCCGGTCGGCCTCGCGATGCAGTTCGTGGGGCTGTTCCTTGTCGCCGTGGCGACGAACATCCCGGTGGCCGGTGTGGCGGTCGCGCTCGTCGGATGGGGCTTCTCGTTCTGCTTCCCGGTGCTCACGAGCGCGATCCAGACCGAGGTGCCGGACGCGGTCCGCGGCAGGGTGCTCGCGTTCCATCAGATGGCGCATCTCGGCAACCGCCCGTTCGCCGCGCTCGCCGCCGGCGCGATCGCCGCGTCATTCGGAGTCGGCGCCGCATGCTTTGCGGCGATGCTGCTCGCGCCGCTGGGGCTCGCTGCGGTGCGGCAGGCGTGGCGCGGCCTCGATGAACAGGCCGAGCCCGTGGGCGCGATCGCGCGGACTTCGATATAGCCGTGACGCGGGTGACTGTCGATCCGGAGCTCTGCGTCGGCACCGCCGAGTGCGTGCGACTCGCGCCGCAGGCATTCGATATCGACGAGGATCGCGGCGTCTCCGTTCCGCGGCCAGGCGCCGCGACGACCGACTTCGACATCCTGACGGAGGCCGCCTTGAACTGCCCGACGCGTGCGATCGCCGTCGACGGAGAGGCGCGTTGACCGGCGACGGCCTCCTTACGAAGTTCGCCGCGACGATCACTTTCGATCGCTACGAGGACATCCGCGCCGCGCTCTTCGATCCCGACCTCTCTCGTACGTTCGACAAGCGCTCGTACGAAGAGGGCAACATCCGCGCGGGCATCGTGAGCATCCAGCACGGCGCGGTGCACCGCGCGCGTCGGCGTGTCGAGAACACGCAGTTCCGCGCCGACGTGCTTCGCCTGTACGAGCGCGAGCTCTTCCCCAAGGTCATGGACGACCTTCTGGATCGCCTCATCGACAGCGACCGCGTCGACCTCTTCCCGATCGGCGAGATGCTTTCGGTCGTCCTCGCGGCACGTCGCGCCGGCGTCGAGTACGACGCGGCGTCGCTCGACGACCTCCGTGCCCTCGTGCGGCTCGTCGACGCGTTCTCCCAGGGCGCCGCGATCCTCGACGCGCGCGATCCCAACGCCGTACGCACCCTCGTTCGCGACGCCTACGAGGAGTTCGAGACGCGCTTTGTTCGTCCGGCATGGCGCCGGCGCGCCGAGGCGATCGCGCGTCTGCGCCGCGGCGAGATCACGGAGGGGGAGCTGCCGCACGACATCCTCACCGTGCTCCTCCTGCATCGCGAGGATCCTTCGCTGGAGCTCGGCGACGAACGCCGCGTCGTGCGCGAGGTCGCCACCTACCTGCAGGGCGGGACTCACACGAGTGCGCAGACGCTGGTGAACGCGCTCGACGCGATGTTCGAGCGACCCGATGCCGGCCGCCTGCTCGAGCGTGTCGCGTCGGACCCGCTCTTCGCGCAGCGCGTGATCCAGGAGACGCTGCGCCTGCGTCCGACGACGCCGAAAGCGAGGCGCCGAGCCGAAGCGGACACGGAGGTCGCCGGCGTGCGCATCCCCAAGGACGCGCAGGTGGTCCTCGACTTCGCCGCGGGGAACCGCGACCCAGACGTGTTCGGACCGACGGCGGACGACTTCGACCCCGACCGCCCCCTGCCGCCGAACGTCCCGCGCTGGGGCCTGTCATTCGGAGCGGGCCCGCATCAGTGTCCGGGCCGCGCGGTCGGCGCCGGCTTCCCTGTCCCCGCCGAATTCGTCGTCGACGATGACCACGTCTACGGCCTGGTCGCGCTGGAGCTACGGTCAGTCGCGCGCCGGGGCGTTCGTCCCGATCCCGAGCGTGCGCCGGAGCGTGACCTGCGGACCGCGCGCTTCACGCGGTGGCTGCACTACTACGTTCGCTTCGATCGGAGCGCTACCGCGGTCGGCTGATCAGTGGCTCGCGGTCCACTCGAGAAGGATGTCGATCGTCCGTTTCGGGTCCTGCCAGAAATAGCCATGAGCCGATCCAGGAATGACTCGTTTCACCGCACCGGCGATGTGCTCGGCGAGGTAGTCGGATTGCTCCGTATGCGCGCCCGTACCCATGACGGCGGTGTCCCGGTCACCGATGAGGATCAGCGTCGGGACGCGGATCTCCGCCAGGCGGTCCGCCGTCTGGTGCTCCTGACGCGCGACGACGTGGCGCAGGTAATTCTCGAGATCGGGACGGTCGCGCCAGAACGCATCGTGCAGCCAGGCGACGACCTCGGGATGCTCACGCGCGAACTCGGGCGTGAAGAATGTCGCGGCGATGTGGTCGCGCATATAGCGCTCGTATCCCTTGTCGACGAGCTCGAGCACGACGTGCACGGGGACCCCGCGCGTGACCGGCCGATCCGCGCGGAATTGGCCAGGGCCGGTCGCCGCGAGGACGAGCGAGCGCACGCGGTCCGGGCGCTCGAGCGCCATCCACTGAGCGACGCGGCCGCCCATCGAGTGGCCGACGACATGTGCCGGCTCGAGGCCGAGCGCGTCCAGCACACCGAGCGCGTCTTGTGCGAACAGCCGAGTCGAGTAGCGGCCCGGCGCGGGGGCGGTCGCGCCGGTCCCGCGGTGATCGAAGGTGACCACGGTGTGGTGCGCGGCAAGCGCTTCGACGAGGTCCGGGTGCCAGGTTCCGCCCGGATAGCCGGTCCCGGCGATCAGGAGAAGGGGAACACCGGCGCCGCGGCGCCGGTAGGAGATGGCGTGACCACCGACGTTCACACTGCTCTCGGGCATGGCGGGCGCGCGCACCGGCTCGGTCGAGCGCATCTGATTCGGGGCAAATTGTAGACGATGTTTCTGCCTTCGATTACATTCGCCCGAGGTCATTACGACCCGGGTCGGGAGGTTGTGAGGTGTTCTTCATGTCTTCGCTTTCGCGTGTCCTGTTCACGCTCCTTGTCGTGTCGGGCCTTGTCGCCGCGGCCTGCGGTGGGGGAGGACCGACGACCGCGTCGCCAACCGCGGGTACCGCCGCGACCGCCGCGACCGCGACCGCGGCTCCCGGCGCCTTGCCGAAACCGGAGGTCACGACCCTCCGCGTCGGCATCAGCACGCCGAACGAGCCGGTGCAGTTCGCGGAGAAGCTCGCGGACGCGCTCGGCATCTACCAGAAGTACGGCTTCACCAGCGTGACCGTGACGGGATTCGAAGGTGATGGCAAGACGCTGCAGGCGCTCATCGCCGGTCAGCTCGACTTCATGGTCGGCGGCGCGTCGACCGCGATCTCGTCGCAGACCACGGACACACCGATCAAGGTCATCGCGATGAACAGCACGAAGCTCACCGACGGCCTGTGGTGCGGCCCGACCATCAAGACGAAGGAAGACGTGAAGGGCAAGTCCGTCGCGATCTCGACCTTCGGTGGCACATCGCACGGCTCCGCGCTCCTGCTTCTGAAGGGCATCGGCTACACCGACAAGGACGCGACGATCACGCCGGTCGGCGGCCAGAGCGCGCGCATCGCCGCGCTCAAGGGTGGATCGGTCGCGTGTGCCGTCGTCGACATGTCCGAAGAGGCGGCCATGAAGGGCCAGGGGTTCAACGTCCTTTTCGATGAGACGAAGTCGGACCTCCAGTGGGGCCGCAGCGGTCTCATGGCGACCGCCGCCTTCCTCCAGAAGAACCCGAACACCGCGCTCGTCGTCGCCGCCGCGACGCTCGAGGCACAGCAAAAGATGTGGACGGACGCCGAGGGCGCGGCGAAGGAGTTCGCGAAGTTCGCGCAGCTCAAGGACGACGCCGCACTGGCCTCGGTCAAGGCGTTCCAGGGCTACGGATCGCGGACGATGACGTTCACCGAGGACGCGCTCAAGCTGCCGCAGCAGGTCCTCGCGACGCAGAACGCGGCCATGGCGACCGTCGACCTCAAGAAGGCGTACGACCTGAGCTTCCTCACGAAGCTCAAGGACATCGGATTCAACACGAAGATCGGCGCGCCCACCAGCTGACCCAGTCGGAATCATGCGAGGATGCCCCCGGGACGCTGGTCGCGGGGGCATCCTTATGTAGAGAGGGAGATCGCTCATGACCCGGTTCGGCCTGCTGGTGCCTCACTTCGGCCTCGAGGCGGATCAGGACCTGCTCATCGAGGGCGCGCGGCTGGCCGAGAGCCTCGGCTTCGACTCGCTGTGGGTGCGCGATCACCTCGTCTTCCATCCGCACGGGATGGAGGGGACCGATCGCACGTTCATCGAGCCGTTCGTGACGCTGAGCTACCTCGCCGGCGTCACCGAGAGGATCGGGCTCGGCGCGGCGACGATCATCCCGTTCCGGCACCCGATCCTCATGGCGTACAGCGTCGCGTCGATGTCCTGGATCACGCGCCGGACGTTCGACCTCGGCATCGGCGCCGGGACCTTCGATCACGAGTTCGAGGTCATCGGCCAGGGCGCCGAGGACCGCGTGCAGATGATGAAGGAGCAGGTCCTCATCGCCCGGAAGCTGTGGGCCGGCGAGACGGTCGAGTGGAACAGCGAGCGCTACAAGTTCAACGACGTCGACCTCAAACCGCAGCCGGTGCATCCCGTGCCGGTCTGGTGGGGCGGCGCGACGCCGGCGGCCGCGCGGCTGGCCGTCGACTTCTGCGAGGGCTGGCTGCCGGGGCGCATCACCTTCCCGACCTACGAGGCGCGCATCAAGAAGATCCGCCAGATGTCGCAGGAGCAGGGCAAGCCGCGCATCATGACCGGCGCGGTCCCGGTGACGAGCATCGACACGACCACGAAGGCCGCGATCGACCGCATGAACGTCCCCGGGCTGATCAAGAACGCCAACGCGCAGAAGTTCTGGCTCAAGCCGCCATCAGGCGAGTTCACCAGGATCGAGGAGCTCGACGGCTCGATCCTCGCGGGCACCCCGGAGGACATCGTGCGCGGCGTGCAGCGTTACCAGGAGCTCGGCTGCGATCTCCTGATCTTCGACTTCCGCATGCGCTTCCCGGACTACCTCGAGCAGATCAAGACGCTCGCCCGCGAAGTGCTCCCCAAGGTCTCAGGCGAGCGTGCGGGGGCGAGCGCGCGATGAAGACGACGACCACGACGCAGACGACGCACTACGAGATCCAGAAGAAGCGTCGCGAGTCGCTGCTCGACGAGTGGAAGGGCTATCACAAGAACGTCCTGAAGCGTGGCGACGTCGTGATGCAGGACGTGCCGAGCCGCCGGATCCGCAGCGGCGTGTACGCCGGCTGGGACGGCGATCGTCCGACGAAGAACCTCGACGCGACTATCCACGAGCTCGCCCCGCACTCGAACACCACGATCCACCGCCACTCGTGGGACGCGATCGAGTTCATCGAGTCCGGGCGCGGCTGGACGGAGATCGACGGGCAGCGCATCGACTGGCGGCCGTGGGACACCCTGCACCTGCCGAGCTGGGCTTGGCATCGTCACGGCAACGACGCCGATACGAAGGCGGTCTTCCACACCTGGAGCGTCGAGCCGATGCTCGAGCAGTTCGGCGTCGCGCTCCTGGAGGATGGCGGCGACACGCCAGTCACTGAGCTGCCGAAGCGTCCGCGCCAGATCGAGGCGATCGATGGCGTCGACCCGCACGCGCGCCGCAGGCAGCGCCTCGCGAAGCAGTGGGCGGGCACGGAGTCCGCGCGGGTCATCACGCGGTTCGACGACGTGCGCGGTCTGGTGACCAAGCGCGGCGCGCGCAGCCTGTTCCTGGTCGACAAGTCCATCGGCTACCACACCGCGGGCCTCTCCGCGGTCATGCACGAGCTCGCGCCGGGTCTCTATCAGTCGCGCCACCGTCACGGCGGGGAGGCGTGGCTCTACGTCGTCTCCGGTCGCGGGCACAGCGAGGTCGACGGGGTCAGCTATCCGTGGGAAGCGGGCGACCTGATCGTGGTCGACCACTGGTCGTGGCACCAGCACTTCAATGACGACAAGAAGCAGACCGCGCGTCTCATCCGCGTCCACAACTTCGACGCGCTCTACGACATGATGCGCATCCTCCTCGATCCGCTGAACCTCTTCGAGGAGCTGCCCGAGCTCGACGCGCCCGATCTCACCGGCATCGTGTGGCCGGATCACTTCGAGGGACGCCCCGACTAGTGCGCGCCCCGACTGGACGCGACTAGGAGATGCCTGCGCTGACGGTCCCACCTGGAGTCGAAGGGATCGTCGCGATGCACGAGCTCCCCGATCCGGCCTGGGAGAGCCGCTGGACGCGGATCGTCGTGCCCGACGAGCTCAAGGAGCGCCTCCTCAACTTCACGCTGTTCTCGCTCAAGCACCGGAGCCGGATGGACGCGGTGCGCCTACCGGTCCATGGCCTGATCGTGCTCGCGGGGCCGCCCGGGACGGGGAAGACCACGCTCGCGGGCGGTCTTGCGGATCAGGCCGCGCGCGCGCTCGGTGAGGGCGTCCTCTTCGTGGAGGTCGACCCGCACGCGTTCCCCAGCCAGATGCTGGGCGAGAGCCAGCGCAGCGTCGCGCGTCTCTTCGATCGAACCCTGCCCGATCTCGCGCGGCGCGGCCGCCCGACGATTGTGCTGCTCGACGAGGTCGAATCGCTCGCGGTGAACCGCACCGGCGCGTCGCTCGAGACCAACCCGGTGGACGTCCACCGCGCCACGGACGCCGTGCTCGCGGGCGTCGATCAGGTCGCGCGTGCCTGCCCCAACCTCACTTTCGTGGCGACGACGAACCACGCGGTCGGCGTCGATGCGGCGTTCCTCTCGCGCGCGGACCTGGTTGAGAACATCGCTCTCCCGAGTGCCGCCGCGGTCGAGCAGATCCTTCGCGACACGTTGGAGCAGGTCGTCGGCGCCTCGCGCCTGGACGGCGCGGCGCTCGGCCCGCTCGCGAAGGCCTGCGTCGACGCGCGACTCGACGCGCGTCGCGTGCGCAAGCTCGTCCTGCGCGCGCTGGCGTCGCGACGCGATCTCGCGATGTCGCCCGAGACGTTGCGGGTGGAGGACATCGCCGCGGCGCTCCGCGCCGAGACCAAGTGAGCGCGGCAGTCGCCGAGGAAGCTCCGCCATCACCGGCCCGCATCGGTCGCGACTCCTACCTGCTCGGCGTATCGCTGTTCCTCCTCATCGCGGCCACGAACATCCTCACGCCACTGCTCCCGGACATCCGTAACGACTTCGGTGTGAGCATCGCGACCGCCGGCGTGATCGTCGGCTCGTACGGTCTGGCGCGCCTCCTCATCGATCTCCCTGCGGGGTTCGTCGTCGACCGCATCGGTCACCTGCGCGTGAGCGTCTTCGCACTGCTGCTCCTGGGCGCATCGTCGATCCTCGGCCTCAATGCCGGGACCGTCGAGATGCTCATCCTCGCTCGCGTCGGCGCGGGTATCGCCGCCGCGATCCTCGGAACGGTGATCCTCACCGGCCTCGGCGCCACCGCGACACGAACGAACCGCGGCAAGGTCATGAGCTTTTTCCACGTGGCGAACAACACCGGCATCGCGATCTACCCGATGATCGGCGGTCTGGTGGGCCTGGCGTTCGGATGGCGCGCGACGTTCGCGGTGACCGCCGCGCTGGTGGTCGCCGCGGCGATCACGCTGATCCCGGTGCTCATGCGCATCGATCCGCGGCGCGCCGTGTCTCCTCGCACTGAACAGCCGCACCCGCACGTCCTGTACGGCCGGCCGCGAGCGATCGCGATCGCCGCGATCAACGTGGGCGTGCTCGCGAACATGATCAACCGCCACGGCTTCCGCAACACGATCCTGCCCCTCTACGCCGCGACGTCGCTCGGCCTCGGCGGTGTCTCGATCGCCACCGCGATCGCTCTGATGTCGGTGACGGGCCTGTTCGTCGCGACCCCGGGCGGCATGCTCGGCGACCGCATCGGGCGCCGCCGCATCATCACGACGGGGCTTGCGGCGATAGCTGTGGGCGACCTGGTGTTTCTTCTGACCAACGATCTGTGGACCTTCCTCGCGGCCGCCGCGTTGATCGGCTTCGGCGACTTCTTCTCGAGCTCCCAGACGTCGCTGCTCTCGGAGATCGTGCCGGCGGAGAACCGCACGCAGGTCCTCGGCGGCTACCGGTTCTCCGCGGACATGGGCGCGTTCGTCGGCCCGGTCATCCTGGCCGCCGTGATGGACGTCGCGAGCGCGCAGGCGGCGATCCTCGTGTCGGTCGCGATACTGCTGACCGCGTCCGCCGTCGCGCGGTTCGCGGTGCCGGTCCAGGGAGGGAGCAGAGCATGACGCCGGACAAGGTTCGCAAGCGCACGACCCGGGACCATGTCCGCAAGCGCACGTCACCGGCTGACGCCGGCAAGCGCGTTACTCCGGACGACGTCCTGAAGCTGATCGACCCCCAGGAGGTTGTCGATCTCGCGTTGGCGCTCGGGAACATCGACAGCCCGACCGGGAGCGAGGGACCCGCGGGCGAGTTCGTCTACGAGTGGCTCGGCCGAAACGGCTTCGCGCCGAAGAAGTACGCGATGATCCCCGAGCGCTTCAACGTCGCCGCCTGGATCGACGGGTCGGGTGGGGGACACAGCCTCATCTTCAACGCACACCTCGACACGACGCTCCGGCCCGATGCGGTGTGGTCCGCGCGCGACCCGCTCGACAAGCTCTACCACTCCGCCTGGGTGGAGGGCGACAGCATCTACGGCGACGGCGTCGTCAACGACAAAGGACCGATGGCGGCGTTCCTCGTCGCCGCGAAGGCGATCAAGGCGTCGCGCTATCCACTGAAGGGCGACCTCATCGTCAGCGCGGTCTGCGGTGAGATCTCACGAGAGCCGATCGAGGAGTGGCAGGGCCCGCTCTACATGAGCAAGGACCTCGGCGTGCGCTTCATGGTCACGCACGGCGTTGTCGCGGACTACGCCCTCGTCGCCGAGGGCACGGGCTTCGGCATCGTCGGGATCGAGCCGGGAAAGGCGCATTTCAAGGTCACGATCCTGACCGACACGCCGCGCTACTACACGCCCTACCTGCCGCGCCCAACGGTCCTGGCCGACTCGCCGAACGCGATCGTGAAAGCGACCGCCGTGATCGCCGAGTTCGAGAAATGGGCGTATGACTATCAGCAGCGGAACACGTACAAGGGAGCGATGGGCACGATCGTGCCCAAGGCGAGCGTCAACGCGATCCGGAGCGGCTATCCGTTCAACCTCACGAGTGCCCCCCAGATCGCGTCGTTCTACGTCGACACGCGGATCCTCCCCGGCGCGAACCCGATGGACGTACGCGACGAGCTACGTGGCGTGCTGAAGAAAGTCGGGGTGGAGGGAAGCGTTGAGCTGTTCCTCTACCGACCTGGCTTCGAGGCGAAGGGCGCGGAGAACCTGATCGAGGCGATCAAGCGGAGCCACGCACAGACGTTTTCGACGCCGCCGGCGATCGTTGGCGACCCCGTCACGAGCATGTGGCGCGACACGAACGCCTTCAACGAGCTTGGCATCCCTGCGATCAGCTACGCGCCGCGCGCAACGAGTCACGCATCCACGAAGTCATTCAAGGTGAAAGATCTCACTGACGCGGCCCTCGTCTACGCGCGGATCGCGATGGACCTCTGCAACCAATCTCGTGGGTCGAACGTGCCGCTCGGCTCGCATCCTGATATGCGTGTCGCGGCCTCGGTGAACCAGCGCGGCCGACCCGGCGTAGCTCCGAACGTCAACCGAGAGTAAATGTCCGCGGGGGTCCCCTGATAGCCCCGCTATCTGGTCGCGCGAATGCAGCGCCGCGGGGCGTGGGCCTGATGCGTGACGAGCTGATTCACTTCGTCTGCGAAGCGCCGTCCCACCGCACGATCGAGCGCGAGTGGATCGCCGCTACGACTCACGTTCTCATTCACGCGAGCAAGTCGGCGTTCTGCCCGGCGGGCGAGCCGACTGGCCACGTGTGGCGATCGATCTCACCGATCGGGCTCACAGAACTGAAGCTTCGTCTGGCCAGGACAATTCGTTGAGCGACATCGGCCGGACCGTCAACTAGCTCGGCTCCTGATCGAACGGCGCTCTGCGCGCCGGTTATGACGTGGACGCTGGAGAGGCGTGCTTGGGTCACTTGGCTACCGCCCGGAGAACACGAGGCTCTTCACCACGACAGGTACGACGGCCTTCTCTCGCACTACCTCGCCGATGTCGATGAAGTCGAGGTCGGAGAGCGCGATCTGATCGACGCAGATCACAGGCGCACGCACGCCAAGCTCGTCGCGCAGCATCTGCCCGACGATCCCCGCGAGATCGGCATCGAGGACCACGACGAGCGGACTGGTCGCGCCGAGCAGATCTCGCGTTCCGTCGGCGATTCCGGCGCACAGCTCACGTAGCGCGGGATAGGCCGGACCGTGACGCCAACGGACGGCAAGCGCGAAGCGACCGTCCTCGCGATCGAGGCGGGTGATGCCGCGGCGGATCTCGTCAGCGATCGCTGCTGCCTTCGGGGCCTCGGGCCGTACCGCCACGGCCGCGAGATCGCGGAGCGGTAGAAGTGCCGGGTCCGAGAGGAACAGCGTGTCGCCGCTGACCTGAACGCTGTACTGCGACGCGCCGATGCAGGTCGCGCGGATCGATTCGACGGGACGCAGCACCTCGAATTCGGCGAGCCGGCGTTGGATCGCGCGTCCGAGGCGCAGGCCGAGATCGCCGAACTCGGCGTCCTGCAGACCGTTGATGTACTCGCCGACGCCGCCGGAGAACACCAGCGTGTGAAACGGCCCGCGCACGACGAGCGGGTCCGTCAGCCACAGCGCCACGTCGTCGAGCGCTCGCCCCGTTGGGATGCGGAGCGCGAGATCGGCGATCCTCTCGGCGATCGTGTCGAGGGTGCGCTCGTCGCGCGGGTCGCCGGCGGCGATCTTGACGCCGGCATCCTTCGCGACGCGCGCACCGGCGGGAGTGACCGCGCGGATCGTGCCCGTCTTGTCCCAGGAGACCAGACGCGCGCCGACGTCGATCGCCGCGGTCTCCTCGACGCGACCCTCGCGGCAGACCGCAAGCTTTGTCGTGCCACCCCCGATGTCGACATTCAGCACCAGCGGCGTCGCGGCATCGCGCGAGAGCGCGACCGCGCCGGAGCCGTGCGCGGCAAGCAGGCTCTCGAGGTGATGCCCGGCCGTCGCACAGACGAACTTTCCGGCGTGGCCGCTGAAGAGCTGGACGATCGCCGACGCGTTCTCCTTGCGGGCCGCCTCGCCGGTCGTGATGACCGCGCCGGTGTCGACGTCTTCGGGCGACCAGCCCGCCTCCGCGTAGGAGCGCTCGATGAACTTCCCGATCGCCTCCGTGTCGATGCGCCGCTCCGACGAGTACGGGGTCAGCATCACGTCCGAGCGGTGCGCGACCCTCCGATCCACGACGACGTACGCGCTCGAGAGACGGATGCCCTGCCGCTCCAGCTCTAGCTCCGAGAAGATGAGATGCGACGTCGTCGTCCCGATATCGATGCCGACCGTCCGCAGGCGCAGCCGCTCTGCGGCGACATTGGCGCCGAGGTCATCAGGATCGTGGTCGTGATGACCGTGATGTGCGCCGGGGTGCGGATGGGTCGAGGTCAGTGAGCTCTAGACGCGGACGTTGAACTCGTCCATCTTCACCTGGACGCCGCGCGCCGCGCAGCGCTCGACGTAGGTGCGATGGATCGTCGGGTCCTGGTCCTGGTACTCGATCTGATTGCCGCCCTCGTTCACGTCCTTGTCGACGCCCTGGTTGTCGAGGTACTCCGCGAGCTTCCACTTGTTGCCGCCCCAGCGGATCGCCAGATAGCGCGCGGACTCGGCGCCAGTGTTGAAGTGCTGGTGCCACCAGCGTCCCGGCGGCACGAAGAGCGTGCCGGTCTTCCAGTTCACCTCGGTCCACGTGTCGCGCGGCGCATCGGCGTCGCCCGGCCACATGTACGAGTAGCCCTCACCGGACAGCAGCATGACGTGATAGCCGGGTCCGTGGCGGTGGCACTTCTTGTACGTGCCGACCGGGAACTCGGAGACGTGCGACACCATCGTGTTGTTCGCGAACTCGAAGCGGATGTTCTTGCCGCCGGCGCCGCGCTCCTTCCACTCCTTGAGCTGGAAGCGGCGGATGTCGGCGACGAAGTTCGTCTCCCACACGCGCCCCGTGTACAGGGTGCCCGCACCGTCGAAGTACTCCTTGCGCCCGTCGTAGCGGTCGGTGAAGACGTACGGCGTGCCGAAGATGAATTCGGTGTTGTGGAGGAGATTCATCATGATCGGCATCGTCGTCACGGCGATCAGGCGTGTCGGCAACGAGCCGGATCCGTTGTGCAGGCGGTGGAGCGTATTGAGCGGGACCGAGAAGAGGCTGCCCTCCTGCCACTCGAAGCTCACCGGCTTCTCACCCTCGTTCCACACCTCGCAGGTGCCGCGGCCGCTCAGGACGAAGAAGTACTCCTCGAAAAGGTGCTTCTCGGGTGCGCTCGACTTCCCTGGATCGAGCTCGATCAGATAGGCGTTGTCGGTGTCCTCGGCGCCGATGAGCCGGATGTACGCGCCCCGCGCATCCAGGCGCGGCCACTTCGCGAGCTCGGCCGTGCGCATGTCCTGGACGGCGACCCCGGTGTACACGGGGATCCCTTCGGTCTCGAGGAAGAGCTCGTAGGCGCCTCGTCCCCAGAACGAAGGGCGCTTCTGCTCGTTGCTGGCGGCCGGTGTGGTGTCGCTCATGTTCCACCTCTCGCACGGTGCGACGTCATCGCGACTGTCGGAGGTCCATCGTACCGCGATGAAATAATCGCCGTCCCGAGGAGGCGAGCGTGCTTCAGGACTTCGCGAAGACGATCCGTCTCGATGCCGGCTCCGACGCGGTGTGGGCCGCGGTGAACGACGTGCGTCGCGTGGCGTCGTGGGTCTCCATCGTGCGCGAGGTGCGCGACGTCGATCCGCCGCGTCGTTACGCTGCGCTTCTGGAGGATCGCCTCGGGCCATTCGCCATGCGGGCGGATCTCGATATCGCGGTGGAGCGCGACGGTCGCCGGATGCGTGTGACCGCCTCGGGCGAGGATCGCCAGGTCGCGTCGCGCATCTCGGCGACGATCGAGCTCGCGGTCGAGCCCGACGGCACCGGGACCTCGCTCGCGGTCAAAGGTCGTTACGAGGTGACGGGCAAGGTCGCGACGCTCGGCGCAGGCGCGATCCGCAAGAAGGGCGACAAGATCCTGCAGGAGTTCTTTGACAGCGCGGCGAAGGAGCTGGGCGGGCGCGGGCCCACGGTCGAGCCGGTACAGTCGCCATCGTCATGACGCGACGGTCCAACGATGCTGCGACGCTTCGACGTTCATAGAGCCACCTCCGTCAAGGAGGCGGTCCGGCTCCGTCAGATGCTCGGCGAGGACGCCGCGGTGTATGCCGGCGGCACGGAGCTGCTCCTCGCGATGAAGCTCGGCGTCGCGCGCTGGCCGCATCTCATCGACGTGAAGCCCATCGCGTCCCTGCGCGAGATCACTGCGACGAAGGACACGCTGCGCATCGGCGCGACGGCCACGCACTGGGACATCGAGCGCGACACGGTCGTCGCGAAGACGCTGCCTGCCTTCGCCCGCCTCGAGGCGAGCGTCGCGAACGTGCGCGTGCGTGCCGCCGGGACGCTTGCGGGTAATCTCGCGTTCGCCGAGCCGCACGCCGATCCGCCCGCGCTCCTGCTGGCGCTCGGCGGGCGCGTCGTGCTCGAAGGCGGCGCTGGGTCGCGCTCGCTGCCCATCGCCGACTTCATCACCGGCATGTACCAGACCGCGATCGCCGCAGACGAGATCATCGTCGCCATCGAGGTGCCCCTCCCGGCCAGTGACGTGCGCATCGCCTACGTGAAGTTCCAGATCCTCGAGCGGCCGAGCGTCGGCGTCGCCGCGGTCGCGACAGTGCGCGACGGACGCTTCGTCGGCGCGCCGACGGTCGTGGTCGGTGCGGTCGACGAAATGGCGCGCGCGGTGCCGACCGCGCAGTTCGCCGGCGCGGACGCGCGCGCTGCGGGAACGCGCGACGCCATCGCGGAGGCAGCGCGCGGCGCGGTCGAGCCGACCGCGGATCTCGCCGGCTCGGTCGAGTACAAGCGGCATCTGGTCGGCGTCTTCGCGCAGCGCGCGGTCGATTCGCTCCTGGCGCAGGCGTCGTAGCGATGGGCAAGCGGGAGATCGAGCTCCGCCTGAACGGCGTGGAGCGCCGCCTCGAGGTCGAGGACCAGGTGCTGCTCATCGAACTCGTCCGCGGTCTCGGCCTGGTCGGCACGAAGCTGAGCTGTGACACGCAGGTCTGCGGCGCCTGCACCGTGCTCCTGGATGGGCGACCGGTGAGCTCCTGTACGACGCTCGCGATCGAGGCCGACGGCAAGCCGGTCGAGACCATCGAAGGCCTCGCCGACGGTACGAAGCTCCATCCGCTGCAGGAGGCGTTCATCGATCGCTTCGCGTTCCAATGCGGCTACTGCACGCCGGGGATGATCGTGTCGGCGAAAGCGCTGCTCGAGGCGCGCCCCGATCCCGATGCCCCCGCGGTGCGCCACTGGATGGAAGGCAACATCTGCCGCTGCAGCGGCTACCAGACCATCGTCGACGCCGTGCTCGACGCCGCCGATCGGATGCGGAGCGCGAGATGAGCGCGGAGCACGGAGGCACCACGGAGCACCGCGTCGTGGGGACGTCGGCGCGCCGCGCGGACGGCATCGCGAAAGTCACCGGCTCGGCGCGCTACGCGGTCGATCTGTCGGTGCCCGGCATGGCGCACGCGGTCGTCGTCCGCTCGACGCGCGCGCACGCGAGGATCGCGGGCATCGAGCGCGACGCCGCGGCCGCCAGTCCCGGCGTGATCCGCGTGCTGACCGGCGACGACCTGCTGGCGGCGGGGCTCACTCCCTATTACGGCCACGTCGTGCTCGACCATCCGGTCCTCGCGATCGAGCGCGTGCGCTTCCACGGCGAACCGGTGGCTCTCGTCATCGCGGAGACCAAGCGCGAGGCGGCGGAGGCCGCCGAGCTCGTGGAGGTCGCGTACGAGGAGCTGCCGGTCGTCATCGACGCGCACGACGCGCTGAAGCCGGACGCCCCCAACCTGCACGAACGGCGCGGCGAGCGCGTGGGGGACGAGGGCATGGACGAGGGCGAGGGTGGCCTCGCCACCAACATCTGCGCGATCGCGCGCGTGGGATGGGGTGGGGACATCGAGGACGCCTTCACGAAGGCGCATCTCGTGGTCGAGGGCGAGTACCGCTATCCGATGCTCTACGGCTACGCGATGGAGCCGTACAACGCCCTCGCGTTCTTCGACCAGGGCGATCTCGTCGTCTACTCGAGCGCTCAGCACGTGTACATGGTGCGGCGCGACCTCGCGCGGATGTTCCACCTGCCGCTCGCGCGCGTGCGCGTGAGCGCGCCGTACGTCGGCGGTGGCTACGGGACGAAGTCGTACACGAAGGTCGAGGGCATGACGGCCGCGGCCGCCTTCTTCACCGGTCGACCGGTGAAGCTCGACCTCAGCGTCGAGGAAGCGATCCTCACCACGCGCTCGGCCGCGGCGCACATCCGCGCGCGCTCCGCGTTCACCAAGGACGGCCTGCTGCTCGCGCGCGACTTCGACATCGTCATGAACTCGGGCGCGTACACCGACAACACGCCGCTCGTGAACTCCAAGACGGCCAACCGCTGCTTCGGGCCATACCGCATCCCCGCGCTGCGCGTGCTCGCGCGGTCGGTGTTCACCAACACGGTCCCGTCGAGCTCGCTCCGTGGATTCGGCGCGCCGCAGGGCAACATCGCGGGCGAGCTTCAGATGGACGAGGCCGCCGCGAAGCTCGGGATCGACCCGGTCGAGCTGCGACTGCGGAACCTCGTCGGCCCCGGCGAGGAGTTCATGCCCGGGAAGCGGCCGCTCGACGCGGATCTGAAGGACGACCTGCGCTGCCTGTCGGCCGCGCTGGAGTGGCCCGGCGCGACAGCCGGACATTCGATCGGCCTCGGCGTGTCGGCGTCGGACGCCGGCGCGTATCCGACATCGACCGCGGCGGTGCGCATCCACTCGGACACCTCGATCACGCTCTTCACCGGATCGACCGAGCTCGGCCAGGGCTCGCGCACGGTGCTCGCGCAGATCGTCGCGGAGGAGCTGGGCGTGCCGCTGGAGAGCGTCAGTGTCATCAACGGCGACACCGGGGTGGTGACGTACGAGCGCACGACCGGCGCGAGCCGCACGACGACGATCACCGGCCGTGCCGTACAGGAGGCCTGTCGCGACGCGCGGCGGCGAGTGCGTGAGCTCGCGGTGCAGGCGCTCTCGGTCGCGAGCGGAGAGATCGAGGACACCGCCGGCGGCGTCCGCGCGAAGGGTAAGGAGCTCTCGTACGGCGAGGTGATCGAGAAGTGGTTCGGCGCCGGCGGCGAGGTGCTCGGGCACGGTGCGGTGCGCCGCGCCGAAGGCTTCGCGAAGATGCCGCCCTTCTACGAGATCGGCTGCAGCGGGCTCGAGCTGACCGTCGACCGCGAGACCGGCCAGGTGCACGTCACGAAGCTCACGACCGTGGGCGACGTCGGGTTCGCGATCAACCCCGCGCTGGTGCACGGGCAGGATGCGGGCGCCGCGATGATGGGCATGGGAGCCGCGCTGCACGAGGAGCTCGTCTACGACGGCGAGCAGCTCGCCAATCCGAACGTCGTCGACTACCGCGTGCCGCGCTTCAGCGACATTCCCGACCAGCTCATCCATCTGCTCGCCGAGCGACGCGACGGATCGGGCCCGTACGGCGCGAAGGGCGCGGGCGAGGGGGCGGGGAACACGATCGGCAGCTCGGTCGCGTCCGCGCTCGGACGCCTCTTCGGCGTGTTCCCGCACCAGCTCCCGATGACCCCCGAGCGCGTGTGGCGGTTGATGCGCGAGGCGAAGAGGGAATGACCCGTGCGTTCGCGCGATGGTATGCTGGCATACCATGCGGCGGACGACTGTAAAGCTGCCCGATGACCTCGACGCGAGGCTTCGCCAGGAGGCCCAGCGGCGTGGCACGACCGTATCTGATGTGACCCGGGCCGCGATCGAATCGCACCTCGGCGGCGGTCGTCGCCGGCTGCTTGCCGCCGGGGCAGGCCGGAGTAGTGGACCCACGGACACGGCGCGCCGGATCGAGGAGATCATTCGGCAGGGGATCCGTCGATCGCGCTGATCGTCGACGCCGGACCGCTCTACGCCCTTGTCGATGCGAACGATCGCGACCATGTCGCGAGCCGGCAGCTGCTGCAAAGCCACCCGGGTCCACTTCTGGTGCCAACGCTGGTCGTCGCTGAAGTCGCATACCTCATCGAGGCGCGGCTCGGTCCTGTCGCCGAAGTCCGTTTCGTCGGTGACTTCGCGGCGGGCAACCTCATCGCCGAGCCGGTCCACGCACGGGACTGGATGCGGATCGCCGAGCTCGTCGCCGAGTACGACGACCTGCCGCTTGGGACGGTAGACGCGTCCGTGGTGGCGGCGGCCGAACGACTCCAGGTTACGCAGATCGCGACGCTCGACCGCAGACACTTCTCTGTCGTGCGTCCTGCGCACGTAGACGCCTTCGAGATCCTTCCTCAGACCGCCGGGAGCGGCGGGACGAACCGCTAGCGAGTACTGGCCGCGCGGCTGTTGGCAGAATCATCGCGTGGAAGAGGTGCCGCTGGTCGGAGGGAATTTCAGCGCGAGCGTTCGGATCGGCGACACCGTCCATCGGCGCGCCGGTAGATGGACGCCTGCGGTCCACGCGCTGCTGTCGCATCTACAGCGCGTCGGGTTCGGCGCGGCCCCGCAGCCACTGGGGATGGACGAGCAGGGACGGGCGATCTTGGCGTTCATCCCCGCCGAAGTGCATCCGGGATGGCCGGACCCGCTGCCGCAGTGGATGTTCGAGGATGAAGCGACGCTCGTCCGTGCAGCCAAGCTACTTCGGCGCTATCACGACTCACTCCAGGGCTTCGTTCCTCCACCGGATGCCCGCTGGCGGTTCGTCCCGCCCGGCGCGCATGAGGTCATCTGCCACAACGACTGGTCGCCATCGAATGCGCTCTTCCGGGGCCACGTGCCGATCGTGATGATCGACTGGGATTCCGCGGGGCCTGGGAGCCGAGCCTGGGATGTCGCTGTTTCGGCTTACAACTGGGTGCCGCTCAATCCCAGGGTCGTGCCGCCGAGCCTCGCGGACAAGGCCGCCCGGTTCGCGCTGTTCTGCGACGCGTACGGCGAGGGCATCGCGAGACGAGACGTGTTCGACAAGCTCACCGAGCAGCTTCCCGCCCAGGCGGACGTCCTTCAGGCAGAGGCGGACGCCGGCGTCCCGGGCGCCGTGAAGCTCGCCGGATGGAACATCCCGGCGGTCCTGCGCGACGACTCCGCTGTCCTCGTCCAGCAGCGGGATGCGCTCTGCGGATCGTCGTAGCGGCGCGGTCGATTAGCCGCTAGGGAGTCAGTCGGCGGGCGTGAACTCGCCCATACGCGACGGCACGCCGTTCTTGTGCAGCTCGACCTCGTAGATCTCACGGATGCGCGGGTCCTCGTCCTCGTACTCGATCTGGCGGCCGCCTTCCTTCACGCTCACGTCCATCCCGAGGTACGTCTTGCGCTTGTCGGCGAGCGTCGGATAACGCAGACCGCCGAACGCGACCGCGAGATAGCGCGCGGGCTGGGCGCTGACGTTGAAGTGCTGGTGAAAGAGCATGTCGGTCGGCGCGAAGATCGAGCCGTGCTGCCAATCGAAGCGCCGCAGCTCCTTCTCGCCCTCGTACCAGTAGAGGCTGTAGCCCTTGCCCGTC
>Ga0075429_100000166_pt1 | contig 42055 bp, 44 predicted proteins | sample RhiMetdeltSRZDD3_FD_75295 | JGI IMG/M metagenome (GOLD analysis project Ga0075429, IMG submission 75295) | Populus rhizosphere microbial communities from Tennessee, USA - Rhizosphere MetaG P. deltoides SRZDD3 | ecosystem: Host-associated > Plants > Roots > Rhizosphere > Soil | place: USA...
CTGTACAGCCACCCGTACTACACCGCGGAGATGGGCGAGTTCCCGATCGGGCACGCCGGCCGCCCGGAGACCGCGGCCTGGCTGCTCGAGCACGGGTACGCACTCGCCGCCTCCGACTTCACCGGCCGCAACGGGTTCGCGGTCGAGACCGCGCTGACCGACCAGATCCGGCTGCTGGACTGGTTCGAGACGCACGTCGGCCGGCCGCGCCGTACCGTGGCCACCGGCTCGTCGATGGGTGCCGCGATCGCGCTGATGCTCGCCGAGCAGAACCCGGACCGGTTCGACGGCGCGCTCGCGATGTGCGGCCCGCTGGATCTGTACGCGCAGTGGAACCTGTCGCTGGACGTGAACTTCGCGATCGCCACGCTGCTCGCTCCCGGCGAGGACATCGACCTGGTCCGCGCGGAGGACCCGGCGGCGAGCGTCGCTGCGCTACAGCAGGCCGTCGGCCGGGCGATGCAGACATCGCAGGGCCGGGCCCGGCTGGCGCTGGCCAACGCGTTCGCGAACGTGCCCGCCTGGAACTCCGCGCACGAGCCGGAACCGACGGACCTGGTGGAGCGGATCCAGCAGCTGGCAGTGATCGACCAGTTCGTGCTGATCGGCACGTTCGGACCGGCCGGGCAGGCGGAGCTCGCGCGCCGCGCCGGCGGCAACCCGTCGTACAACACCGGCGTCGACTACGGCCGCCAGCTCGCTCGATCCGTACGCAAGGACCTCGTGTACGACGCGTACGCCGCCGCCGGCCTGGATGTGCGGCGAGACCTGGCGGCACTGGCCAGGGCGCCGCGGATCGCGTCCGACCCGGTCGCGGCGCGATACATGCAGCGGCTCGGGGTGCCGCGCGGCACGACCCCGTCGCCGGTGCTGACGCTGCACAACACCGGGGACGCGGCTGTCGCGGACCACGAGCGCTGGTTCGCCGGTCAGGTCCGCGCCGTGGGTGACCCACGCCGGCTGCGGCAGCTGTTCTCGGACCGCGCGTCGCACTGCGCGTTCAGCGCCGCGGAGGAGATCGTCGCGTTCCAGGCGCTGGTCGAGCGGATCGGCGCCGGCCGCTGGACGGACACCTCGCCGGGCCGGATGAACGCCGCGGCCGGACGGTTCGGTGACGAGTACCAGAAGGTGTTCGACCTCGCCGCCGGCGACGCGGTCCGGCCGCCGTCCTTCATCCGGTTCACTCCCCCGCGCCTGCTCCGCCCGAGCCGGTGACTCGCCCGACCTGGCAGCCGATGTTACGGACGAGTAATGTCTCGTGGCCATGGGGTTCGGAGGCGAGCTGAGGGGTCCCGCGCGGCGTGCCCTGGCGAACCTGTCCAGCGGCCACCCCCGCGCGGAGCTGGCCCGCGTCCCGGCTGCCCTGCTGCACTCGGGTGTGTGGCGATCGGCCCGGCCGACGCATCTCCTCCCGGTCGAGCGGGCCGTGCGCAGGTGGGGCTCGTCGGTCGCCACGCTCGGCGCCGTGGCCGCGATCCGGTTCGGCGACGACATCGCCGTGTACGACGATCGCGGTGCGCTGACCTACCGCGAGCTCGACCGCCGTTGTGCCGCACAGGCCGCGGGGCTGCATGCAGATCTCGGCCTGGGCCCGGGCAGCAGTGTCGCCGTGCTGTGCCGGAACCACCGCGGCTTCCTCGAGGCGACACTGGCCGCGTCCAGGCTGGGCGCGGACGTATTGTTCCTGAACACCGAGTTCGCCGCACCGCAGCTCGCCGCCGTACTCGAGGCCCATGCGCCGGGCCTCGTCGTACTGGACGACGAGTTCACCGCCGTCCTGGACGCAACGGGCTGCGACGTGCCGTCCGTGCTCGCCTGGCACGAGACCACCGCCGCGCACCTCGACCTGGAGCGGCTGGCCGAGTCGACCGCCCCGGCGCCGCCGACGCCGGCAACCCCCGGGCGGCTGGTGATCCTCACGTCCGGTACGACGGGTACGCCGAAGGCCGCCCCGCGAGCACCGTCCGCGCTGGCCCTCAGCGGTCTCACCGTCACCGCGCTGAGCCGCTTCGGGCTCCGGTCCGGCGAGCCGATGCTGCTGTGCCCGCCGCTGTTCCACGGTCTCGGCCTGCTGCACTCGATGCTCGCCCTGTTCCTCGGGTGCCCGCTGGTGCTGTCGCGCCGGTTCGATCCCGCCGACGCGCTGCGACTCGTCGAGAAACGCCGTGCCGGCGCGATGCTCGCCGTACCGGTGATGCTGCGCCGGATGCTCGACGGCGCGCCCGATCCCGCCGACACGTCATCGCTGCGCACCGTGATCTCGGGGGCGTCGTCGCTCGACCCCGCGCTCGCCACCCGGTTCATGGACCGCTTCGGCGACATCCTGTGCGACACCTACGGCTCCAGCGAGATCGGCATCGCCAGCATCGCCACCGCCGCGGACCTCCGTTCCGCGCCCGGCACCGTCGGCCGTCCGTGCCTCGGCAGCACGGTGCGCATCCTCGACCGCGACGACCGCCCGGTCGGACCGGACACCGTCGGCCGCGTCTTCGCGGGCGGTGGTCTCGTCTTCGGCGGGTATGCCGGAGGCGGCACGAGGGAGGTCGTCGACGGCCTGATGAGCACCGGCGATCTCGGGCACCTGGACGCCGACGGCCGGCTGTACATCGACGGCCGGGAGGACGACATGATCGTGTGCGGTGGCGAGAACGTGTACCCGCAGGAGGTCGAGGTGGTGCTGGGCTCGCACCCGGCCGTCGCCGAGGTGGCCGTTGTCGGCGTCGACGATCCCGAGTTCGGCCAGCGCCTGGTCGCCTACGTCGTCCTTTCCGAGCATGCCGAGGCGGACGCGGAGGCGATGCAGGACCACGTCCGGCAGAACCTCGCGCGCTACAAAGTGCCACGTGAGATCCACCTGGTCGGCTCGCTTCCCCGCAACGCGACCGGCAAGGTCCTGCGCGACAAGCTCGGCTGACCGGGCGGGCTACGCCGGCCGTCGACTCGGCCCGGCCCGCTTCCGTCGCGGATCAGGTATCTGCTGCCCTGCCATCTCGAGCGCCAGCCGATCGAACGGCCCGCTGTAGTCCCAGATGAACGGCGTCGGCGCGAACCACGGCAAGACCGGCTCGCGCCCGAGCACGGACCGGATGTACTCCCTATTCGGGTGCGGCGGCAACCAGTTGTGCGGTCCCTCGCCGTACCACCCTTGGTACCGCTCGGCGTCCCGCGCGTCCCGGTTCAGCCGATAGGTGTGCGCCGTCAGCGGGTTCGGTCTGTACTCGAAGCGGCGTCGCCAGGTCAGCTCCGCCGGACTGAGCTCCCGCACATCCAGATGCGGCGGAAACCTGCGCCCATGCCTGTCCCGGCGGTCGTCGACCATCAGCTGGTCGACCGGCTCACCCTTGCGGTTCACGATCACGATCCGGTACCCAGCCGTGTTCAGCAACTGCTGCGCGACGTGCAGACTCGTCGCCCGCAGCCCGGTCTCCGCATCGGCGATCACCGACTTCGGCACCCCCGACCACCGAGCCAGCTCCCGCTGCGACATGTCCGCGTCACGACGCGCCTGCCGCAAGAGCACGCCGAACCACGCAATCCGATCGTTCACACCCAACAACCTGTCGCGACAGGCCCGCCCCACGGACGCAATCTCCATCCTGTGCACAACCCACCCCGACCTCTCCCCTGTGGACAAATTCCGGCCCCCGCCGCCCCCGCCAGGGAGTACTGCTCCGGCCCCTGCGAGTTGCCCGAGATGTCGGGCACCTCGCACGGGCGGGGTAGAACGGAGGCATGGTGCGGACGCGGGTGGTGGCGCACGGCCGGGTCCAGGGCGTGTTTTACCGGGACACCTGTCGCCGCGAGGCGAGCGCGAACGGGGTTGCCGGCTGGGTGCGGAACTGCCCGGACGGGACGGTCGAGGCCGTGTTCGAGGGTGACGCCGACGCCGTACAGCGGATGGTCGAGTGGGCGCGCGAGGGGCCGTCGTACGCGCGGGTGGACAGGCTGGACGAGTACGACGAGGAGCCGGCCGGCGAGTCAGCCTTTCGGATCAAGCACTGATCAGACGAAGTCGCCCGCCCGCCAGGGCATCTCCTGCAGCAGGAGCGTGTTGCCGTCGGGGTCGCGGAAGTGCGAGAACTTCATCCCGCCCTCGTGCAGGTCGACCTCGCCCATCTCCACGCCCCGCCCGACCAGCTCAGCGCGGGTGCCGTCCACGTCCGCGACGACCAGGTGAAGCGCCTTCACCGAGCCGGGTGTCATCGTGGAGATCTCGGGTAGGCCGGCGCTGAGCAGGATCGAGCACGCCGAGCCAGGCGGGGTGAGCTGGACAATCCGGACATCGTCGCTCGGCTGGATGTCCACGTCGACGGCGAAGCCGAGCTTGCCGACGTAAAACTCCTTCGCCCGGTCCACGTCGGTCACCGGGACCGGCACCAGTTCGAGCAGCATCTTGGGTGTCGTGGCCATCGGCAGTCTCCTCCCACTAGGCAAGCCCGACCGTACCGAAATGGGTTCGGGTCGTGGGGATGCGCGACCTATCCTGGGCGACGTCATGTCCGACTCCCCCACGCTTGCTGAGCTCCGGCGACGCCTGCCCGCGCTGATGCTGGACGACCAGCACCGGCTCGGCCGGCGCCTCGACAAGGCGCGGGGCATCCGGGCGGCGGACAAGCGCCGTACGACGTTCGCCTCGATCGCGGACGCGATGACCCGGGCGGAGCAGGCGGTGCAACGGCGCCGGCAGCGGGTGCCGGAGATCCGCTACCCCGAGCAGCTGCCCGTCAGCCAGCTCAAGGACGACATCGCGGCCACGATCCGGGACCACCAGGTCGTCGTCGTGGCGGGCGAGACCGGATCGGGCAAGACCACTCAGATCCCGAAGATCTGCCTGGAGCTGGGCCGCGGCGTGCACGCGATGGTCGGGCACACGCAACCGCGCCGGCTCGCCGCGCGCACGGTCGCCGAACGGATCGCCGAGGAGCTGGACACCACGCTGGGCGACCAGGTCGGGTACGCCGTGCGGTTCACCGACAAGGTGTCGGCGGACACGCTGGTCAAGCTGATGACCGACGGGATCCTGCTCGCGGAGCTGCAGCGCGACCGGGACCTGCGGCGCTACGACACGCTGATCATCGACGAGGCGCACGAGCGCAGCCTGAACATCGACTTCATCCTCGGCTACCTCAAACAGCTACTCCCCCGCCGGCCCGACCTCAAGGTGATCATCACCTCGGCGACGATCGACCCGGAGCGGTTCTCGCAGCACTTCGACACCGCAGGCATACCGGCACCGATCATCGAGGTGTCCGGCCGGACGTACCCGGTCGAGGTGCGGTACCGACCGGTCAACGACCCCGACGACCCGTCGACGCTCGACCGGGACCAGACCCAGGCGATCCTGGACGCGGTCGACGAGCTCGCGCACGAGCCGCCCGGCGACGTCCTGGTGTTCCTGTCCGGCGAGCGCGAGATCCGCGACACCGCCGACGCGTTGCGCGCGCAGAACCTCACGGACACCGAGGTGCTGCCGCTGTACGCCCGGCTGTCCGCAGCCGAGCAGCACCGGGTCTTCCAGTCGCACCCCGGCCGCCGGATCGTGCTCGCCACCAACGTCGCCGAGACCTCGCTGACCGTGCCGGGGATCAAGTACGTCGTGGACCCGGGTACGGCGCGGATCTCCCGGTACAGCCACCGGACGAAGGTGCAGCACCTGCCGATCGAGCCGGTGTCGCAGGCGAGCGCGAACCAGCGCAAGGGCCGCTGCGGCCGGACCAGTGACGGCGTCTGCATCCGGCTGTACGGCGAGGAGGACTTCGAGTCCCGGCCGGACTACACCGACCCGGAGATCCTGCGCACCAACCTGGCCTCGGTGATCCTGCAGATGACCTCGATCGGGCTCGGCGACATCGCCAGGTTCCCGTTCATCGACGAGCCGGACAAACGCTCGGTCAAGGACGGCATCCAACTGCTCACCGAGCTCGGCGCACTGGACGACAGCCAGGATCTGACCGCGGTCGGCCGCCAGCTCGCGCAGCTTCCGGTGGACCCGCGGCTGGCGCGGATGATCGTCGAGGCACACCGCAACGGCTGCGTCCGCGAGGTGATGGTGATCGCGGCCGGGCTGTCCATCCAGGACCCACGCGAGAGGCCCGCGGACCATGAGACACAGGCTCAGCAGGCCCACGCCCGGTTCCGCGACCCCGGCTCGGACTTCCTCGGGTACCTGAACCTGTGGAACTACCTCAAGCAGCAGCAGAAGGAGCTGTCCGGCAACCAGTTCCGGCGGATGTGCAAGGCCGAGTACCTGAACCATCTGCGTGTCCGCGAGTGGCAGGACATCTTCGCCCAGCTGCGCCAGGTCGCGACCCAGATCGGGGTCACGCTGAACTCGGGACCGCCGGCGGACCCGCAGCGCGTGCACCTCAGCCTGCTCGCCGGGCTGCTGTCGCACATCGGCATGAAGGACCCGGCGAACCCGCACCAGTACATCGGCGCCCGGAACGCGAAGTTCGCGGTCTTCCCCGGCTCGGCCCTGTTCAAGAAGCCGCCCCAGTTCGTGATGGCCGCCGAGCTGGTCGAGACCTCGAAGCTGTGGGCGCGGGTGAACGCCAGGATCGAGCCCGAGTGGGCCGAGGACCTCGCGTCGCACCTGGTGAAGCGGAGCTACTCCGAGCCGCACTGGGAACGGCGGGGGGACAGCGGGGCCGGCGCGGTGATGGCGTTCGAGAAGGTCACCCTGTACGGCGTACCGATCGTGGCCCGGCGCAAGGTCCACTACGGGCGGATCGACCCGGAGCTGGGTCGCGAGCTGTTCATCCGGCACGCGCTCGTGGACGGCGACTGGGACACCCGGCACCAGTTCTTCCACGCCAACCGGAAGCTGGTCGAGGAGGTCGAGGAGCTGGAGGAGCGGACCCGCCGGCGCGACCTGCTGGTCGACGACGAGACCCTCTTCGCCTTCTACGACGAGCGGATCGGGCCCGACGTGGTATCCGGCCGGCACTTCGACTCGTGGTGGAAGAAGGCCCGGCAGCGCGACCCGGACCTGCTCGACTTCGAGCGGTCGCTGGTGGTGCGCGAGGACGCCGACGCGGTCCGCGAGCGGGACTACCCGCTGACCTGGCGGACCGGCGGGTTCACGCTCGACCTGACGTACGCGTTCGAGCCCGGCGCCTACGCCGACGGCGTGACCGTGCACGTCCCGCTGCTGGTGCTGAACCAGATCGGTGACGAGGGCTTCGAGTGGAGCGTGCCCGGCTTCCGCGAGGAGCTGGTCACCGCGCTGATCAAGTCGCTGCCGAAGCCGATCCGCCGGAGCATCGTGCCCGCTCCAGACCATGCCCGGCTGGTGCTGCCCCGGCTCGACCCGGCCTCCGGCCCGCTGACGACCGCGCTGGCGCGTGAGCTGCGGGCACTGCGCGGCGTGGTGATCGGCGCGGACGACTGGGACTGGAGCCGGGTACCGGACCACCTGCGGATGACCTTCCGGGTCGTCGACGAACGCGGCAAGACGGTTGCCGAGGGCAAGGACTTGGCCGTGATCAAGCAGCAGCTGAAGCCGCGGACCAAGGCCGCGATCTCGAAGGTCGCCGCCAAGGCGGTCAACGGGCTGGAGCGGTCCGGGCTGACCGACTGGACGATCGGCGAGCTGCCGCGCACGTTCTCCGAGCAGCGCGGCGGGCTGACCGTCGCCGGGTTCCCGGCCCTGGTGGACGAGGGTACGAGCGTGTCGGTCAGGCTGCAGGAAACCGAGGCCGACCAGACCGACGCGATGTGGCTCGGCACTCGCCGGCTACTTCTCCTCACGATGCCGTCGGTGATCGATGTGGTGCAGCGGAACCTCTCGAACCAGGCCAAGATGACGCTCGCGAACAACCCGCACCGCAACGTGCCGGACCTGCTCGACGACTGCGTCGCCGCGGCCGTCGACGCGCTGATGCGGGAGCACGGCGCACCCGTGTGGGACGCCGAGTCGTTCGAGCGGCTGCGGGACACAGTCCGGGCCGACCTGGCCGACACGGTGCTCGACATCCTCGGTCAGGTCGAGCAGATCCTCGTCGCTGCCCGTGCCGTCGACAAGCAGATCTCACGCGCCTCGAGCCCGGCACTGCTGCCCGCGCTGACCGACGTCCGCGGGCAGCTCGAAGACCTGGTGCACCAGGGCTTCGTCACCGAGACCGGCGCCGGCAGGCTGCCCGACCTGGTCCGCTACCTGCGCGGTATCGAGCAACGGCTGGACAAGGTCGCGACGAACCTGGCCCGCGACCGCCAGGCGACGTACACGATCCAGACCCTCACCGACGAGTACCGCCACCGCCTCGCCGCCGTCCCGCCCGGCAAGCAGCCGAGTCAGGCGCTGCGCGAGATCCGCTGGATGCTCGAGGAGCTGCGCGTCAGCCTGTTCGCCCAGACCCTCGGCACCGCCTACCCCATCTCCGAGAAACGCATCCGCAAAGCCCTCACCGACGCATAGGCCACCCGCACGTTGCGCCCACCCGCACGCTGCGATCATCGGTCGGTAAGCGACAACCTGTGGAAAACCGGTCAGGCAACCGCCGGCGTGCACCCGACAAGGTTTTCCACAGATTGTCGCTTACCGACCGATGACCGCCAGGGGACGGGAGGAGGCCGCATGGGTGCGGGTGTGGGTGTCAGGTTGAGGGAGATCCGGGAGAGCGATCTGGCGGTGCTGTACGAGAACCAGCGGGATCCGGTGGGGGTGGCGATGGTGGACCTCGCGCCGCGGGAGTGGGATGCGACATGGGCGTAGAGCGGTTGTCCAGAACGGCGGGTCCCGCCGGGTGCTGGAGAAGTGCGGCTTCACGCTGGTCGGCTCGGACGACGAGGAGCACGTCCTGGTCCTCGGATGAGTAGTCCCACTCATGCGGGACCGGCCCTCGCACCGCGAGCCTTGAGGCATGGAAATCTCCTCGAACTCCAAGAACACCGCGGCCTTCTACGCCCAGGCGGCGATCTCGTTCGGGATCGCGCTGGTCTCCGTTCTGGTCGGCGTCGTGTACCTGCCGGTCGACGTCTGGGTCCGCGCCTTCCTCGGGCTCGGCACGATGTACCTGGTGACCTCGTCGTTCATGCTCGCCAAGTGCGTCCGGGACGCCCAGGAGAGCTCCGGCCTGGCGAGCCGGCTGGACCAGGCCCGGGTGGACAAGATCCTCGCTGAGCACGACCCGTTCGGCCCCGGAAGCCTCACGCCCTGACACCCTGGGCCGGGTGACCGACATCTTCGTCAAACAGCGCCCGGACGCACCGGCCGGTTTCTTCGAGGCCGAGGCGTCCGGGCTGCGCTGGCTCGCGGTACCCGGCGGCGTATCCGTCGTATCGGTGCTCGACGTCTCCCCCGGTCGGCTCGCTCTCGAGCGGCTGACCGAGGTCGAGCCGTCCGCGCGGGCCGCGGAACGCTTCGGTCGCGAGCTCGCCGTCACGCACGCGGCCGGGGCCGCCGGCTTCGGCACCCCGCCGGACGGCTGGACCGGGCCCGGCTTCATCGGCACCGCCCCGCTGCCCTATGCGAACCACGACGGGCTGCGCTGGGGCGAGTTCTACGCGTCGCTCCGGGTCGCGCCGTACGCCCGGGCCGCCCGGGACAGCGGTCTGTTCGGTCCAGCCGAGACCGCCCTGTTCGACCGGATCTGCGCGCACCTGACCGACGGCCGGTACGACGCCGGTGGCACGGTCCCGAGCCGGCTGCACGGCGACCTGTGGGCCGGCAACGTGCTGTGGTGCGCCGACGGCGTCCGGCTGGTGGACCCGGCGGCGCACGGCGGTCACCCGGAGACCGACCTGGCGATGCTCGCCCTGTTCGGGCTGCCACACCTGGCCCGGGTGCTGGCCGGGTACGACGAGGCCGCACCGCTCGCGGACGGCTGGCGGGACCGGGTAAGGCTGCATCAGCTGCACCCGCTGCTCGTCCACGTGGTGCTGTTCGGCGAGCGGTACGTCGGCCGCACCCTGGCCGCGGCCCGAGCCGTCTGAGCCGTCTGGCTCCGGCCTATCCGGCCTATCCGGCCTCTCCGGCCTTGCTGAGCAGCTCCGCGACCTCGCTGTCGCTGGTCTGGGTGAAGTCGCGGTACCACAGGCCGACGCCCCGCAGATCCGACGGCTCCAGCAGGCAGACGATCCGGTCCGCCACCGGCCGCAACCGCTCCAGCGACTGCACCGCCGCGACCGGGGTCGCCACGGTGACGGTGAGCGCGCCGCGGGCCCGGACCACCTCCACGGCCGCGTGCATGGTGGCGCCGGTGGCGATCCCGTCGTCGACCAGTACGACGTCGAGCCCGGCGACCTCGACGGCGGCCCGGCCGGCCCGGAACCCGCGGACCCGCTCCTCGACCTCCGCCGCCGCCCGGGCGACCAGCCCGTCGAGCTCGGCCTCGGTCAGCCCGGTGGACCGGAATATCTCGCTGTTGACCACCCGGATCCCGCCCTCGCCGACCGCACCGACGGCGAGCTCCGGCTGCCATGGCACCCCGACCTTGCGGATCACCAGCACGTCCAGCGGCGCCCGCAGACCCTTGGCCACCTCCGCCGCGACCGGGACACCGCCGCGCGGTAGCCCGAGCACGACCGGACCGAGGGCGGCGACGACGGTCCTGGCCAGCCGGTCAGCCAGCTGCCGGCCCGCGTCCGCCCGGTCGGAGAACCGCCGCCCGGCCATCGGACCCGCTCACCTCCGTGTGGGGACGTCGTCACCACAATTCCGCTATCCGTTACTCGCTGTCCAGAACCAGGCCCGCCGACCACGACAGTCGCACAGACCGTTGCCATAGGCATCACTTTCCGTCACCAAGACACGCAGTGCCCCCGACAGTCCCCCGATGACCTGATTTCGGCTACAGTGAGCGCGTTGCAGTTTTGGACTCCCGCTTGACTTGCGCTGTGCCCGTGGCCGGTACCGTCGTTCGGGGCCTTTCGGCGACACGTGGCCCACGAGGTGTGGGTCGCTCATGCAGCCCATCGAGGAGAAAGACAACAATGGCTGTCGGTACTGTCAAGTGGTTCAACGCTGACAAGGGCTTCGGCTTCATCACCCCGGATGACGGCGGTGCGGACGTGTTCGCGCACTACTCGGCCATCCAGACCTCAGGCTTCCGCACGTTGGACGAGAACCAGCGCGTCGAGTTCGAGATCACCCAGGGCCAGAAGGGCCTGCAGGCGGAGAACATCCGCCCGATCTGAGTCCCCAGCTCAGCCTCCGAGGATGGATGACTATGAACGCGATGAGAACCGTGTCGAACAGCTCGACCGGCACTGGATCGAGCTGCTGCAGGAGCTGCGACTCGCCCAGACCGGCACCCAGATCTTCTTCGCGTTTCTGCTGACCATCGCGTTCACGCAGCCGTTCCGCGACGCCGACCGGTTCACCCATCTGGTCTTCGCCGGCACGCTGATCACGTCGGCGATCGCGATGGGGCTGTTCCTCGCGCCGGTGTCGTTCCACCGCCTCACCTACCAGCAGAAGGTGCGGGACAAGATGCTCCCGATCGCCGGCCGGCTGACGATCGTCGGCATGGTCTTCCTGGTCGTCGCGATCGCCGGCGGGTTGCTGCTCGCCCTCGACGTCGTCCTCGGCCGGAACGAGGCCTACGTCGTGGTCGCCGTCGTGCTGGCGATCGTGCTGGTCTCCTGGTACGGCCTGCCGGCCTGGGTCCGGCGCGTCAGCTGACCGTCCGCCAGCGCGGCATCACCTCGGCGGCCACGCTCTCCAGCACGTCCACCGTTCCGGCGTACACGCCGTCGGCCCGCGGCCAGTGCGCGATCACGTCGGTGAAGCCAGCCTCAGCGGCCCGCCCGGTCATCTCCTCGAACGCCGCCACGCTGGTCAGGGAGTACCGCGGCGAGGTGTCCAGCAGCAGGTGCCGGTCGACCTCCCCCGGCTCCCGGCCCCGCTCCTGCAGGATCTCGTCCATCCGACGGTTCAGCGATGCCGACTTGGCGAACCACTCGTCCATCTCCTGCGCGGGGCTGCCGGGGCCGCGCCGGCCCGTGGTCACCCAGCCGGCGCCGTACTCAGCCGCGAGCGCCTGCGACCGCGGCCCGCTCGCCGCGATCACGAACGGCACCCGCGGCCGCTGCACACAGCCGGGCACCGTGCGGCCGTTGCGGGTGCTGAAGTACTCGCCGCTGTGGTCAACCCGGTCTGTGGTCAGTAGCCGGTCGAGCAGGACAACGAACTCGGTGAGCCGGTCGACCAGCTGACGTGGGCTCATCTCCGGTCCGCCGAGGATGCGGCTGTCGATGCCGCCGCCGGACCCGATGCCGCAGTCGAACCGGCCGCCGGAGATGTCGTCCAGCGCGAGCAGCTCGCGGGTCAGCGTCAGCGGGTGCCGGAAGTTCGGCGAAGTGACGAAGGTGCCGAGCCGGATCCGAGTGGTCACCAGCGCCGCGGCGGTGAGCGTCGGCACGGTGCCGTACCAGGGCGAGTCCTGCAGCGCGTGCCAGCTCAGGTGGTCGTACGTCCAGGCCTTGTCGAAACCGAGCTGCTCGGCTGCGCGCCATCGCGGGGCCGCCTCGGACCAGCGGTACTCGGGCAGGATCACGATGCCGAAACGCATGATCCGCAGGGTACGGCTACGTCCTTCCGGGACACCGACACCGACACCGACGACAGCATGTCCTGACGAAGCTGCGTCCGAAGAAGTGGCGGAAGGGGTTTCGCCACTTCTTCGGACGCAACAGGCCAGGTCAGCCGACCGCGACAGGCTCGCGCGTGTCCTGCGGGCGGGACTCCTCGGGCCGGTAGTCCTCGCGCCAGTAGTCCTCGTCGAGCATGTCGGTCTCGTCGAACGGGGCATCACCGGACAACACCTCACGTACCCGTTCGCGGTCGACCGAACCGGTCCAGGTCCCGATCAGCATCGTCGCCACCGCGTTGCCGGCGAAGTTGGTCAGCGCCCGGGCCTCGGACATGAACCGGTCGATGCCGACGATGACGCCGACGCCGTCGACCAGGTCGGGGCGGTGGCTCTGCAGCCCGCCGGCCAGCGTGGCCAGGCCCGCACCGGTGACACCGGCCGCGCCCTTGGACGCGATGATCATGAACACCAGCAGCGAGATCTGCTCGCCGATCGACAGCGGCGTACCGGTCGCCTCCGCGATGAACAGCGACGCCATGGTCAGGTAGATCGCGGTCCCATCCAGGTTGAACGAGTACCCGGTCGGCACCACGATCCCGACCACCGGACGGGACACGCCGATGTGCTCCATCTTCGCGATCAGCCGCGGCAGCGCGGTCTCCGACGACGAGGTCGACACGATCAGCAGGAACTCCCGGGCCAGGTAGCGCAGCAGCCGGAAGATGTTCAGCCCGGTGACGACCTTCAGCAGCACGCCGAGCACGACGAACACGAAGAGCGCGCAGGTGATGTAGAACGACACCATCAGCAGCGCCAGGCTGCTCAGCGCGTCCGCGCCGGTCTCGCCGACCACGGCCGCGATCGCGCCGAACGCACCGATCGGGGCGACCCACATGATCATCGCGAGCACCTTGAACACCACGCGCTGGAACACGGCGATCCCGCGCAGCGCCGACTCGCCGGCGGAGCCCAGCGACTGCACCGCGAACCCGACCAGTAGTGCGACGAACAGCGTGGACAGCACCGACTCGCCGACCAGCGGCGACAGCAGCGTGTCCGGGATCAGCCCGAGCAGGAACCCGGATGTGCCGCCCTCACCCGCTGCGGCCGGCGGCTCGTACGACGAGTCGACCACCAGTCCCTCACCGGGCTTGATCAGGTTGCCGACCACCAGGCCGATGGCCAGCGCGAACGTGGACATCACCAGGAAGTACGCGAGCGCGAGCCCGCCGACCTTGCCGACGCTGGCCGCCTTTCGGACCGAGCCGATGCCGAGCACGATCGTGCAGAAGATGACCGGCGAGATCATCATCTTGATCAGGTCGACGAACCCGGTCCCCAGCGGCTTCAGCTCCTTCGCGGTCTCCGGCGCGGCGAGACCGACGGCGACCCCGAGAGCGACGGCGACGACGACGGCGATGTACAGCAGGTGCGAGCGGTCGCGGCGCCGTGGCTCGCCTCCGTTCCCATCCGTCCGGCGGGGTGGCCCGTGGGGCGTGGTTCGTGCACTCTGGTCGGCCATGACGATCTCCTCATTCGGTCACGACGGTCACGGGGCGTGCCCGCGTACCTCGAAGCCTGTGTCCTGCTGTGAGGTCCGTCACGCTTTCGTTCATTGCGTTCACGCTCGGCGACAGGTCAGTCGTTCAGTGGGTGGACCGTGATCCCGCGACCGCACCCGCGGCGCTGGAGTCTGGCGCTACAGCTGCTCGCGCTGCAGGCCGCGGTCGTGCTGGTCGTCGTACTGGCCGCCGCAGGGCTGGCCTACCTCGACGCCGGGCGGGACGCGGAGCGGTTCGCGGCGGAGCGGACCCGCGCGGTGGCCGGTTCGGTCGCGAGATCCCCCGGGACCGTCGCGGCGCTCGCCGGGCCGCAGCCGGCCACCCGGTTGCAGCCGTACGCCGAGCAGGTGCGGCGCGACTCCGGCGTGGACTTCGTCGTGGTGATGGCGCCGGACAGGACCCGGTACTCGCACCCGGACGCGACCCAGCTGGGGCAGCCGTTCATCGGCACCATCGAGCCGGCGCTGCAGGGCCGGACGTTCACCGAGACGTTCACCGGCACGCTCGGCCCGTCGGTCCGGACGGTCGCACCGATACGGGACGCGGGCCGGGTGGTCGGGCTGGTCGCGGTCGGCATCACGGTCGAGGCCGTCGGCGCCGACCTGCGCCGCCAGCTGCCGGCGGTCGTACTCGCGGCGGCGGGCGTACTGGCGGTCGCCGTGGCGGGCACCGTGCTGGTGGCCCGCCGGTTGCGGCGGCTCACCTACGGGCTGGGCGCCGAGGAGCTGAGCCGGATGTACTCGTACTACGACGCGGTGCTCCATGCGGTGAAGGAGGGCCTGCTGCTGGTCGGCACCGACGGGCGGGTGCAGCTGGCGAACGACGAGGCTCGCCGGGTGCTCGCACTGCCGGATGAGGTGGTCGGCCGCCCGGTCGCGGATCTCGGCCTGCCCGGCGAGCTGGCTATGGCACTGACCGGTGACCGGGTGGTGTCGGACGAGCTGTTCGTCGCCCGGGACCGAGTGGTCGCGGTGAACGTCGGCGCGGTCGACACGCAGGCCGATCGCGGCGTACCGGTGACCGGCCGGGTGGTCACGGTCCGGGACCGCACCGACCTGCAGGAGCTGACCGGCGAGCTGGACTCGGCCCGGGGTCTGGCCGAGGCGCTGCGGTCCCAGGCGCACGAGTCCGCGAACCGGCTGCACACCGTGGTGTCGCTGGTGGAGCTGGGCCGGTCCGCGGACGCGGTCGCGTTCGCGGTCGAGGAGCTGCAGGCCGCGCAGGCGCTCACCGACCGGGTGGTCGAGTCGGTCGACGAGCCCGTGGTGGCCGCACTGCTGCTCGGCAAGTCCGCGGTCGCGGCGGAACGCGGCGTCGAGCTGGTCGTCGACCCGCGGACCGAGCTGGACGCCGGTTCGCTGGACCGGGCCGGTGTCCCGCCCCGCGACCTGGTCACCGTGCTCGGCAACCTGCTCGACAACGGCCTCGACGCCGTCGCCGAGACCGCCGCTCCGCGCCGGGTCGAGGTACTGATCCAGTCCGCCGCCGGAGGTCTGGAGATCAGGGTCGCCGACACCGGGCCGGGCATGGATGCCGCGACCGCGCGCAGGGCCTTCGAACGCGGCTGGTCGACCAAGCCGGCGGACGCGGGCCGCCGGCACGGCCGCGGGCTCGGCCTCGCCCTGGTCGGCCAGACCGTGCACCGCCTCGGCGGCAGCATCGAGGTCGGCCGCGACGTCGGCGCCGTCGTCACCGTCCGGCTGCCTCCGGGCGACGCGTCATGAACGCGATCCGGGTCCTCGTCGTCGAGGACGAGCCGGTCGCCGCCGACGCCCACCGCGCGTACGTCGAACGGGTCCCGGGTTTCCAGGTCGCCGGCGTCGTCCACACCGCCGCGGACGCGATCCGCCGGCTGACCGAGGGCGGCGTGGACCTGGTCCTGCTCGACCTGTACCTGCCGGACCGGCACGGCCTCGACCTGGTCCGCGCGATGCGCGCCGCCGGCCATCCCGCCGACGTCATCGCGGTCACCTCCGCCCGCGACCTCACCGTGGTGCGCGCCGCGGTGTCCCAGGGCGTGGTCCAGTACCTGCTGAAGCCGTTCGCGTTCGCGACGCTGCGGGACCGGCTCGAGCGGTACGCCGAGTACCGCGCCCAGCTGTCCGCCCAGGACGCGGCCGGCAGCCAGGACGAGGTGGACCGGGTGCTGTCCGCGCTCCGCGGCTCCGGCGCTGCCGACCTCCCGAAGGGCCTCAGTCAGCCCACCCTGGACGCCGTCGTCGCCGCGCTGCGCAGCCGCCCCGGCTCCTCGGCCGCCGAGGTCGCCACCGAGGTCGGCGCCTCCCGCGTCACCGCCCGCCGCTACCTCGAGTACCTCGCCGACTCGGGCGCGGTCCAGCGCGCCACCCGGTACGGCGGCACCGGCCGCCCCGAGGTCGAGTACCGCTGGCGCACACCATGACCGATGGCATCGATGGCACCGCTCGCACCGCCGATGCGACGTGCCCGAGATGTCGGGCAACTCCCGTCCTGCGACGTGCCCGACATCTCGGGCACGTCGCAGGAGACCGGTCAGCGGCTCTGGCGCAGGACGCCGGAATAGTTTAGTGTTCAATCAGGTTGTCGAGAGCGTGACGACGACGCCTGGAGGACGCGCAATGACCACGATGCCGGTGCTCTATCTCAGCCACGGCGCCCCGCCACTGGCGGACGACCCGGTCTGGCCGGACGAGCTGGCCACGGTCGCGGCCGGGCTGGAGCGGCCGAGCTCGATCCTGGTCGTGTCCGCGCACTGGGAGGCCGCGCCGCTCGCGGTCGCCGCGACCACCACGGTGCCGCTGTTCTACGACTTCTGGGGCTTCCCTGAACGCTACTACCAGGTCACCTACCCGGCCCCCGGCGCGCCGGAGCTCGCCGACCAGGTCCGGGCGCTCCTGCGCTCCCCGGGCCAACCCGTGTACGACGACCCCGGCCGCGGCCTGGACCACGGGGCGTACGTGCCGCTGAAAGAGATGTACCCCGACGCCGACATCCCGGTGCTGCAGATCTCGATGCCGACCCTGGACCCGGCAGCGCTGTTCGACATCGGCCGTAGGCTCGCGCCGCTGCGCGACCAGGGCGTGCTGGTGCTCGGCAGCGGGTTCACCACGCACAACCTGCGCGGCATGGACATGCACCGTTCTCCCGATCACGAGCCACCGGCGTGGTCGATCGAGTTCGACGAGTGGGCCCGACGCGCGATGGCGGACAAGGACGTGGACGGCCTGATCGACTTCCTGCACAAGTCGCCGGCGGGCCGGATCGCGCACCCGCGGACCGAGCACTTCGCGCCGCTGTTCGTCACGCTCGGCGCCGCGCACGACCAGCTCGACACCAGCCGGACCGTGGTGGACGGCTTCTGGTACGGACTGTCCAAGCGCTCCTGGCTGATCGGCTGACGGCCCAGAACGACGGCCCAGAACGACGGCCCAGAATGACGGCTCAGAGCTTGTCGAAGGTCGCGAGGTAGTCCCGCTCCAGGCTCCCGAGCCAGACCGTGCCGTGATGCTCGCGAACGCCGGTCGGCAGGTGGAAGTCCTGGTCGGTGCCCAGCAGGTCCTGCACCAGCTGGCCCTCGCCGTCGTACGCCTGGATCCGGATCAGCTTCTTCGGCTTCGGCTGCAGCGCGTCCGGCAGCGCCCAGACGATCTTGCGCAGCACCGGCGGCTTGGTCGCGAGGAGGTCCACGACCGGGTCGCGCGGGGACGCGACCGCGACCCAGATCAGGCCGTCCGACCCGGTCGAGATGTTGTCGGCGAACCCGGGCAGCAGCACCCAGTCGGTGAGCTCGCCGGACGGCAAGTCCATCGTCAGCAGCTTGTACGTCCACATCTCCGCCACCACCAGCCGGCGGCCGTCCGGCTGCAGTGCCACGCCGTTCGGGAATGCCAGCCCGGTCGCGAGCACCGCCACCGAACCGTCCGGGTCACGGCGCAGCAGCCGACCGGTCGCGGAGTGTTCGAGCAGGTCGGCCTTCCACTCCTGGACGCCGAACCGGGCCGACGAGTCGGTGAAGTACACGGTGCCGTCCGGGGCCACCGCGGCGTTGTTGCAGAACCGCAGCCGCTTCCCGTCCGCCTCGGTCACCAGCTCGCGGACGGTGCCGTCGGCCTCGACCTGGAGCAGGCCGCGTTCGGCGTCGCAGACCAGCAGGGTGTGGTCCGGCAGCCACTCCAGCCCGAGCGGCCGGCCGCCGGTGTCCGCGACGGTGGTGATCGACCTTCCGTCGGGTGTGACCCGCAGGACTCGGCCATCCACGAGCCCGGTCAGTACGGTGCCGTCGTCGTCGACCAGCACGTCCTCCGGCCCGGTGCCGGGCAGCCGCACGGTCCGGACCGAGAGCGGCGACGGGGCGGTCCGCGGTGATGGTGGCGGTGGGTTCCAGGTCACGGGCTCGATACGCGGCCGCGGGTTCATGCCCGCACACCCTACTCGCCGGTCGGCCGCCAGGACGGTCCGGCCCGGCGGCACGTCGTCAGAGCTTGCCGGCCGCGATCGCGCTGGGCGCGCACAGGTCGTCGAACTCCGGCGGCCCGGCCGGGATGACCGGCCCGAACGCCGGTACCGTCCCGGTCTCCACCACCGCTGGGACCACCTGCTGCGGTGTCGCCGCGGCCGGTTCGACCGCCGCCGCGAGTGCCAGGACGCCGAGGACGGCCAGGGTCCCGAGGGCGATACGTCTCACCATCAGGTCCTCCCTTCCGTACCTTCCACGGTGCGCCCGAACGGTCCGCAGGTCAACTACGCCTGATGCGAGAATCCGGCCGTGGCCGTTGTCGAGGATCAGGCCGCGGCACCGACGTACCGGTGAGACGCGCGGACCTGCGCGCCGTACCCGGGAGGAGCTGGCGTGAAGTACCTGCTGATGATCACGATGAACCCGGCCGTCCTCGACCCCCTGACCGAGCAGGAACGCACCGCGATCTTCGAGGCGCACGAAGCGTTCCAGGCGCCGCTGCGCGAGACCGGTGAGCTGGTCGGGTCCGCCACGCTCGCCGACCCGTCGAACAGCACCACGGTGAAGGTGCGCGACGGCGTCCCGGTCGTCACCGACGGCCCGTATCTGGAGTCGAAGGAGTTCCTGGCAGGCTTCTACGTCGTGGACTGCGAGACCATCGACCGGGCCAACGAGCTGGCCGCGCTGATCCCGGACGCGGCACTGACCGGCATCGAGGTGCGGCCGGTGATGGGGACCTCGGGGCTGGAGATGTGAACGCCGGAGATGTCAGCACCGAGACGCTGCTGCGCGAGCTGGCGCCGCAGGTCCTGGGTGCGCTGGTCCGGCGGTACGGGCATTTCGATGCGTCCGAGGACGCGGTCCAGGAGGCATTGCTTGCCGCCTCGGTGCAGTGGCCCGAGCAGGGCATGCCGGACAGCCCGCGCGGCTGGCTGATCACGGTCGCGTCCCGGCGGCTGACCGACCAGTTGCGCAGCGAGGAGGCGCGGCGCAAGCGTGAGGAGACGGTGTTCGCGCTGGAGCCGGCCGAGCAGGCCGCGCCGGCCCCGGGCGACGAGCAGCCGCCGGACTCCGACGACACGCTGACGCTGCTGTTCCTGTGCTGCCACCCGGAGCTCTCGCCGCCGTCCCAGGTCGCACTCACGCTGCGGGCGGTCGGCGGTCTGACCACCGCGCAGATCGCCACGGCGTTCCTGGTGCCGGAGGCAACGATGGCGCAGCGGATCAGCCGGGCCAAGCAGCGGATCAAGCAGACCGGTACCAGGTTCGAGCTGCCGCCGGACGCGGAGCGCACGGACCGGCTGCGGGTGGTGCTGCACGTGCTGTACCTGATCTTCAACGAGGGCTACACGGCGACGTCCGGCCCGGAGCTGCAGCGGGTCGAGCTCGCCGCCGAGGCGATCCGGCTGGCCCGCGCGGTCCGCCAGCTGCTACCCGACGACGGCGAGGTGGCCGGCCTGCTCGCGCTGATGCTGCTCACGCACGCCCGGCGGGCCGCGCGGGCGCTCCCGGACGGCACCCTGGTCCCGCTCGCCGAGCAGGACCGCAGTACCTGGGACCGCCGCGCGATCGACGAGGGCGTCGCGCTGATCACCGAGACGCTGGCCCGGGCGCCGGTCGGCCCGTACCAGCTGCAGGCCGCGATCGCCGCGGTCCATGCCGAGGCGCCGAAGGCGGACGAGACCGACTGGCCGCAGATCCTCGGCCTGTACCAGATCCTGGAGCGGCTGGCGCCGAACCCGATGGTCACCCTGAACCACGCCGTCGCGCTGGCGATGGTCGAAGGCCCGCAGGCCGGCCTGGACCGGCTGGCCACGCTCGACGACGACAAGCGGGTGGCCAAGCACCACCGGCTGGACGCGGTCCGCGCCCACCTGCACGAGATGGCCGGCGACACCGCAGCCGCGCGTGCGGCGTACCGGGCCGCCGCACGCCGTACCACCAGCCTGCCCGAGCAGCGCTACCTCGAGTCGCGCGCGTCGCGATTAATCGATTGACGACCCCACCCCATCGTTGATGGGGTGGGTACGCCGGAACCCGCCGGCGCGGACCTTGGAAGGAGGGCGGAGAGATGTCAGTCCTGTCCTGCAACTTCGCCATGAAAGGTCCGATGGTTTGGCTTTCGCACGAACGTTTGAGTGTGGGCACTGCGGCGTAGCGGTCTCGCTCGACGCACCCGGCACATCCCACCGCAACCATTGCCCGAGCTGTCTGTGGTCCCGGCATCTGGACCGCAACGTCCCAGGTGACCGCAAGGCCGACTGCTCCGGCGGCATGGAGCCGATCGCGGTGACGGTCCGCGGCGAGGGCCGCTGGGTCCTGGTCCACCGCTGTACGAACTGCGGCAGGCTCCGGCTGAACAAGACAGCGGGCGACGACAACGTCATGCTGCTGATGCGGCTGGCGGCACTGCCGCTTACGATGCCGTTCGTCCCGTTCGCCTCCGACCCGCCCTTGCCCGACGGCGCCGAGGAGAACGCCGCTCACAACGGTGCTCCCAACGGTGCTCCGGTGAAGAAGCCGAGGCATCGGGCCGCCAAGCGCTGACCTGGTCGGACGTATGCCGCCCCACAATGGCATCCGCGGAGGCCACCGTAGGATTCCGGGCATGCCGAAGTTGCCTTCCGACGGAGACGTGCTGCCGATCACCCGCTGGGGTGAGCCGGTGATGCACCAGGTCTGCGCGCCGGTCACCACGTTCGACGCCGAGCTGGCCAAGCTGGTCGCCGACCTGACCGCGACCATGCACGCGGCCGAGGGGGTCGGGCTCGCGGCGAACCAGGTCGGCGTCGACCTGCAGGTGTTCGTGTTCGCCTGTCCCGATGCCGACGGCAACCTTGTCGAAGGCGTGGTCTGCAACCCGGTGATCGAGGTCCGCACCGACAAGGACCGGCGGCTGGACGAGGGCGAGGAGGGCTGCCTGTCGCTGCCCGGTGCCTACACCAAGTGCGTCCGGCCGGACTGGGCCCGGGTCACCGGTGTGGACGAGAAGGGCAAGCCGGTGACGTTCGAGGGCGAGGGCCTGCTGGCTCGTTGCCTGCAGCACGAGACCGACCACACCCAGGGCGTGGTGTTCGGCGACCGGCTGTCGCGCAAGTACCGCAAGCGGCTGTTCGCCGAGGCCGAGGAGCTGGACGAGCTCTACCCGGCGGACTGGCCGGTCTCGCCGATGCACGCGGAGGAGAACGCCTGACCCTTGCCGGTCGGCCCTGCCAGGGAGAACCATGTGGGGTGTGGCCGACGCTCGCCGGCCTCGGACCGAGGGGATTCGGCAATGGTGAAGGACTGGCTCAGCGTCGGTTGGAAGGCGCTCGTGCTTCGCGGTGTCATCGGCATCGTGTTCGGGATCCTGGTGATGGTGTGGCCGGACATCGCCGTCGGCACGTTCGTCATCCTGTGGGGATTCTGGGCGCTGCTGGACGGCATCGGCTCGTTCTACCAGGCGTTCCAGCCCGAAGAGTCCGGAGGCGGCCGGATCTGGTTGGTGGTAATGGGTGTGATCGCCGTCCTGGCGGGTCTCTTCGCGATCTTCAGCCCGGCGATGGCCGCGGCAACACTCACCTGGTTCCTCGGGATCTGGTTGCTCGTGCGCGGCGTGTTCGAGTTGGTCGGCGCGTTCAGCAGCAGCGTGCAGACCCCGCGCTGGCTCCTCCTGCTCAGCGCCGGGGTGTCGATCGTGCTCGGCATCCTGTTCGTCGCGAACCCGGGAACCGCCGCGGTCGGCCTGGCGATCTGGTTCGGCATCATCGCCGTGGCCTGGGGCATCGCATTCATCGTGCTCGGCCTGATGATCCGCAAGGACGCCGAAACGACGCAAGCCGATACCGGAACCGCGGGGCCTGTCGTCGCGTAGTGGCCGGTCAGCGCACGGACGAGAAGGCATAGCAGGCGACCGCCGCACTGGCTGCGACGTTCAGCGAGTCGATCCCGCGCTGCATCGGGATCCGGGCCCGCACGTCCGCGGCGTCCAGCCAGTGCGCGGACAGCCCGTCGCCCTCGGTGCCGAACACGAGCGCGACCTTCTCCCCCGCTAGCCGCGCGGCCGCCTCGTCCAGCGTCACCGCGTCGTCCGCCGGCGTCAGCGCGACGGTCCGGAAACCCTTGTCCGCAAGGGATTCCAGGCCGCCGCGCCAGTCGGTCAGCCGCGCGTACGGCAGCGTGAACACCGAGCCCATGCTGACCTTGATCGACCGCCGGTACAGCGGGTCCGCACAGCGCGGCGCGATAACCACGGCGTCGAACCCGAGCCCGGCCGCGCACCGGAAGATCGCGCCGACGTTCGTGTGGTCGACGATGTCCTCGAGGACGACGATCCGCCGCGCGTCCCGCACCACCGCATCCAGGTCGGCGGTCGGGCGACGCAGGTACGACGCCAGCGCGCCGCGGTGCACGTGGAACCCGGTGACCTGCTCGGCCAGCTCGGGAGTGACGACGTACACGGGAACGCCGGGCCATCGCTCGAGCACGTCGGCCAGCGAGTCCAGCCACCGCTCGGCCAGCAGGAACGACCGAGGCGCGAACCCGGCATCGGCCGCCCGCCTGATCACCTTTTCGCCCTCGGCGATGAAGATCCCGTGCTCGGCCTCCAGCAGCTTGCGCAGGTTGACGTCGCGCAGGTCGACGTACTCGGCCAGCCGCCGGTCGGCCGGGTCGGTGACCCTGATGCTCACGACCGGCCGGACAGCTCGGCGCCGGACAGCTCGGCGGCGACGGTGACCACGTCACCGACCACGATGATCGCCGGTGCGCCGATCCCGTCCGCGGCCATCGCGTCGCCGAGGCCGCCCAGGCTGTTCACGACCATGCGCTGCGCGGGCAGCGTGCCGTCGGCGATCGCGGCCGCCGGGGTGTCCGCGGGGCGCCCGTGCCGGATCAGCTCGGCGGCGATCGCGGGCAGGTTCTCGACCGCCATCAGCAGCACCAGGGTGCCGCGCAACCGGGCCAGCGCGGCCCAGTCGACCAGCGACTCGTCGTGCCCGGGGGGCAGGTGCCCGGAGACCACGGTGAACTCGTGCGCGACGCCGCGGTGCGTGACCGGGATCCCCGCGGCGGACGGTACCGAGACCGCGCTGGTGATGCCCGGTACCGCGGTCCACGGCACGCCCGCCTCGGCACACGCGATGGCCTCCTCGAACCCGCGGCCGAACACATACGGGTCGCCGCCCTTCAGCCGTACGACGAGCTTGCCCTCGCGGGCCCGGTCCACCAGCACCCGATTGATCTCCTCCTGCATCGCGGCCCGGCCCCGCGGCAGCTTCGCCGCGTCCACCAGCTCCACATCCGCGGGCAGCTCGTCGAGCAGCTCCTGCGGCGCCAGCCGGTCCGCGACCACCACGTCGGCCTCGGCCAGCAGCCGCCGGCCGCGTACCGTGATCAGCTCGGGATCTCCCGGCCCGCCGCCGACCAGATACACGCCCGCGTGCTTGTCGACCGACTCGCGAGCACCGACCACGCCGGTGCGCAGGCCCTCCACGATCGCGTCGCGGACCGAGGCGGACCGCCGGTGGTCGCCGCCGCCGAGCACACCGACCGTGACGGTGCCGTGCCGGCCGGACGCCGGCGTCCACGCCGTACCGTGGGTGCGGTCGTCGGAGCGGACGCAGAAGATCCGCAGCTGCTCCGCCTCGGCCGAGATCGCGTCGTTCACGGCCGGGTCGTCGGTGGCGGCCACGACGTACCAGGCGCCCTCCAGATCACCGGCCCGGTAGCCGCGTTCGAGCCAGCGCAGCCCGGGATGGCCGAGCATGCCCTCGATCGTCGGCGTGATGCTCGGCGACACCAGGTCGACCCGCGCACCCGACTCGAGCAGCCGCGGCAGCCGCCGCTGCGCCACCCCGCCGCCACCGGCGAGCACCACCCGGCGCCCGTCCAGCACCAGCCCGGACAGGTACGGCGCGGCGTCCGGCTGGGTCACGCGTCGATCCCGGCCGACTCGAACGTCGCCATTTCCCGCAGTGCGCGCACCGCGCAGCACAGGATCGGGTACGCGAGCACCGCCCCGGTGCCCTCGCCGAGCCGCAGGTCCAGGTCGACGAGCGGCTGTAGCCCGAGTGTCTTCAGTGCGATCTCGTGCCCGGGCTCGACCGACCGGTGCCCGGCGACGCAGTAGTCGACCGCGGCGGGGCTGATCGCCTGCGCGACCAGTGCGGCGGCACCGGCGATCACACCGTCCAGCAGCACCGGTACGCCGTTCGCGGCACCGCCGAGGACGAACCCGGCCAGCGCCGCGTGCTCCAGCCCGCCGTACGCCGCCAGCACGCCCACCGGGTCCGACCCGGGCACGTCGTGCAGCATCAGCGACTCGCGGACGGTCTCGGTCTTGTGTGCCAGGGTGGCGTCGCTGATTCCGGTGCCACGGCCGGTCACGTCGTCGGCCGTGGTACCGGTGAAGGTCGCGACCAGCGCGGCCGACGGGGTGGTGTTCGCGATCCCCATGTCGCCGGTGAGCAGGCAGCGGTACCCGGCGGCGACCAGCTCGTCGGCGACCTCGAGCCCGACCAGCAGCGCGGCCTCCACCTCGTCGGTGGTCAGCGCCTCCTCGCGGCGCATGTCCCGGGTACCGGGCCGGACCTTGCGGTGCACGATGTCCAGCCCGGACACGTCCGCGGCCACGCCAACGTCGACCACGCGGACATCGATACCGTTGCTCGCGGCAAAGGCGTTGACCGCGGCGCCGCCCGCGGCGAAGTTCGCCACCATGGCGCCCGTGACCTCCTGCGGCCAGGGCGTGACGCCCTGGGCGTGCACCCCGTGGTCGCCGGCGAACACCGCGACCACCGCCGGCTCCGGCAACGGCGGCGGGCAGGTCCGCGCCATCCCCGCGACCCGGACCGACAGGTCCTCCAGCGCTCCCAGCGAGCCGGCCGGCTTGGTCAGCACCTGCTGCCGCCGACCCGCCGCCGCCATCGCCTCGACGTCGGCCGGGCGGATCCGCGCCAGGTATTCCTCGATCGTCGCCATCGGTGTCCTTCCACTCCGTGCAGGCCTCGGACGATCTTCCCATCGTGTGCTTGTAGTCTCGCCAGCAGGACCACGACCGCATGGCTGGAGGATCACGGCATGTCTCTGGAACGTCCCACCGCGCCGAACCCGTACGACCTGCTGCCGAAGGTGGACTCCTTCACGGTGACCAGTACCGACGTCCGCGACGGCGAGCCGATGGGCGAGGCGCAGGCCTTCGCGTCCGGCAACGCCTCACCGCAGCTGACCTGGGAGGGTTACCCGGCGGAGACCAAGGGTTTCGTCGTCACCTGCTTCGACCCGGACGCGCCGACTCCGTCCGGCTTCTGGCACTGGACGCTGGTGAACCTCCCCGTCAGCACCACCGAGCTGGCCGCGGGCGCCGGCGCCGAGGATGCCGACCTGCCGGGCGGGGCGTTCCACGTCCGGAACGACTTCGGCACAAAGGCGTACGGCGGAGCCGCGCCGCCCGCGGACGACATCCCGCACCGCTACTTCTTCGTCGTGCACGCGATCGACGTCGACGCCCTCGACGTCGACTCCGACACGTCGCCGACCGTGGTCGCGTTCAACCTGGCGTTCCACACCCTCGCCCGCGCCGTCATCACCCCGACCTACCAGCAGACCTGACCCGCGGTCCGCCACAGTCGCCGCCGCACAGGTTGACGGCGTGCGGCGCGTGGCGGTGACCGCAGCGACCGTATACCGCTATCGGTATCGCGTTTCCGCGGAAACGGTCCGGCACGCGCTCGGACATGGCCGGGAGGTCAGGCAAAGGGTTCGTCGCGTTCGGCCTTGTCGAGGAGGAGCTGTGGTGGGGTGAAGCGGGCGCCGTACGCCGCCGCCAGCTCGCGGGACCGCGCGACGAAACCGGCGGGGCCGCCGTCGTACGCGTTGATGTACTGCAGCGCGCCGCCGTGCAGCGGCGGGAAGCCGATGCCGAAGATCGAGCCGATGTTGGCGTCCGGCACCGAGCGCAGGACCCCCTCCTCGAGGCACTTCACCGTCTCCAGCGACATCACGAATGCCATCCGCTCGCCGAGGTCGTCGAACGGCACCTCGACACCGTCCAGCACGAAGTGCTCCCACAGGCCGGGCCAGAGCCGCTTCGGGCCGTCGGCCGGGTAGTCGTAGAACCCCGCCCCGCCGGCCTTGCCCTTCCGGTCCAGCTCGACCAGCTTGTCGATCACCGGCGTGCCGGGATGGTCGGCGAACGCGCCCGCGCTCTCCCCCGCGGCCTCGGCGGCCTGGCGGATCTTCTGCGGCAGCGTCAGCGTGACCTCGTCCAGCATCGCCAGCGGCGGCGCCGGGAAGCCCATCTGGGTGGCAGCCCGTTCGATCGTCACCGGGTTGATGCCTTCAGCAACCATCGCGGCGCCCTCCATCACCAGGGTGCCGAACACGCGGGAGGTGAAGAATCCGCGGCTGTCGTTGACCACGATCGGTGTCTTCCGGATCTGCCGCACCACGTCGTACGCCTTGGCCACCGCCGCGTCGGAGGTCTGTTTGCCGGCGATCAGCTCGACCAGCGGCATCTTGTCCACCGGTGAGAAGAAGTGCATGCCGACGAAGTCCTCCGGCCGGTCCACTCCCTCGGCCAGACCGGTGATCGGCAGGGTCGAGGTGTTCGAGCACAGCAGGGCGTCGGGCTCCACCACCGAGGCGATCTCGGCGAACACCTTGTGCTTCAGCGCCGGGTCCTCGAACACCGCCTCGATCACCAGGTCGCAGCCGGCCAGGTCGTCCGCGCTCGCGGTCGGCGCGATCCGGCTCAGCAGCTCGTCGACCTGCTGCTGGCTGGTCCGCCCCTTCGCGAGCTGCTTGCCCAGGAGCTTCTCCGAGTAGCCCTTGCCCTTCTCGGCGGCCTCGATCGAGACGTCCTTGAGCACGACCTCGAGACCGGCCTTCGCGCACACGTACGCGATGCCCGCGCCCATCATCCCGGCGCCGAGCACCCCGACCTTGCGGGCCGTGTACGACGGCACGCCATCCGGCCGGGAGGCACCTCCGTTGACGGCCTGCAGGTCGAAGAAGAACGCGCTGATCATGTTCTTCGCGATCTGCCCGGTGGCCAGCTCGACCAGGTACCGCGACTCGATCCGGGTCGCGGTCTCGAAGTCCACCTGCGCACCCTCGACCGCGGCGGACATGATCGCCCGCGGCGCCGGGTACGGCGCGCCCTTCAGCTGCTTGCGCAGGTTCGCCGGGAACGCCGGCAGGAACGCGGCCAGCTTCGGCGACGACGGCGTACCACCCGGCATCTTGTACCCGTCGCGGTCCCACGGCTGCCGGACGTCCTCGCCGCGGTGCGCACGGACCCACGCGTACGCCGCGTCCAGCAGCTGGTCCGGCGCGACCACCTCGTCCACGACCCCGACCTCGCGAGCACGCTGCGGCTTCATCCGCTGGCCCTGGATCAGCACGTTCATCAGCCCGTCCTGCAGCCCGAGCATGCGGACCACCCGGGTGACGCCACCCGCGCCGGGCAGCAGCCCGAGCGACACCTCCGGCTGGCCGATCTCGTACCCACCCTCGGCGGCGATCCGGTGATGGCAGGCCAGTGCGATCTCCAGCCCGCCACCCAGCGCGGCACCGTTGATCGCGGCAACGACCGGCACCCCGAGCGTCTCCAGTGTGCGCAACCGCCGCTTGATCTCCTGCACCTCGTCGAACAGCCGCCGTGCGTTCTCGGGCGTGACCCGGCGCAGCATGTTGAGGTCACCGCCGGCGAAGAAGGTGTCCTTGGCGCTCGCGACCACCACTCCGGTGATCGAGTCCTTCTCCGCCACCAGCCGGTCCACCGTCTCGCCGAGCGCGACGCCGAACCGCTCGTTCATGGTGTTGGCGCGCTGGCCCGGGTCGTCCATCGTGAGCGTGACGACGCCGGCGTCGTCCTGCGTCCACTGGATCATGCCGCCGTTCATGCAGGGAGCCTCTCGATGATGGTTGCCACGCCCATGCCACCGCCGACGCACAACGTCGCCAGTCCGTACCGCTGCTCCCGGCGCTCCAGCTCGTCCAGCAGGGTGCCGACCAGCATCGCGCCGGTCGCGCCGAGCGGGTGACCCATCGCGATCGCGCCACCGTTCACGTTCACCTTCTCGTGCGAGATGCCGAGATCGGCCATGAAGTGCAGCACGGCGGCCGCGAACGCCTCGTTCATCTCGAACAGGTCGATGTCCCCGACCTCCAGCCCGGCCCTGGCCAGCGCCTTGCGCGCCGCCGGTGCGGGCCCGGTCAGCATGATCGTCGGCTCCGCGCCGCTGACCGCGGACGCGACCACCCGGCCGCGCGGTGCGGCGCCGAGCGCCTCCCCGGCCCTCTCGTTGCCGATGGCAACCAGCGCGGCACCGTCGACGATGCCGGACGAGTTGCCGGCGTGGTGCACGTGCTCGATCCGCTCGACCGCGACGTACTTCTCCAGCGCGACCGCATCGAAGCCGCCGTGCTCGCCGATCGCCGCGAACGACGGCCGCAGTCCGGCCAGCGTCTCCACCGTGGTGCCGGGCCGGACCAACTGGTCGTGGTCCAGGACCTGCAGCCCATTGCGGTCCACGACCGGGACCACCGAGCGGCTGAAGTACCCGTTCGCCCATGCCTTCGCGGCCCGCGCGTGCGACTCGGCGGCATACGCGTCGACGTCGGTCCGGGAGAGCCCGTCCATGGTCGCGATCAGATCCGCGCTGATGCCCTGCGGCACGAAGCCGGTCCGCAGCGCTGTCTCCGGGTCCATCGCCCAGGCGCCGCCGTCGGAGCCCATCGGCACCCGCGACATCGACTCCACGCCGCCGGCGAGGATGAAGTCCTCCCAGCCGGACCGGACCCGCTGCGCGGCCTGGTTCACCGCTTCCAGCCCGGACGCGCAGAAGCGGTTCAGCTGCACGCCGCCGGTGGTCTCCGGGTATCCGGCCGCGATCACCGCGGTCCGCGCGATGTCCATGCCCTGCTCACCGATCGGCGTCACGACACCGAGCACGACGTCGTCGATCGCGACCGGGTCCAGATCCGGGTGGCGGTGGCGTAACTCGTCGAGCAGACCCGTGACGAGCGAGATCGGCTTCACCTCGTGCAACGCGCCGGTCGGTTTGCCCTTGCCACGCGGCGTACGGATCGCGTCGTACACGAACGCCTCAGTGCTGACCATGCCCCGATTGTGACAGTAGAACTGTCACAATGGTCAAGCGTCCGCAACTATGATCTGCGCCATGCCGGCTCAGCCCGAACCCGCACCCGTGGACCCCGCACTCACAGGTACCGACGAGGATCTGCTCACGGTCGACGAGCTGTCCGGCCGGGTCGGGATGAGCGTGCGCACGCTGCGGTTCTACGCCAGCCGCGGCCTGATGCCTCCGCCGGTACGACGTGGCCGGGTCGGGTACTACGGCGCAGAGCACGTCGCCCGGCTGGACCTGGTCCGCGAGCTGCAGGCGCACGGGTTCACGCTGTCCGCGATCGAGGGCTACCTGGATCGGATCCCGCCGGACGCGACTCCGCAGGACATCGCGCTGCACCGCACCCTGCTGGCGCCCTGGATGCGCGACCTGCCCGAGACCCTCGACCGCACGGCCCTGGTACGACGCGCCGGCCGCGACCTGTCCGACGACGACATCGAGCTACTGATCGCGCTCGGTGTGGTCGAGCCGACCCCGGACGATGACGTGTTCCGGGTCGCTACCGCGCACCTCAGTCTCGGGGTCGAGCTGATCGAGCTGGACCTGCCGCTGGACGCCGTACTGGCAGCGGGCCGGATCTTCACCGCGCACGGCCACGCGGTCGCCGAGGAGCTCACCGAGGTGTTCCGGACCATGGTCTGGCCGCACTACCGCGACTCCGGCGGGCCGCCCGAGCACATCCAGCAGCTGGTCGAACGCTTCAAGCCGGTCACCATCCAGGCCCTGGTCCTCGCCTATGAACGTGCCGTCGGCGAGGCCCAACGCGACACCGTCCGCCGCCGCGGCAGCAAGTCCTGAACCCCGCAATCTCCGACAGCAACGGCGATGACCGCGGCCACGTAGTCACTCGGCCGTCGGGATGCGGAGGTGAGTGAGGCCGCGGAGGTCGAGCCAGGTCTCGGTGCGGGTGGTCACCACCCGGAGCAGGACGGCGTCGCAGCCGGCGCAGCGGGCGACCAGGCCGGGTGCCTGGGTGTAGAGATGCGCGGCGCCGAACGCCTCGGTACGGCCGCAACCCGCACATCGTCCGATCGCGGCCGTGACGTCGACGGCGAACACCTCGGACAGTGCGCCTGCCGCGGCGTTGCCGTCCAGGTATGAAGGGCCGTCTGCACTCATCGGGAGCCTCCGAAGCGTTCGGTTCGAATCGTTGCCGGGTCGTGCCCGGCGGTGACGAGCAGGTCCGCGACCGTCTCGACGAAGGGCGTCGGCCCGCACACGTAGCTGATCGGCGACGCCCGAGGCGGCCAGGTCACCCGCGCGACCAGGTCCGCGTCGACCCTCCCGGGCGGGCGCGGGTCGTCCGCGGGGGCCTCGCGGGTGAAGGCAAGCGTCAGCTCGAGCTCGCCGGCCGCCGAACGCCGGGCGAGCTCGTCGCGGTAGATCACCGCCGCCGGCCGTCGTACCGAGTAGAGCATCCGCACCGGCGCCTCGCTGCCGGCGGCCGCGTGCGTCCGCAGCATCGCCATCAGCGGTACGACGCCGGACCCGCCGGCGATCAGCTGGACCGGCCCGGGCTGGTCGGGCCGCCAGACGAACCAGCCGCCCACCGGGCCGCGGATCTCCAGCGGGTCGCCGGGCGAGAGCACCTGGGTCAGGTACGGCGACACCTCGCCGTCGTCCAGCCGTTCGACGGTCAGCTCGACCCGGTCGCCCGACGGCATCGACGCGATCGAGTACGAGCGCGACGCGCGGTACCCGTCTGGCGCGGTCAGCCGGATGTCGACGTGCTGGCCGGCCAGGTGGCCGGGCCAGTCCGGCACGTCGAGCACGAGCGTGCGGGCGGTCGCGGTCTCGTCGTACACCTCGGCGACGGTGCCGACCTGCCACGTCAGTCGCCGGCGTACCGCTGCTCGCGCCATGGGTCTCCGTACTCGTGGTAGCCGGCGGTCTCCCAGAACCCGGGCTCGTCGGTGTCGGACAGCACGATCCCGCGGACCCACTTGGCGCTCTTCCACAGGTACAGGTGCGGCACCAGCAGCCGTGCCGGGCCGCCGTGCTCGGGCTCGAGGTCGTCCCCGTCGTAGGCGTACGCCACCCAGGCCCGGCCGTCGAGCAGGTCGTCGAGCGGGAGGTTCGTGGTGTAGCCGCCGTACGAGCTGACCAGCGCGTAGTCGGCCCCGGTCTCGACGTCGGCGAGCAGCGTGTCCAGCGAGACGCCTTCCCAGCCGGTGCCGAGCTTGGACCAGCGGGTGACGCAGTGCAGGTCGCAGCTGAACCGCTCGCTGGGCAGCGCGCGGAACGCGTTCCAGTCCCAGCGGTGCACCTCGCCGGTCTCGGTGGTGACGGTCAGCTCCCAGTGCTCGGGCAGGATCCGCGGCGTCGGCCCGGCGGACAGCACCGGGAAGTCCTCGACCAGGTACTGCCCGGGCGGCAGATCCGTGCCGCTGTCACGGCGACGGCCGGAGAACCCCGGCGAAACGATCCCCATCGCGCCCCTCCCTCAGTGGACCCGCTCAGCAGTCAACCACGCAGCTAGACGCCCAGGGAACGGCCGATGATCTCCTTCATGATCTCGGTGGTGCCGCCGTAGATGGTCTGGATCCGGGTGTCCAGGTAGGCCTTCGCGATCGGGTACTCGGTCATGTACCCGTAGCCGCCGTGGAGCTGCAGGCACCGGTCCGCGACCTTCTTCTGCAGCTCGGTCGTCCACCACTTCGCCATCGCGGCCTCGGATACGGTGAGCGTGCCCGCGTTCAGCTCCTCGATGCAGCGGTCCACGAACACCCGGGCGATCTGCGTCTCGGTGGCCAGCTCGGCAAGGACGAACCGGCTGTTCTGGAACGACCCGACCGGCCGCCCGAACGCGGTCCGCCCCTTGACGTAGTCCAGCGTGGTCGCCAGCATCCCCTCGCAGGCCGCCGCCGCGACGACCGCGATCGCAAGCCGTTCCTGCGGCAGCTTCTCCATCAGGTAGACGAAGCCCTTGCCCTCCTCGCCGAGCAGGTTCCGCACCGGCACCCGGACGTCGTCGAAGAACAGCTCCGCGGTGTCCTGTGCCTTGAGCCCGATCTTGTCCAGGTTCCGGCCGCGCTCGAACCCGTCCATCCCGCGCTCGACCACCAGCAGCGAGATGCCCTGGTACCCGGCGGCAGGGTCGGTCTTGGCCACCACGACGACCAGGTCGGCGAGGATCCCGTTGGAGATGAAGGTCTTCCGCCCGTTCAGCACGTAGTGGTCGCCGTCGCGCACCGCGGTGGTCCGGATCCCCTGCAGGTCGCTGCCCGCGCCTGGCTCGGTCATCGCGATCCCGGTGATCAGCGAGCCGTCGCAGAACCCGGGCAGCCAGCGCGCCTTCTGCTCGTCGCTCGCGTAGTCCAGCAGGTACGCCGACACGATGTCGGTGCTGATCGTGAACCCGATACCGCTGCCGCGGGCCCGGGTGATCTCCTCGATCAGCACCGCGTTGAACCGGAAGTCGCGTGCGCCACCGCCGCCGTACTCCTCGGGAATCATGAAGCCGAGCAGCCCCTGCGCGCCGGCCGCGGTCCACAGCTCGCGCGGCACGATTCCGGCCGCCTCCCAGGACTCGTGGTGCGGCACGACCTCCTTCTCGCAGAACGCGCGGACGGTCTCCCGGAAGGCGTCGTGGTCGGCGTCGAACAGGTGTCGTTCCACGGGCGGATCTCCTCACTGGTCCTGGACGGCGGCACCGGACGCGATCAGCGCGTCGACGTCCTCGATCCCCCAGTCGGCGAGTGCCTCCCGGGTGTGCCGGCCCGGGCGGGACGGCGGCGTACCGAGACTGGTCGGGGTACGCGAGAACCGGGGCGCCGGCACGGGTTGCCGGACACCGTCGTGCTCGGCGAACACACCGCGGGCCTCCAGGTGCGGGTGTGTCCCGCCGGGCGGCAGCACCGGCGCGACACAGGCCTCGGTGCCGTCGAACACCGCGGTCCACTCGGCCTGGGTCCTGGTGGCGAACGCGTCGGCCAGCACCTTGCGCAGCTCCGGCCAGCGCGCCGGGTCGTAGCGGTCGGGAACCTCGATCCCGAGCAGCCGGACCAGCTCGTCGTAGAAGGCCGGCTCCAACGCGCCGACGGCCATGTACTCGCCGTCCGACGTCTCGTACACGTCGTAGAACGGCGCTCCGGTGTCGAACAGGTTCCGGCCGCGCTCGTTGCGCCATCCGCCGCCGGCGAGGTGGCCCATCATCATCGTGGTGAGGTGTGCCGCGCCGTCCACGATGGCGGCGTCCACGACCTGGCCGCGCCCGCTGGTCCGGGCCTCGACCAGCGCCGCGAGCACCCCGGTGACCAGGTACAGCGCGCCACCACCGAAGTCGCCGAGCAGGTTCGCCGCGATCTGCGGCGGCCCGTCCGCCCGGCCGGAGGCGTACAGCACTCCGGACAGCGCGAGGTAGGAGATGTCGTGCCCGGCGGACGACGCCAGCGGCCCGTCCTGGCCCCAGCCGGTCATCCGGCCGTACACCAGCCGCGGGTTCAGCGCCTGACAGTCCTCCGGGCCGAGGCCCATCCGTTCGGCGACACCGGGCCGGAAACCTTCGACCAGGATCTCGGCCTGCGCCGCCAGCCGCCGTACGACGCCGACCGCGTCCGGGTGCTTCAGATCGAGCGCGACCGTGCGGCGACCGCGGTTGACCAGCTCGAGCTCCGGCGGTCCGAGCATCAGGCCGCCGCCGGGCCGGTCGACCCGGATCACGTCGGCGCCGAGCTCGGCCAGCAGCATCGCCGCGAACGGCGCCGGCCCGATCCCTGCCAGCTCGACGACCTTCACACCCGTCAGCGGACCCATACCGCGCATTGTGACAGTTCCACTGTCACAGTCGTCAAGCGAGTTGCGGCGCGCCGGGTGGGACGAAGGGCAGCCCGCCGGGCGGGCCGTGCTCGATCAGCTCCAGCAGCGCGGCGGTGTCCAGGTGCTCCTCGACGGCGTCGGCCAGCCGGTCCACGCGCTGCTCACGGAGCGCGGCGAACGAAGTGGTGCCGTCGGGCACCGGTTTCCCGGTCAACACTGCGACCTCGGCCAGGAACGCGTGCCGCGCCGCGTCACCGTCCAGCAGGCCGTGCCAGATCGTTCCCCAGACCGCTCCGGCCCGGCAGCCGCCCGGGAAGTCGTCCGCCTCTCCTGTCACGGAGACCCGACCGTGATGGATCTCGTACGCCGTGGCGGTCGGCCGGGCGAGCGTCTTCTCCGCCCCGAACCTCGTTGCCACCGGCAACAGGCCGAGCCCGTCCGCCGATCCCCCGCCCTCGACCCCGTCCGGGTCATCGATCCGGGTCCCGAGCATCTGGTAGCCGCCACAGATCCCGAGCACGGGACCGGTCCGCCGCAACAGCGCATCGGCCAGCCCGGTCGACCGTAGCCAGGCCAGATCCGACAGCGTCGCCCGTGAACCGGGCAGCACCACCAGGTCCGCGTCGCGCACGTCGGCCGGGTCCGCGGTGAAGAACACGCTGGTGGCCGGCTCCACAGCGAGCGCGTCCAGGTCGGTGAAGTTGCTGATCCGCGGGAACCGCACCACGGCCACGGACAACGCCCCACCCGCCGCCGTACGTCGTGCCGGCACGTCGAGCGCGTCCTCGGAGTCCAGCCACAGATCCGGCAGCCAGGGCAGCACGCCGAGCACCGGCCGGCCGGTCACGCCGCGCAGCATCTCCAGGCCCGGCCGCAGCAGCGACGCGTCGCCGCGGAACTTGTTCACCACGAAGCCGCTCAGCAGGGCCTGGTCCTCGGGCGCGAGCAGGGCGACGGTGCCGAACATCGACGCGAACACGCCGCCGCGGTCGATGTCGCCGACAACGACCACCGGCGCCTTCGCGTGGTGGGCCAGCCCCAGGTTCACGTAGTCCGAGGCGCGCAGGTTGATCTCGGTCGGGCTGCCGGCGCCCTCGCACACCACCACGTCGTACCGCGACGCCAGGTCGTCGTATGCCGCGAACGCGGCCTTGGCCAGCTCACCGCGCCTGGTCCCGAAGTCGCGCGCGGACAGCTCACCCCACGGCTGCCCCATCAGTACGACGTGGCTGCGCCGGTCGCTACCCGGCTTCAGCAGCACCGGGTTCATCGCCGCCTCCGGCTCGGCCCCGGCCGCCGCCGCCTGGATCCACTGCGCCCGGCCGATCTCGCTGCCGTCCGGGCAGACCATCGAGTTGTTCGACATGTTCTGCGCCTTGTACGGCGCGACGCGGACGCCGCGACGCGCCAGCCACCGGCACAACCCGGTCACCAGCGTGGTCTTGCCGGCGTCCGACGTGGTCCCGGCGATCAGCAGCGGTCTGGCGGTCACCGGGCGATCCTACGTAGGCTCACTGGCCGTGAAGTACATGCTGTTGATCTATGGCAACCAGCAGACCTGGGACCTGCTCGCCGATCGCGGGTACCACGACCTGATGAAGCGGCACGTCGCACTCGGCGACGAGCTCGCGGCGTCCGGCGAGCTGCTCGGCAGTGGCGGGCTGACCACGGTCGACGCACGGACCATCCGGGTCCGCGACGGCGAGACCGCGATCACCGACGGGCCGTTCGCGGAGGCGAAGGAGGTGCTGGCCGGGTACTACCTGATCGAGTGCGACAGCCTGGAGCGGGCCACCGACATCGCGCGCCGGATACCGGAGGCCGAGCTCAACCTGGTCGAGGTCCGGCAGCTGACCGACCCGCGTGCCGAGTACGGCGACGGCACCGGCGGCTGACCCACCGCCGGTGTCCCCGCGCCCGCATGGGAGCACCCTCCTCTCCCCCGTGGGCGCGAGGACGGCTGTCACCCGGTTCGGTGCTCTCCTACAACGCTTACCCTGCCCACCACGGAGTGAAAACATGTCCCGACTCAGCGTGTCGGGAGGCGACAGGGCGGGTGTGAGGCACGACCCTGCCGCCGTGTCTAGAGTTGGCAGCATGGCGACTGAGACAGGGATCCGCGTGGTGGACGTGCGGGATCGGAGCAGGTACGAGGCGCTCGACGCGGATGGCAGGCTGATGGGCTTCGCCGACTACCGGTTGCTTGCCGACACGATCTCGTTCACACACGCCGAGACGTTGCCGAACTACCGCGGGCGGGGAGTCGCGGCAACGATCGCAGGCACCTCCTTGGACGACGCCCGCGACGCCGGGCTCCGGGTCCGGCCGGACTGCCCGTTCTACGCGACCTTCATCGAGGAGCACCCGCAGTACGCCGACCTGGTCGCCTGACTAGGGTCGACGCATGAGTGATCTCGGCACACTGGACTGGCAACCGGCCGCTGACCATCCGGACCTGCTCGCCGAGCCGGTCCGGGCCGTCGTCGCAGACGTCCCGGCCCGGGTGGCGCCGATCGACCCGGCGCTGGCCGACACCGCCGCGTTCTGCGCCGAGTACGACGTCCCGCCGACGGCGTCCGCGAACTGCGTGGTGGTGCTCGGCCGCCGGGCGGGCCAGGAGACGTACGCCGCGGTGCTCGTGCTGGCCACACACCGTGCCGACGTGAACGGCATCATCCGCAAGCATCTCGGGGTGCGGAAGATCTCCTTCGCCGCGACCGAGGATGCGGTCAGCCGGACCGGGATGGAGTACGGCGGGATCACCCCGCTCGGGCTGCCGCCGGACTGGCCGGTGCTGGTCGACACCGCGGTGGCGCAGGCCGGGCCGGTCGTGATAGGCAGCGGCATCCGCGGGTCGAAGCTGCTGGTCGACGGTGCCGAGCTGGAGAAGTTGCCGACGGCAACGGTGATCGACCTGGCGCAGGCCTGAGCGGCAGAGCAGCGGGGGCGAGATGGAACGGCATGACTGGCCCGCCGAGTACGGTGCGCTGACCGCCGCCGACAGGCGCGAACCACTCTCGCCCGAGGATCTGCACCGGCTCTCGGTCGCCGCGTTCGTGCTCGGCCATGACGACGAGGTGAGCAGCTACCGCGAGCGGGCGCACGAGGAGTACCTGGCCCGCGGTGACGTCGCACGGGCGGTGCGAAGCGCGTTCTGGCTGGGCTTCCACCTGCAGAACCGCGGCGAGTTCGCCCGGGCCGCCGGATGGCGCGCGCGGATCGGCCGGCTGGTCCCCGACGGTGACAGCGAGCTCGCCGGGATGCTGCTGCAGGCGGACGCAGCGGCACTGATGATGGCCGGTGACGCGACCGCCGCGCTGCCGCTGTTCGAGCAGGCCTCGGAGCCGGCTGAGCGGGCCGGAGACCTGGAGATCGCCGTGCTGTGCCGACTCGGCCGCGGCCGCTGCCTGGAGATGTCCGGACGGCTGACCGAGGCGCTCGCGATGCTGGACGAGTCGATGCTGCTGGTCACCGGCGGCAAGCTCGGGCCGGAGGTGGCCGGGCTCGCCTACTGCTCGGTGATCGACCTGTGCATGCGGATGTACGACGTGCGCCGGGCGCAGGAGTGGACGCACGCGCTCACCGGGTGGTGCGACGAGCAGTCCGGCCTGGTGCCCTACCGCGGCGTCTGCCTGGTACACCGTGCCGAGATCCTGCACCTGCGTGGCGCCTGGTCCGAGGCCGCCGGCGCCGCCGAGGACGCCTGCCGCCGGCTGGCCGAGACCAGCGAGAGCGCTGTCGGGTACGCCTGGTACCGGCTGGCCGAGGTGGAGCGACAACGTGGCCGGTACGCCGCCGCCGAGCGGGCCTACCAGCAGGCGGCCGGTCACGGCGCGGAGGTCCAGCCCGGGCTCGCCCGGCTCCGCGTTGCCCAGGGCAACCAGTCTGCGGCGATCGCCGGCCTGGACCGGGCACTGGTGGAGGACCCGCGGTCGCCGTACCGCCCGGCGTTGCTGGCGGCGCGGGTCGAGCTGGCCGTCGACGCGGAGGATCTCGAGACCGCTCGCGGAGCGGCTGACGAGCTGGCCGGGATTGCGCGTGCGGACTCGCCGTACCTGCAGGCGCTGGCGGCGTACTGCGACGGCGCGGTGCGGATCGCGGCCGACGACCCGCGCGGGGCGATGCCGTTGCTGCGCCGGGCCTGGTCGCTGTGGCAACAGCTCGAGACGCCGTACGAGGCCGCCCGGACCCGGCTCCTGGTGGCCCGGGCCTGCCGGGCGCTCGGCGACACGGACGCCGAGCAGATGGAGATCGACGGCGCCCGCGCGGTGTTCGAGCAGCTCGGTGCGGTGGCCGATCTCGCCGCGCTCGACCAGGCGGCACTCGACCAGGCCGGGCGGACGGGCGGTCTGAGCCCGCGCGAGCTGGAAGTGCTGCGACTGCTTGCCACCGGTGCCACCAACCGCGCCGTCGCCGACCGGCTTTTCCTCAGCGAGCGGACCGTCGCCCGGCACGTCAGCAACATCTTCGGCAAGCTCGGCGTCTCCAGCCGGGCGGCCGCGACGTCGTACGCCTACCAGCACGGGCTGGTGTGACTGGGCAGAAATGACCATGTCCGGTCCGGCACGGATGGCGTGGTCGTACGATGTCCCGCCGCTGTCCGCGGTCCTACGGTGCTCGCAACGACGGCACGAGGGGGCTGCGATGGACAGGATCGGAACCGTGGTGATCGGCGGCGGACAGGCCGGCCTGGTGATGGGTCACTACCTGCGGCGAATCGGTGAGACCTTCGTGATCCTCGAGGCGGACGCCCGGGTCGGCGACTCCTGGCGGCGGCGGTACGACTCGCTGCGGCTGTTCAGCCGGCCGCGCTTCGCGAGTCTGCCCGGCCTGCGGATCCCGGTGCGGGACTGCCCGACCCGCGACGAGATGGCCGACTACCTGGAGCGGTACGCCGCGCACCTCGAGCTTCCGGTGCGAACCGGTGTCCGGGTGACGCGCGTGTCGCGTGACCCGCAAGGGTTCATGGTGGAGACCACAGGCAGCGACTACCTCGCGGACCGGGTCGTCGTGGCCGCGGGCGCACACGTGCGGCCGCACCGCCCGGCGTACGCCGCCGAGCTCGACCCGGCGATCAGGCAGCTGCACTCGCTGGAGTACCGCCACCCCGGCCAGCTCGCCGACGGCGCTGTGCTGGTGGTCGGCGCCGCGAACTCCGGCACCGACATCGCGCTCGAGGCGGTCCGAACGCGCCGTACGCTGCTGGCCGGCAGGCACCCGGGTCAGGTCCCGGTCGACATCGACTCGCCCCGGGGCCGGATGGTCACCCCTGTCGTGATGTTCGTGTTCAAGCACGTGCTCACGCGACGTACCCCGATGGGCCGCAAGGCGCTGGCGAAGATGTCACAGCAAGGCGTGAACCTGGTGCGCAACAAGCTCGAGCACCTCGACGCCGCCGGTGTCGTCAGGCTCGGCCGGATCGAGGGGGTGCGCGGCGGGTACCCGGTCACCGCGGACGGCGAGGTCCTCGATGGGGTGACCACCGTGGTGTGGTGCACCGGATCCGGTCCGGACCACAGCTGGCTCGACCTACCGGTGTCCGGTGACGACGGACGCCCTCGGCACGAACGCGGCATCGCCGTGGACGAGCCGGGCCTGATGTTCCTCGGGCTGGAGTTCCAGTTCGCGGTGGCGTCGGGCACCATCCAGGGCCTCGACCGCGACGCCCGGTATCTGGTCCGGCACATCCGCCGGCACACCCGCACCGCCGTGGCGGCGACCCGGTTGCCCGCGGCCACGGCCGGCTGACCTCGGGCTGATCCGGCCGGCGTCGTGGGTCAGACCGCGACGGAGTGCGTGATGGTGATGTTGCCGCGGGTCGCGTTCGAGAACGGGCACACCGTGTCGGCGGTGCCCACCAGCTGCTCGGCGACCGCACGGTCCAGTCCCGGAAGGTGGATCAGCAGGTTCACGGTCAGGCCGTACCCGACACCACCGGTCACCGGGCCGATGCCGACCTCGGCCGTGACGGTCGAGCCGGTGACGTCCTGCCGGGCCTTGCGGGCGACGACCTTCAGCGCGTTGTGGAAGCAGGCCGCGAAGCCGGCCGCCAGCAGCTGCTCGGGGTTGGTTCCCTCACCGGAGCCGCCGAGCTCCTTCGGCGGCGCGACGATCACATCGAGCTTGCCGTCGTCGGAGGCGGATCGTCCGTCGCGACCGCCCTCCGCGGTGGCGCGGGCGGTGTACAGCACCTTGTCGAGTTCCACAGAGTCTCCCAGAGGTCTTGGTCTACGTCGTACTGTACAGTGTACGCTACCTGCATGGAGCCGACCACCACCCGTCCTCGGACGCCGCGCAACACCCTGAGCCGTGAGCTCGTCGTGAGCACCGCGCTCCGGGTGATGGAGACCGGCGGCACCGAGGCGTTCAGCATCCGGGGCGTCGCGAAGGAGCTCGGTGTCGGGCCGATGGCGCTGTACACGTACTTCCGCAGCAAGGACGACCTGTTCGATGCCGTGCGCAACCAGCTGCTCGGCGAGCTGCCCTCCCCCGCTGCCGGCGGACCGTGGCAGGACCAGGTCCGCGAGGTCTGCCGGAACCTGCGGCTGCTGATGCTCGAGCACCCCTGCCTGGCGCAGCTGCTGGCCGGCCGGCCGCTCAGCGGGCACGAGACAGCGGCCACCGCCGAGAGCCTGCTCCGGGTACTGCGATCCGCCGGTCTCGATCCCGCGACCGCCGCGCGGACGCACACGACGCTGTTCACCTTCGTCCTCGGCGCCACCACCTGGGAGCTGCAGATGGCGACCGAGCAGCAGGACCCGGACCGTAGCCGCCGGTTGCGCGCGACCATGGAGACGCTGTCCGCCACCGAGTACCCGACCGTGGTCGAGCTGGCCCGCGAGCTCGCGGCGACCACCGGCGGCGACGAGCAGTTCGACCACGGCCTGGACCTGGTCATCGCCGGGCTCGAGCAGCAGCTGAGGTGACCGCGACGGAGCAGGTCGTGCTGCTGGACGAGTCCGGCCGGGCGCTCGGCAGCCAGGACAAGACGACCGTCCACCACGACCGGACGCCGCTGCACCTGGCCTTCTCCAGCTACCTGTTCAACGACCGCGACCAGCTGCTGCTGACCCGCCGGGCGGCCGACAAACGGACCTGGCCGGGCGTGTGGACCAACACCTGCTGCGGACACCCCGCGCCAGGCGAACCGATCGCCGACGCGGTACGACGCCGGCTGCGCGACGAGCTCGGCCTCACGGCGTACGACGTGGAGCTGGTGCTGCCGTCGTTCCGGTACCGCGCGGTGATGGACGACGGCACGGTGGAGAACGAGATCTGCCCGGTTTTCCGGGCACGTGCCAGGACCGAGCCGGTGCCGGTGCCGGACGAGGTGGACGCGACCCGGTGGGTCGACTGGCAGCCGTTCGCGAGCGACGTACTCGAGGGTGCCGCGACAGTGTCGCCGTGGTGCCTGCTGCAAGTCGCCGAGCTGGCCCGGCTCGGCCCGTCCCCGCGGTCCTGGCCGGTCGCCGAACCGCGGTCGCTGCCGCCGGCTGCCCGCAGCTAGATCGGCGGCCCGCGGCCAGGTCAGAGCGGCGCGCGGCCAGGTCAGAACAGCATCGACACGACGGCGACCAGGCCGACCACGACGATCACCACACGCAGCGCGACCGGCGGCAACCGGCGGCCGAATGC
>Ga0075429_100000167_pt1 | contig 42008 bp, 38 predicted proteins | sample RhiMetdeltSRZDD3_FD_75295 | JGI IMG/M metagenome (GOLD analysis project Ga0075429, IMG submission 75295) | Populus rhizosphere microbial communities from Tennessee, USA - Rhizosphere MetaG P. deltoides SRZDD3 | ecosystem: Host-associated > Plants > Roots > Rhizosphere > Soil | place: USA...
GCGCCGAAGGCGCCGTGCGTGGAGGTGTGCGAGTCGCCGCAGACCACCGTCATGCCGGGCAGCGTGGCGCCCTGTTCCGGGCCGATCACGTGGACGATGCCCTGGCGCCTGTCGTTCATCTTGAACTGCGTGATGCCGTAGCGGTCGCAGTTCGCGTCGAGGGTGTCCACCTGCAGCTTCGACACCGGATCGGCGATGCCATGCGAGCGGTCCGTGGTCGGCACGTTGTGGTCGCTCACGGCCAGGTTGGCCGAGATGCGCCACACCTTGCGGCCCGCGAGATCCAGCCCTTCGAAGGCCTGCGGGCTGGTGACCTCGTGCACGAGGTGCCGGTCGATGTAGAGGATGGCGGTGCCGTCCTCCTCGGTGTGGACGACGTGCTCGTCCCAGATCTTGTCGTAGAGCGTGCGACCCATGATTCGTGCAGCGGCGGCGGTCGAAACGGACGATTTTAGCCGGCGGGGCGAGGGCCGCGCTTTCCGGCGCCCGAAACGAAACGGGGGCGGCTGCCGCCGCCCCGGCTCGCGCCCGACGGAAGGACCTGCCGGCGCAGGCGCATCCCGTCGAAACGCGGGGGGCGGCCGGAACGAAAACGGCCCCGGAGGTCCGGGGCCGTGCGGCGCGTGGCGCGGGGTCGCGCCGTGCGGGAGGCAGGTTCAGCTGCGGCGCTCGAGCGGCACCACGTCGCGCTTGGGCGCGCCGTTGTAGAGCTGGCGCGGGCGGCCGATCTTGTAGTCGGGGTCGCCGATCATCTCGTTGAGCTGCGCGATCCAGCCCACGGTGCGCGCGAGCGCGAAGATGGCGGTGAACAGCGACACCGGGATGCCGATGGCGCGCTGCACGATGCCCGAGTAGAAGTCGACGTTCGGGTACAGCTTGCGCGCGACGAAGTATTCGTCTTCCAGCGCGATCTTCTCGAGCTCCATCGCCAGCTTGAGGATCGGGTCGTTGGTCTTGCCCACCGCGCCCAGCACCTCGTGGCACGTCTCGCGCATCAGCTTGGCGCGCGGGTCGTAGTTCTTGTACACGCGGTGGCCGAAGCCCATCAGCTTGATGCCGGAGTTCTTGTCCTTCACCTGCTTGATGAACTCGCCGATCTTCTCGACGCCGCCCATCTTCTGCACGTCCTCGAGCATGTTCAGCGCCGCCTCGTTGGCGCCGCCGTGCGCCGGACCCCACAGGCACGCCACGCCGGCCGCGATGGCCGCGAACGGGTTGGTGCCCGAGGAGCCGCACAGGCGCACCGTGGAGGTGGAGGCGTTCTGCTCGTGGTCGGCGTGCAGGATGAAGATGCGGTCGATGGCGCGCACCAGCACGTCGTTCTGCTCGTACTCCTCGCACGGCGTGGCGAACATCATGCGCATGAAGTTCGCGGAGTACGACAGGTCGTTCTTCGGATAGATGTACGGCTGGCCGATGCCGTACTTGTAGGCCATCGCCACGAGCGTGGGCATCTTGGCGATGAGGCGGATCGCCGAGATCTCGCGGTGCAGCGGATTGTTGATGTCCGTGCTGTCGTGATAGAAGGCCGACAGGGCGCCCACCAGGCCGGTCATCACCGCCATCGGGTGCGCGTCGCGGCGGAAGCCGCGCAGGAAGAACTGCATCTGCTCGTTGACCATGGTGTGGTTGGTCACGAGGCTCACGAAGTCCTCCTTCTGCTGCGGGTTGGGCAGCTCGCCCTTCAGCAGCAGGTAGCAGGTCTCGAGGAAGTCGCAGTGCGTGGCGAGCTGCTCGATCGGGTAGCCGCGGTACAGCAGCTCGCCCTTGTCGCCGTCGATGTACGTGATCTTCGACTCGCACGACGCGGTGGACAGGAACCCGGGGTCGTAGGTGAACTTGCCGGTCTGAGCGTACAGCTTGCGGATGTCGACCACGTCGGGCCCGATGGTCCCCTTGTAGATCGGCAGTTCCATGCTCGGGCTGCCGTCGGAGAACGACAGGGTGGCTTTCACATCGGACGGAATCATGGTCGTTCCTTGCAGAATGGTTGAAGCGCTCGGGTGTGTCTGAGGTTGCTCTACTTGGGCGTGCGCAGCATGCGCAGCACCTGCACCACGTCGTCGCGCAGCAGTTCCCCCTGCGGTTCCTTGCGGGCGAGCAGCAGGTCCAGCAGGTCGTTGTCCGACAGGTCCATCAGCGCCTCGAGGCCGCGCGCCTGGCCTTCGGTGAGGGTGGCGGCGTGGCGCTCGAAGAACCGCTCGATGAACAGGTCGTTCTCGAGCAAGCCGCGCCGGCATCGCCAGCGCAGCTTGCTGAGTGCGCGCGCGTCGATGGGAGTCTGCATGGCGTGCCTTGCGGGAAGCTGAACCGGCGAGCAATCCTTCACGCTAGACAGCGCGGCGGACCATCAGTTCCTTGATCTTGCCGATCGCCTTCGTCGGGTTCAGCCCCTTCGGGCAGACGTCGACGCAGTTCATGATCGTGTGGCAGCGGAACAGGCGGTACGGATCCTCGAGGTTGTCGAGGCGCTCGCCGGTGGACTGGTCGCGGCTGTCGGCGATGAAGCGGTAGGCCTGCAGCAGGCCGGCCGGGCCCACGAACTTGTCGGGGTTCCACCAGAAGCTCGGGCAGCTCGTGGAGCAGCTCGCGCACAGGATGCACTCGTACAGCCCGTTCAGCTCCTCGCGCTCCTCGGGCGACTGCAACCGCTCCTTCTCGGGCGGCGGCTCGTCGTTCACGAGGTACGGCTTGATCGAGTGGTACTGCTTGAAGAACTGCGTCATGTCGACGATCAGGTCGCGGATGACGGGCAGCCCGGGCAGCGGCTTCAGCACGATCGGGTCCTTCAGCGTGCGCATGTTCGTGAGGCACGCCAGCCCGTTCTTGCCGTTGATGTTGAGGGCGTCCGAGCCGCACACGCCTTCGCGGCACGAGCGGCGGAAGCTGATGGACGGGTCCACCGCCTTCAGCTTCATCAGCGCATCGAGCAGCATGCGCTCGCTGCCGTCGAGCTCGACCTCGACGGTCTGCATGCGCGGCTTGGCGTCGGTGTCCGGGTCGTAGCGATAGATCTGGAATACGCGCTTGGTCATTGCGGGGATCTCTTGGTACGGCGGGTCAGAACGAGCGGACCTTGGGCGGAATCGATTCGACGGTCAGCGGCTTCATGTTGACCGGCTTGTAGTCGAGGCGGTTGCCGTCGCGGTACCACAGCGTGTGCTTCAGCCACTCCTGGTCGTTGCGGCCGTTCGGGTGCTGCGGCGTGTCGGCGTAGTCGTTGACGGTGTGGGCGCCGCGGCTCTCGCGGCGCGCGGCGGCCGAGATCATCGTCGCCTTGGCGCACTCGATCAGGTTCTCCACCTCCAGCGCCTCGATGCGCGCGGTGTTGAAGACCTTCGACTTGTCGGCCAGGTGGATGTTCTTCACGCGCTCGGCGACCGCGAGGATCGCCTTGACGCCCTGGTCCATCGACGCCTGCGTGCGGAACACGCCGGCGTGCTGCTGCATCGACTTGCGGATGTCGTTGGCCACGTCCTGCGCGTACTCGCCGTCCTTGGTGGACTCGTACCTGGCCAGGCGCGAGAGCGTGTAGTCCGCCGCGTCGGCCGGCAGGTCCTTGTGGCTCTTCGCCTTCAGCGCGGTGTCGACGATGTGGCGGCCCGCGGCGCGGCCGAACACCAGCAGGTCGAGCAGCGAGTTGGTGCCCAGGCGGTTCGCGCCGTGCACGCTCACGCAGGCGCACTCGCCCACCGCGTACAGCCCGTTCACGATCGCGTTGGGGTTGCCGCCCTTCGGCGCCACCACCTGGCCGTGGATGTTCGTGGGGATGCCGCCCATCTGGTAGTGGATGGTGGGCACCACCGGGATCGGCTCCTTGGTGATGTCGACGTTCGCGAAGTTGTGGCCGATCTCGTACACCGAGGGCAGCCGCTTCATGATCGTCTCGGCGCCCAGGTGCGTCATGTCGAGCACGACGTAGTCCTTGTTCGGACCGCAGCCGCGCCCTTCCTTGATCTCCTGGTCCATGCAGCGCGAGACGAAGTCGCGCGGCGCCAGGTCCTTCAGCGTGGGCGCGTAGCGCTCCATGAAGCGCTCGCCGTTGCTGTTGCGCAGGATGGCGCCCTCGCCGCGGCAGCCTTCGGTCAGCAGCACGCCCGCGCCGGCCACGCCGGTGGGGTGGAACTGCCAGAACTCCATGTCCTCCAGCGGCAGCCCGGCGCGCGCGGCCATGCCGAGGCCGTCGCCGGTGTTGATGAAGGCGTTGGTGGAGGCGGCGAAGATGCGGCCGGCGCCGCCGGTGGCGAACAGCACCGTCTTGCCCTGCAGGATGTGCACGTCGCCGGTTTCCATCTCCAGCGCCGTCACGCCCAGCACGTCTCCCTCGGCGTCGCGGATCAGGTCGAGCGCCATCCACTCGACGAAGAACTGCGTGCGCGCCTTGACGTTCTGCTGGTACAGCGTGTGCAGCATCGCGTGGCCGGTGCGGTCCGCCGCGGCGCAGGCACGCTGCACCGGCTTCTCGCCGTAGTTGGCGGTGTGGCCGCCGAACGGGCGCTGGTAGATGGTGCCGTCCGGGTTGCGGTCGAACGGCATGCCCTGGTGCTCGAGCTCGTACACCACCTTGGGCGCCTCGCGGCACATGAACTCGATCGCGTCCTGGTCGCCGAGCCAGTCGGAGCCCTTGATCGTGTCGAAGAAGTGGTAGTGCCAGTTGTCCTCGCTCATGTTGCCGAGCGAGGCGCCGATGCCGCCTTGCGCGGCCACGGTGTGCGAGCGGGTCGGGAAGACCTTGGAGAGGACGGCCACGTTGAGGCCCGCGCGCGCGAGCTGCAGCGACGCCTGCATGCCGGAGCCGCCGGCGCCGACGATGACGACGTCGAACTTGCGCCGCGAAAGGGTTGAGGTCGTTGCGGCCACGTTCAAAGTCTCCAGAGCACTTGCACCGCCCAGCCGGCGCAGCCGACGAGCCAGACGAGGGTGAGCACCTGCAGCGCCAGGCGCACGCCCACCGATTTCACGTAATCCATCCACACGTCGCGCATGCCGACCCAGGCGTGCCAGGCGAGCGAGACGATCACCACGAAGGTGAGCAGCTTCATCCACTGCGACGCGAAGATGCCGGACCACTTGTCGTAGCCGGTGACGCGCACCGCGTTGCCGGCGGCGTCCGTCGTGGAGGCCGGCAGCAGGACCTGCAGCAGCAGCACGACCGTGAACAGCGCCATGATCACCGCGGTGACGCGCTGGGTCAGCCAGTCGCGCAGGCCGTAGTGGGCGCCGACGACGACGCGCTTGGAACCGTAGTTGACTGTCATCTCGCGCCGCCTCAGAAGAAGAACATCCGCGCGCCGACGGCCAGCGTCAGCAGCAGGCTCGCGACCAGCGTGAACTGCGCCGACGCGCGGCCGAACCCGAGGCTCACCGAATGGGTGGCGTCCATCCACACGTGGCGCACGCCGGCGATGAAGTGGTGCAGGTAGGCCCAGACGAGCGCGAGCGCGACGAGCTTGAAGAACCAGCCGGGCAGGCCGCCCACGCCCCCGGTGAACACCGCGGTGAACCGGGCGTAGCTGATCTCGGAGGTGATGCTCGCGTCGAGCATCCAGACGATGAACGGAAGCAGCACGAACATCAGCATGCCGCTCGCCCGGTGGAGGATGGACACCACGCCGGCCATGGGCAGGCGGTACTGGAGCGCATCGGAGAGCCGCATGGGCCCGGGTCTTTGTGGTGTCGCCATCGTGTCTGCCATACCCCGATCAATGTCGAAATGAAAAAACTTGTGGATTTTAGGACAACGTCCCCGCGCGCTTTCCTGGCCCAGCGCAAAGCGGATGCTCGCGGCCCGTGCGAGCCCTCGTTCTTCCGCTTGCGCGCCGGCGCGGCCCCGGCTAGCTCAACTCGTTGCGATAGTGGTGCTCCGACGTGTCGTACAGGCCGCGGCGCAGCTCGACCGGCTTGTCGCCGTAGGTCATCGACAGCCGCTCCACCGACAGCAGCGGCGCGCCCTCGCGCAGACCCAGCAGCCCCGCGGCGGCGGCGTCCGCGCTCACCGCGCGGATCTTCTCGGTGGCGCGGATCATGCGCACGCCGAACTCGCTCTCGAACAGGCCGTACATCGGGCCGCGATAGTCCGACAGCCGCTCGGCGGTGAGGCCCTTGAACTGCTGCCCGGGCAGCCAGATGTCGTCGAGCACCACGGGGCGGCCGCGAAACGAGAGCACGCGGCGCACCTGCACCACGGCGTCGCCCGATTTCAGCTCCAGCGCGCGCGCGATGTCCGAGGGCGCGCGCAGCCGGCGGCAGTCGATGAAGCGCCGCTGCGCGCCCACCGGCTCGCCGTCGTCGGGGGCCAGCCGCAGGAAGCGGTACTGCACCATCTCCTCGGCGTGGGTCGCCACGAAGGTGCCCTTGCCCTGCCGGCGCACCAGCAGGTTCTCGGTGGCGAGCTCGTCGATCGCCTTGCGCACGGTGCCCTGGCTCACCTTGAAGCGCGCGGCGAGCTCGGTCTCGCTCGGAATCGCCTCGCCCGGGCGCCACTCCCCCGCCTCGAGGCTCTTCGTGAGCAGCGTCTTGATCTGCTGGTACAGCGGGCTGAAGGCCGGCGCTTCGGCGTCCGTCGCGCGGGCGCCGGGCGCGCCGCCATGGGGTGGGAAGGACGCGGGCATGTCCCGATTGCATCACGGCGACGGTGCATCCGTCCACGAACTTTGCCGAAAGTTGACTGATGTCTTATGTAAGACATAAGAGCTGGACAGCGTCCGGGTGGACCCTTAGACTCCGCCCCCGATCGCGATCACGGCTGACCTAAACTCCCGCTCCTGCGGCGAACCGATCCGTCCCGTCCGCCTCACCGGCTTCCTTCCCCATTCCTCTTCTGGAGTCTTCCATGAGCAAGAAACCCGTTCGTGTCGCCGTCACCGGCGCCGCCGGCCAGATCGGCTACGCGCTGCTGTTCCGCATCGCTTCCGGCGAGATGCTGGGCAAGGACCAGCCGGTCGTCCTGCAGCTGCTCGAGATCCCGGACGAGAAGGCGCAGAAGGCGCTCAAGGGCGTGATGATGGAGCTGGAGGACTGCGCGTTCCCGCTGCTCGCCGGCATGGAGGCGCACAGCGACCCGGCCACCGCGTTCAAGGACACCGACTACGCGCTGCTCGTGGGCGCGCGCCCCCGGGGCCCCGGCATGGAGCGCAAGGATCTGCTGTCGGCCAACGCGCAGATCTTCACCGCGCAGGGCAAGGCGCTCGACAAGGCGGCGTCGCGCAACGTGAAGGTGCTGGTGGTGGGCAACCCCGCCAACACCAACGCGTACATCGCGATGAAGAGCGCGCCGAGCCTGGACCGCCGCAACTTCACCGCGATGCTGCGCCTCGACCACAACCGCGCGCTCTCGCAGATCGCGGCGAAGACCGGCAAGCCGGTGTCGTCGATCGAGAAGCTCACGGTGTGGGGCAACCACTCGCCCACGATGTACGCCGACTACCGCTTCGCCACCATCGACGGCAAGTCGGTCAAGGAGATGATCGGCGACGAGGCGTGGAACAAGGACACGTTCCTGCCCACCGTCGGCAAGCGCGGCGCGGCCATCATCGAGGCGCGCGGGCTGTCGTCGGCCGCGTCGGCCGCCAACGCCGCGATCGACCACATGCGCGACTGGGCGCTGGGCAGCAGCGGCAAGTGGGTCACGATGGGCATCCCGTCCGACGGCTGGTACGGCATCCCGAAGGACACGATGTTCGGTTTCCCGGTGACGACGCAGAACGGCGACTACAAGGTCGTGGAAGGCCTGCCGATCGACGCGTTCAGCCAGGAGCGCATCGACTTCACGCTGAAGGAGCTGCAGGAAGAGCAGGACGGCGTGAAGCATCTTCTCTGAAGCTGCTGGCGCATCTTCAGAGAAGATGCGCTGCATCTAAAGGACCGCTCCCCCGGCCCCCTCCGGGAGGGGGTTCCAGCATGAAGGACGAAGCCGGCTCTGCGAGCCGGCTGTTTTCATTCCAGGCACCATGATCCATCCCCGCGACGCCCTGTTCGAGGCCGGCGACGACGTCGCCCGCCTGCCCGTGTGCGACCACTACGCCGGCGTCGAGGCGCGCATGCGCAAGGCGCTGCAGCTGCAGGCCGAGATGGGGCCGGTGTTCGACGTCACCCTCGACTGCGAGGACGGCGCGCCGATCGGCGGCGAGCGCGAGCATGCGCACCTCGTGGCCGAGCTGGCGCTGTCGGCGGCCAACGTGCACGGGCGCGTCGGCGCGCGCGTGCACCCGGTGGACCACCCCGCGTTCGAGCCTGAGCTCGAGACGCTCGTCGGCCGCGCCGGCGCCCGCCTCGCCTACCTCATGGTGCCGAAGGTGCGCGGCCTCGACGACGTGAACCGCGCGTGCGACGAGATCGACCACTTCCTGCGCGTGCACGGCATCGCGCGCCGGCTGCCGGTGCACTGCCTGGTCGAGACGCACGGCGCGCTGCGCGACGTGCAGGCGATCGCGGCGCATCCGCGCATCGAGTCGGTGTCGTTCGGGCTGATGGACTTCGTGTCGGCGCACCGCGGCGCGATCCCGGCGGCCGGCATGACGGTGCGCGGCCAGTTCCAGCATCCGCTGGTGCTGCGCGCGAAGCTCGAGATCGCCGCCGCGTGCCACGCCTTCGGCAAGACGCCGTCGCATTGCGTCGTGACCGAATTCGCCGACCGTCGCGCGATCGCCGAGGCGGCCGAGAAGGCGGCCCGCGAGCTCGGCTACACGCGCATGTGGAGCATCCACCCGAACCAGATCCGGCCGATCGTCGAGGCGTTCGCGCCCACCACCGCGGAGGTCGACCTGGCGATCGAGATCCTGCAGGCCGCGCAGGCCGCGCACTGGGCGCCGACCCGCCACCGCGACACGCTGCACGACCGCGCCAGCTACCGCTACTTCTGGCAGGTGCTGGAACGTGCCGAGCGCACCGGACAGCCGCTGCCGGGCGAGGTGCGCGAAGCGTACTTCGGCGCGCGCCCGGCGTGAATTCCTGTGGCGCCTGCCGCACGCCGCAGCGCCAGTTGTTTCAAGACATGACCGCGCCGGCGACGCGCGCACGATGCGCGGGCGGGCCAGCCGGCCCGCCGAGCAGGCGCTCACCGTGCATCGCGCGTGATCTGGATCACGCGCGGGCCGCGCCGCGCCGCGCCGCCGCGGCGCCGGCGCCACACGCCGCGCGACGCGCCGCACGCCGAGCCTCACGCATTTCGTTGCACGCGAGCGGGCGCTCCCCGGAACACTGCGCGCACCCCCCGCCGTCGGGGGATTCGACCACCGAGGAGCCATGATGTCCCGTTCGTTCGTCCTGTCCGCCGCCTGCGCGGCCCTCCTGTTCGCCACCGGCGCGGGCGCGCAGACCGCCCCCGCCAAGGCGTCCGCCAAGGCCAGGCCCGCGGCCGCGCAAGCCCCGACCGAGTCCATCAACCCCGTGCAGCTCGAGATCGCCGCACGCGTGATGACGGGCGATGCCCAGTGCGAGTTCAACCAGAAGGTCGGCGTGCACCCCCTGGACGGCAAGCCCGGGCACTTCAAGGTCTCGTTCAAGAACGTGACCTACACGATGGTGCCGCAGGAGACCACCACCGGCGCCGTGCGCCTCGAGGACAAGCGCGCCGGCGTGGTGTGGATCCAGATCCCGGCCAAGTCGATGCTGCTGAACGGCAAGATCGGCCAGCGCATGGTCGACGGCTGCACCCAGAGTCAGCAACGCGCCAGCCTGTAGGAACCGGATCGCCCGCGTGACGGCCCGATCGCGCTGGCGCGCGATTCGCCGCGGGCTTCTTGGCCTGAGGGAAGGCCGGGAGGGGGCGGGTGCCGGAAGACTTCGTGCGAGGGGGTGTGCCGGGCCCGGGGCCCCCACCCCGACCCTCCCCCAGAGGGGGAGGGAGAATCCCTGGCTTGCGGTGGCGCAATGCCATCGGCGGGTCCGTGCTTGAAGTATGCCGGGTTGAGTATGTAGAATTCATGCATACCGACTCCCGGAGAACGCAATGGAAGCCACCGTTGCGGAACGCGGCCAGATCACGCTTCCCAAAGCCGTTCGAGACGCCCTGGGCCTCACCAAGGGCACCTTGCTGAAGGTGGAGCTCGACGGCAGCCGCATCATCCTGCGCAAGAACGTCGACGATGCCATCTCGCGCGCGCGCGGGAAGTTCGAGCTCGACGGCTTCGCCAACGTCGACGAGGCCATGCGTGCCGTGCGCGGCCGCGCCCCCGGCGACCCGGTCGACGTCTGATGGTTTCCGTCGACTCCTCCGTGCTGATCGAGCTGCTGGCCGGCGCCGAGCACGCCGACGCCGCCGAGGCGTCGCTGCGCGACGCGCTCGCGCGCGGCCCGGTGACCGTGTGCGACGTCGTCGTCGCCGAGGTCTGCAGCTCGCTGAAGGACGGCGACCAGGCGCTGCAGGTGCTCGAGGAGATGGGCATCCGCTACAGCATGGTCGAGCAGAAGGCGGCCGTGCGCGCCGGCGAGATGCAGCGCCGCTACCGCGCCCGCGGCGGCGGCCGCCACCGCACCGTCCCCGACTTCATCGTGGGGGCCCACGCGCTGCTGCAGTGCGACGGCCTCATCACGCGCGACGCCGGCTTCTTTCGCGACTACTTCAAGGGCCTCAAGGTCATCGTGCCGACGCAGAGCTGACGCCCGCTTCGTTTTCCCTCCCGACCACCCGAAAGACAACTCATGCTTGCTGCCTACCGCCAACATGCCGCCGAACGCGCCGCGCTCGGAATCCCGCCGCTGCCGCTCACCGCGAAGCAGACCGCCGAGCTGATCGAGCTGCTGAAGGCGCCGCCCGCGGGCGAGGAGGCCTTCCTGGTGGATCTCGTCACGCACCGCGTGCCGGCCGGCGTGGACGACGCGGCGAAGGTGAAGGCGTCGTACCTCGCCGCGGTGGCGCACGGCACCGAGCGCTCGCCGCTGCTCGCCCGCGCCAAGGCCACCGAGCTGCTGGGCACCATGCTCGGCGGCTACAACATCGGCCCGCTGGTCGACCTGCTGGACGACGCCGAGGTGGGCGCCGTGGCCGCGGACGGCCTGAAGAAGACGCTGCTGATGTTCGACCAGTTCCACGACGTGAAGGAAAAGGCCGACAAGGGCAACGCCAATGCCCGCGCGGTGCTGCGCAGCTGGGCCGACGCCGAGTGGTTCACCAGCCGCCCCGAGGTGCCGCAGAGCCTGACGGTCACGGTGTTCAAGGTGACCGGCGAGACCAACACCGACGACCTGTCGCCGGCGCCCGACGCCTGGAGCCGCCCGGACATCCCGCTGCATGCGCTGGCCATGCTGAAGAACGCGCGCCCCGGCATCACGCCGGAGGAGCCCGGCAAGCGCGGCCCGGTGAAGTTCGTCGAGTCGCTGCGCGGCCAGGGCAACCTCGTCGCCTACGTGGGCGACGTGGTGGGCACGGGCTCCTCGCGCAAGAGCGCGACCAACTCGGTGCTGTGGTTCACCGGCGAGGACATCCCGTTCGTGCCGAACAAGCGCTTCGGCGGCGTGTGCCTGGGCAGCAAGATCGCGCCGATCTTCTACAACACCATGGAAGACGCGGGCGCGCTGCCCATCGAGCTCGACGTGAGCCGCATGGAGATGGGCGACGTGATCGAGCTGCGCCCCTACGAGGGCCGCGCGCTGAAGAACGGCGAGGTGATCGCGACCTTCAGCGTCAAGAGCGACGTGCTGTTCGACGAGGTGCGCGCCGGCGGCCGCATCCCGCTCATCGTCGGCCGCGGCCTCACCGCCAAGGCGCGCGAGGCGCTCGGCCTGCCGCCCTCCGCGCTGTTTCGCCTGCCGCAGAACCCGAAGGACACGGGCCGCGGCTTCACCCTCGCGCAGAAGATGGTCGGCCGCGCCTGCGGCCTGCCCGAAGGCCAGGGCGTGCGCCCGGGCACCTACTGCGAGCCGCGCATGACCTCGGTGGGCTCGCAGGACACCACCGGCCCGATGACGCGCGACGAGCTGAAGGACCTCGCCTGCCTCGGCTTCTCGGCCGACCTGGTGATGCAGAGCTTCTGCCACACCGCCGCCTATCCGAAGCCGGTGGACGTGAAGATGCACCACGAGCTGCCCGAGTTCATCAGCACGCGCGGCGGCGTCGCGCTGCGCCCGGGCGACGGCGTGATCCACAGCTGGCTGAACCGCTTCCTGCTGCCCGACACCGTCGGCACCGGCGGCGACAGCCACACGCGCTTTCCCATCGGCATCAGCTTCCCGGCCGGCTCGGGCCTGGTCGCCTTCGCCGCGGCCACGGGCGTGATGCCGCTCGACATGCCCGAGAGCGTGCTCGTGCGCTTCAAGGGCGAGATGCAGCCGGGCGTGACGCTGCGCGACCTGGTCAACGCGATCCCCTACTACGCGATCCGCCAGGGCCTGCTCACCGTCGAGAAGAAGGGCAAGAAGAACATCTTCTCCGGCCGCATCCTCGAGATCGAGGGCCTGCCCGACCTGAAGGTGGAGCAGGCGTTCGAGCTGTCCGACGCGTCGGCCGAGCGCAGCGCGGCGGGCTGCACCGTTCACCTCAACAAGGAACCGGTGACCGAGTACCTGCAGAGCAACATCGCGCTGATGAAGTGGATGATCGCCAACGGCTACGCCGACGCGCGCACCCTGCAGCGCCGCATCGCCGCGCAGGAGGCCTGGCTGAAGGAGCCGAAGCTGCTGAAGGCGGACGCGGACGCCGAGTACGCCGCCGTGATCGAGATCGACCTGGCCGAGATCGCCGAGCCCATCGTCGCCTGCCCGAACGACCCCGACGACGTGAAGACGCTCTCGGCGGTGGCCGGCACGAAGATCGACGAGGTGTTCATCGGCTCGTGCATGACCAACATCGGCCACTTCCGCGCCGCGTCCAAGCTGCTCGAGGGCAAGCGCGACATCCCGGTGCGCCTGTGGGTCGCCCCGCCGACCAAGATGGACCAGCAGCAGCTCACCGAGGAAGGCCATTACGGCGTGCTCGGCACGGCGGGCGCGCGCATGGAGATGCCCGGCTGCAGCCTGTGCATGGGCAACCAGGCGCAGGTGCGCGCGGGCGCCACGGTGTTCTCCACCAGCACGCGCAACTTCCCGAACCGCCTCGGCAACGACACCAACGTGTACCTCGGCTCGGCCGAGCTCGCGGCGATCTGCTCGCGCCTCGGCCGCATCCCGAGCCGCGCGGAATACCTCGCGGACATCGGTGTCATCAACCAGGACGGCGACAAGATCTACCGCTACATGAACTTCGACCGCATCGAAGCCTACGCGAGCGCCACCGAGGCCCTGCCCGCCTGACGGACCGCCCGACCGCGCCGACGGGGCCGCGCCGGGAGACCGGCGCGGCCCTTTTTCTTGTCCTGGTGCAACCCGCCGCCCCGTTCGCGGTGAGACCCTGGCGGCCGCTTTCTGCTACAACCGTCCGCTTCGCCCATGACAGTCGCGACGCCCAAGCGGCCAGCTGCATGAAGTCGACGTCTCCGGGGGCGTCGCGCCGACGACGCATCCAGCTGCTCTGGTTCACCGCCGCCGTGTGGACGGCCGCCGTCGCGGGCGCCTGCGCCTGGTTCGGCTCCCAGCGGCTGCGCGAGCACCGCGAGGAAGCATGGTCCGGCGCCACCATGCGCGTGGCCGGCGTGCAGGACGCGCTCGACCTCACCTTCCGCCACCTCGCCGCGCTGCCGAAGAACCTGGCGCACCAACCGTCGGTGATCGAGCTGCTCGCATCGCTGCAGTTGCCGCAGCCACCGCTCGTGATCCCCGCCGCCCCCGCCCCCGCCGCCTCCGTCGCCCCCGTCACCTCCGCTGCCCCCGCCGCCACCGCCACGGCTGCCCCCACGGCCCCCGACGCCGCGAGCGCCGCCGCGCAAGCCTGGCGCGAAGGCGTGCGCGACCGGCTGCTCGCCGACCCGGCCGTGCGCCGCATGAGAGACGTGCTCGACCATGCCGCGATCGACCTGGGCCTGTCGGTCGTGCTGCTGCTCGACCGCCAGGGCAACACCGTCGCCGACGGCATCGCCGACCGCCACGCGCAGCCCGAGGTGATCGGGCAGAACCTGCGCGAGCGCCTGTACTTCGCGCACGCGCTGCAGGCCGGCGCGTCGTCGCAGTTCCTGGTCGGCCGGGTGAGCCGCGGTCCGGGGCTGTACTTCGGGCAGCGCGTCGAACGCGACGGCGAGCCGCTCGGCGTGGTGGTGGTCAAGCAGGAGGTCGACGCGCTCAACGGCCTGCTCAACCAGGCGAGCGAGAGCATGGTGTTCATCACGGACCCCAACGGCGTCGTCGTGCTCTCCAACCATCGACCCAGCCTGCTGCAGCGCATCCCGCTGCCGAGCACGCGCTCGCCTCAGGAGTGGAACGAGCTCTACCAGCGCGTGCCGGAGGCGCTCGAATGGCGGCTCGCGCAGATGCGCACGGCCGGTCGAGCGATGCGCACCGCGGAGTGGCAGGGCCAGCGCCACCTGCTGCTGTCGTCGCCGCTCGCCACCCAGCGCTTCACGGTCTGGGTGCTCGCCCCGCTCGGCGACGAGCGCGCGATCCTCGCCGGCGTGCTGTCGGGCGGCGTGGCCACGTGGGCGTTCGGCATGCTGCTCATGTGGGCCGCATGGCGCCGCAACCAGCTGCTCGAGGGCGCGCTGCAGGCGCGGCGCGAGCTGCTCGAGATGACGCAGGCGCTGCCCCTCACGGTGTTCCGCTACCAGCTGCCGGCCTCTCACCGCGGCGGCCACTTCTCCCTCCTCGGCCGCGGCGTGGAGGAGCTGTTCGGCGTGGACGCGCGCAGCCTGGAAGCCGACCCCTCGCTGCCCTGGCGCATGGCCGGCATCGCGTCGGAGACGCCGCCCACGCAGCCCACCGAGTTCACCCTGCGCCGCGGCGACCGCCCGGTGCGCGTGCTGGCGCACAGCACGCCGCAGCCGCAGGCGGACGGCAGCACCGTCTACAACGGCTACTGGCTCGACATCTCCGCGCGCCACGAGACCGAGCTGCGCTTCGAGGCCGTCTACGAGCACGCGCTGAACGGCTACCTGTTCTTCGACCGCCGGCGCGGCGTGACCCACGGCAACCCCGCCACGCTGCGCCTGTTCGGCGCCGACAGCATGCACCAGCTGCTGGGGCGCATCGTGTGGTTTCCCGAGCTGTCGCCCGTGCACCAGCCCGACGGCTCGGAAAGCCGCGAGCGCGCGCTGGCGCTGATGCGCCGCCACACGCGCACCGGGCAACGGGTGCAGTCCTTCGAATGGCGCTTCTGCCGCTTCGGCGGCGGCGTGTTCGACGCCGACGTGAGCGTCATCGCGCTCGACTCGGTGGGCGAGCCGCAGTTCTGCGCCGTGATCCAGGACATCACCGCGCGCAAGCAGGCCGAGGTGGCGATGCAGCAGGCGCGCGCGGCGGCGGAGGCGGCGAGCCACACCAAGTCGAGCTTCCTCGCGAACATGTCGCACGAGCTGCGCACCCCGATGAACGCGATCATCGGCATGACCCACCTCGCGATCGAGGACGGCCTGCCGCCGCGCCAGCGCAACTACATCCAGAAGGCGCACGGCGCGGCGCGCAACCTGCTGCAGATCCTCAACGACATCCTGGACGTCTCGAAGATCGAGTCGGGCCATGTCGAGCTCGAGCAGGTGGAGTTCGACCTGGAGTCCGTGGTCGGCGAGCTGACCGACGTGCTCGCGCTGAAGTCGGACGAGAAGGGGCTCGAGCTGCTGTTCAGCCTCGCGCCCGACCTGCCCGTGCGCGTCGTCGGCGATCCCACGCGGCTGCGCCAGGTGCTGGTGAACCTCGGCAACAACGCCGTCAAGTTCACCGACGCCGGCGAGGTGGTCCTCGGGCTGGAGCGCGCGGGCGAGGTCGAGGGCCAGGTGGAGCTGCACGGCTGGGTGCGCGACACCGGCGTCGGCCTCACGCACGACCAGCTCTCGCGCCTGTTCCAGCCGTTCATCCAGGCCGACAGCTCGACCACGCGGCGCTTCGGCGGCACCGGCCTCGGGCTGGTGATCAGCCGGCAGCTCGTCGAGCGCATGGGCGGTCGCCTGTGGGTCGACAGCGAGCCCGGACGCGGCTCGACGTTCCACTTCACCGCGCGCTTCGGCCGCGCCGGCGACGACGGCGACGCGCCCCGGCACGCCGCGGCGGCGCAGGGCCTGCGCGGGCGGCGCGCGCTGCTGGCCGACGACAACGCCGCCGCGCGCGACATCCTCGCGCGGATGATGGAGTCCTTCGGCATCGCGGTGCACCGGGCCGTGAGCGGCGCCCAGGCGCTCGAGCAGCTGGGCCACGACCCGCGGTCCTTCGACTGGGTCCTGGTCGACTGGCGCATGCCGGGGATGGACGGCGCCGCCTGCCTGCGCCAGCTCCTGCGCGCCCATCCGGCGCAGCCCGGCTGCATCCTGCTGGCCAATGCGTTCGCGCGCGAGGATGCCGCGCGCGCCGCGTCCGACCTGCGCCTGGCCGGCGTGCTGGCCAAGCCGGTCACGCCGTCGGCCCTGCTCGCCGCGCTGCTGGGCGCCGACCGCCGCGACGGCGCGCCCGCCCCGCCCGCCGACGGCATGACGATCAGCGACGCCACGCGCGAGCACCTGGCCGGCGCGCGCATCCTGCTGGCCGAGGACCATCCGCTCAACCAGGAGCTGGCGTGCGAGCTGCTGCGCCGCGCCGGCATGGAGGTGGTGCTGGCGGAGAACGGCGAGGAGGCGCTGCGCAAGCTGGCGAGCGAAGGCCCCTTCGACGGCGTGCTGATGGACTGTCAGATGCCGGTCATGGACGGCTACACCGCCACCCGCCGGCTGCGCGCCGACCCGAATTTCGAGCACCTGCCGGTGATCGCGATGACCGCCAGCGCGCTCGCGGAGGACCGCGACCGGGCGCTTGCCGCGGGAATGAACGCGCACATCCCCAAGCCGCTCAACGTGGGCCAGATGATGCGCACCATGGCCGACTGGATCGTGGCGCGCCGCGAGCCGCTGGAGCGCTCCCGGGGCGAACGACCCCAGGGCCCGTCCGGCCTCGGGGTGCCCGACGAGCCGGCGCGCCCGGCGGAGGCCGCCCCCTCCACCGACTGGTCGCCCGGCGCGGGGCTGGGCGCCATCGACACCGCCGACGGACTGGCGCGCTGCCTCGGCAAGGCGCACCTGTACCGGCGCATCCTGCGCGGCTTCCGCGACGCGACCTGCGATTTCGAGGAGGTGGTGGGCGCCGCCCTGGCCCGGGGCGACTGGGAGGCCGCGGCCGCCCGCGCGCACGACCTGAAGGGACTGTCCGGCACCATCGGCGCGCACGCGCTGCACGCGGGGTCGCAGGCGCTGCATGCCGCGATCCTGGCGCGCGACGCCGGCGCGGCATCGGCCGAATTCGAGCGCGTCGCACCGGCGCTGGCCGCCGTGCGGCGCGAGATCGGGCAGCTCGTCGACGGCGGATGAGCCCCGGGTCATTGCGCGGCCGCCGCATTGACCAATAATGCTGCGCCATTCGTCAACGACCGACAGAAGAGGGTGAGCCATGCCGACGACCGTCACCAGCCACGCGTTCGCCACCACGCTGAAGACCTTCGCCTCCGGTTCCGGGCGCGAAGGCCGCTTCTTCTCGCTGCCCGAGCTCGCCAAGACCTACCCCGGCATCCGGCGATTGCCGGTGTCGCTGCGCGTGGTGCTCGAGAGCGTGCTGCGCAACTGCGACGGCAAGAAGGTGACGGCCGAGCACGTGTCCGAGCTGGCGCACTGGCAGCCCGCGGCGCCGCGCACCGACGAGATCCCGTTCGTCGTGGCCCGCGTGGTCCTGCAGGACTTCACCGGCGTGCCCCTGCTCGCGGACCTGGCCGCCATGCGCAACGTGGCCGCCGACATGGGCAAGAACCCCAAGACCATCGAGCCGCTGGTGCCGGTGGACCTGGTGGTGGACCACTCGGTGATGGTCGACCACTTCGGCACCAAGGACGCGCTCGACCTCAACATGAAGCTCGAGTTCCAGCGCAACCAGGAGCGCTACGAATTCATGAAGTGGGGCATGCAGGCGTTCGACACCTTCCGCGTCGTGCCGCCCGGCTTCGGCATCGTGCACCAGGTGAACCTCGAGTTCCTCGCGCGCGGCGTGCACTGCAGCGCCGACGGCGTGCACTACCCCGACACGCTGGTCGGCACCGACAGCCACACCACGATGATCAACGGCGTGGGCGTGGTGGGCTGGGGGGTGGGCGGCATCGAGGCCGAGGCGGGGATGCTGGGCCAGCCGGTGTACTTCCTCACCCCCGACGTCGTGGGCTTCGAGCTCACCGGGCGGCTGCGCGAGGGCGTGACGGCGACCGACCTCGTGCTCACGGTGACCGAGATCCTGCGCAAGGAGAAGGTGGTGGGCAAGTTCGTCGAGTTCTTCGGCGAAGGCACGGAAAGCCTGGCGGTGCCCGACCGCGCCACGATCGCCAACATGGCGCCCGAGTACGGCGCGACCATCGGCTTCTTCCCGGTCGACGCCAAGACGGTGGACTACTTCCGCGGCACCGGCCGCTCGCCGCGCGAGATCGAGACCTTCGAGGCGTACTGGCAGGCGCAGGAGATGTTCGGCATCCCGCGCGCCGGCGACATCGACTACACCAAGGTGGTGCGCCTGGACCTCGGCTCGGTGGCGCCCAGCCTGGCGGGCCCCAAGCGCCCGCAGGACCGCATCGAGATCGGCCACGTCAAGGAGCAGTTCGCCGCTCTGTTCTCCAAGCCGCCGGGCGAGAACGGATTCAACCAGCCGGCCGAGCGCCTCGACCAGGCGTTCACCACCAGCGACGGGCTGGAGATCCGCAACGGCGACGTGCTGATCGCGGCCATCACCTCGTGCACCAACACCTCCAACCCGAGCGTGCTGCTCGCCGCCGGCCTGCTGGCCAAGAAGGCGGTGCAGGCCGGGCTCACGGTGAAGAAGCACGTGAAGACCTCGCTCGCGCCGGGCTCGCGCATCGTCACCGAGTACCTGCAGAAGACCGAGCTGCTGCCCTACCTCGAGGAGCTGGGGTTCAACGTGGCCGCCTACGGCTGCACCACGTGCATCGGCAACGCCGGGGACCTGACGCCCGAGATCAACGAGGTGATCTACAACAACGACCTCGTGTGCGCGGCGGTGCTCTCGGGCAACCGCAACTTCGAGGCGCGCATCCACCCGAACCTGAAGGCCAACTTCCTCGCCAGCCCGCCGCTGGTGGTGGCCTACGCGATCGCCGGCACGATGCTGCGCGACCTGATGACCGAGCCGGTGGGCGTGGGCACGAACGGCCGCAAGGTGTGGCTGGGCGACATCTGGCCCACGAGCGAGGAGGTGCACGCGCTGCTGCGGCATGCGCTGAACCCGAAGGCCTATCGCGAGAACTACGAGAGGGTGGCCACCGACCCGGGCCGGCTCTGGCAGCAGATCGCCGGCGTGACGGGGCAGGTCTACGACTGGCCGTCCTCCACCTACATCGCCCGGCCGCCCTTCTTCGACGGCTTCGCGATGGACCCGCCGGTGCACGAGGTGGGGATCGCCGGCGCGCGCGCGATGGCGCTGTTCGGCGATTCGATCACCACCGACCACATCTCGCCGGCGGGCTCCATCAAGGAAGCGTCGCCCGCGGGCCAGTGGCTCAAGTCGAACGGCGTGCAGAAGGCCGACTTCAACTCGTACGGCTCGCGCCGCGGCCATCACGAGGTGATGATGCGCGGCACCTTCGCCAACGTGCGCATCAAGAACCTGATGCTCCCGCCGCTGCCGGACGGCAGCCGCGAGGAAGGCGGGCTCACGCTCTTCCAGCCGAAGCACGGAAGCGCCGGCAACGCCGCGAGAGACAAGATGTCCATCTACGACGCCGCGATGAAGTACATCGCCGAGGGCACGCCCACGGTGATCTTCGGCGGCGAGGAGTACGGCACCGGGTCGTCGCGCGACTGGGCGGCCAAGGGCACGCAGCTGCTCGGCGTGAAGGCCGTGGTCGCGCGCAGCTTCGAGCGCATCCACCGCAGCAACCTGGTCGGCATGGGGGTGCTTCCGCTGCAGTTCAAGGGCAGCGACAGCTGGCAGTCGCTCGGCATCCAGGGCGACGAGGCGTTCGACATCGAGCTTGAACCGCACATCAAGCCGCAGCAGGAGGCCACGCTCGTGATCCGCGCGGCCGACGGCTCGAGCAGGCGGGTGCAGCTCGTCCTGCGCATCGACACGTCGATCGAGGTGGACTACTACAAGCACGGGGGCATCCTGCCCTTCGTGCTGCGACAGCTGCTCGCAGCGTGAGGCTGCAGCTCTGCCGGGCTGGTCGAAGGGCGGTCCCCCTGCGACAGGGGGGCCCCGCCTGCGCGACGACCGGGCCTGTCGGCCGCAAACACCCTTCGCGGGTGGCCTATGCCGCGTCGCGGGTGTGCTGCTTGAACGAGTCGTGCGTGAAGCCGATCGTGATGTCGCCCGACGGCCATTCCACGATCGGGCGCCGGATGAGGCTCGCGTGCGCCATCATCGTGGCGCGCGCGGACGCGGCATCGATCACCGCCGCCTTGTCGGCGTCGCCCAGCTTGCGCCACGTGGTGCCCTGCCGGTTGAGCAGCGCGTCCCAGCCGAGCGCGGCGATCCAGTGGTCCATGCGGTCGCCCGGCACGCCGGCCTTCTTGAAGTCGTGGAAGCTGTGCTCGATGCCCCGATCCTCGAGCCACGCGCGGGCGCGCTTCACGGTGTCGCAGTTGGAGATGCCGTACAGGACCGGGTGCCTCATGGGCCGGTATCGCCGAAGTTAAAGTCCTCGCACAACGGGTCCGGACCATAGCCGGTGTCCACGACCCGGTCCTGCCGGTCCAGGCCGACCTGGAACCAGGTGCAGAACGGGCTGTCGTACCTGTAGGACCACAGCGTGCGCCGCTGGAACGCGAGGATGCGCGTGTCGGACGGATGGCCGAGCGTCATCAGCAGTTCGGCGCGCGTCATGCCGGCGCGGATGCCGTCGAAGTGCGGCTCGTCCAGCACCTGCTGCCAGCCGGCGAGGCGGCCTCGCGCATCCACGTCGAGCATGTACGTGTGCTTGCCGTACGGCCCGCGCGCGTACTCGAGCCGCTCGCCACCCGCGTGCGCATGGCGCGCCGTGGGTGCGCCGAGCGCGGCGGTGATGTCGGCGACGCTCGCGTCGCGGGGCAGCGACTCGGGCCCGTAGCGGGTGGCGCAGCCGGCGAGCGCCGCCCATGCGATGACGCTCCAGCCGAAGGCGCGTGACGGTGGCTTCATTCGATGGTTCTGGGCAGGCTGCGAGCCGCCGCTGTTCCTAGAATGCTCGCTTTCCCGCCACGCATCATGCTCCCGGGCCCGGACTTCATACAGCTTCACCGCGACGGCATCCATGTCATCGATACGGGATTCCACCGTCCCCGTTTCGATGCGAGCTTCCTGCTCGTGCACGCCGGCCGCGCCGCCTTCGTCGACACCGGCACCAACCACGCCGTGCCGCGTCTGCTCGCCGCGCTCGAGGCCGTGGGCCGGCGCCCCGAGCACGTGGACTTCGTGATCGCCACCCACGTGCACCTCGACCACGCCGGCGGCGCCGGACGCCTGATGCAGCACCTGCCGCAGGCACGCCTGGTGGTGCACCCGCGCGGCGTGCGCCACCTCGTGGACCCGGCGCGCCTGGTGGCGAGCGCGCGCTCGGTGTACGGCGACGAGGAGATGCAGCGCTCGTACGGCGACATCGTCGGCGTGCCGGCCGAGCGGGTGCTCGCCACGCACGACGGCATGACGCTCGACTGGAACGGCCGCCGCCTGCGCTTCGCCGACACGCCGGGTCACGCGCGCCATCACCACTGCATCTGGGACGAGCGCACCCGCGGCTGGTTCACGGGCGACACCTTCGGCCTGTCCTACCGCGAGTTCGACACCGCGCGCGGCCCCTGGCTGCTGCCCACCACCACGCCCGTGCAGTTCGAGCCGCGACGGCTGCGCGCCTCGGTGCAGCGCCTGCTCGACGCCGACCCGCAGTGGATGTACCTGACGCATTTCGGCGCGGTCGGCGAGCCGCGCGCGCTCGGCGCGTCGTTCTTGGAGCAGCTCGCCGAGGTGGTGGCCCTGGGCCGCTCGCTCGCGCGCGCGCCGGACCGTCACGCCGCGCTGAAGCGCGGGCTCGAGCGGATGTACCTCGAGCGCATCCGCGCCCACGGCTGCACGATGAGCGATGCCGAGGCGCTGGAGCTGCTCGCGATGGACGTCGAGCTGAACGCCGGGGGCATCGGCATCTGGCTGGATCGCATCGACAACGACGCGGCGACCGCCGCCTGAGGACAGGAGCGTCTCGCATGGCCCCCGTGAACTTCGGATTGAAGGACCGCAGCGCGGTCGTGACCGGCGCGAGCCAGGGCATCGGCGCCGCCTGCGCCGAGCGCCTGGCGCAGGAAGGCGCCGCGGTGGCGCTGTGGGACGTGGACGACGCGCGCGGCCGGGCGCTGGCCGCGCGGCTCGCCGCAAGCGGCGCGCGCACCACCTACGTGCACTGCGACGTCGCGCGCAAGGCCGAGGTCGACGCCGCGGTGGCGGCCACGCTCGCCGCGCACGGGCGCATCGACGCACTCGTGAACAACGCGGGCATCTTCAAGGCCGCGGACTTCCTCCAGATCACCGAGGCCGACTGGGACGCGGTGCTCGGCGTGAACCTGAAGGGCACGTTCCTCGTGGGCCAGGCGGTCGCGCGCGAGATGGCGGCGCACGGCGGCGGGGCGATCGTGAACATGAGCTCGGTGAACGCGGTGATGGCGATCCCGAGCATCGCCAGCTACAACGCCAGCAAGGGCGGCGTGAACCAGCTCACCCGGGTGATGGCGCTGGCGCTCGCGGACAAGGGCATCCGCGTCAATGCCGTGGGCCCCGGCACCATCGCCACCGAGCTGGCGCGCAGCGCCGTGCTGACGAGCGACGAGGCGCGCGCGCGCATCATGAGCCGCACCCCGATGAAGCGCCTGGGCGAGCCCGCCGAGGTGGCCGAGGTGGTGGCGTTCCTCCTGAGCGGCTCGTCGAGCTACATGACCGGCGAAGTGGTGTACGTGGACGGCGGGCGGCTGGCGTTGAACTACACCGTCTGACCGGCGACACGGGCGCGCCGGCGGGCTTACGATCGTCGCCTTCGAGGAGACCCTGCATGGCCGAGTCCACTGCCCTTCCCCCGCTGGCCGGCGGCTGCCTGTGCGGCAGCGTGCGCTACGAAGCGCGGCCGGACCATCGCGACGGCTACTACTGCCACTGCCGGATGTGCCAGCTCGCGTTCGGCAACACCCGGGCGGCCTACCTGAACCTGAGGAAGGCGCAGGTGCGCTGGCTGGCCGAGCCGGCGTGGTACGCGTCGTCGAAGATCGCGCGGCGCGCCTTCTGCGGGCGCTGCGGCACCCCGCTCGCGTTCGAGTTCGACGACTCGGAGAACATGGACCTCTCGGTGGGCAGCCTCGACGATCCGTCGCAGCTGAAGCCGGTGGTGCACTACTCCGTCGAGACGCGCCTCGACGCCTGGCATGCCGACGACGGCCTGCCCGGTCGCCGGCTGGACGACAACGAGCCGATCGCCCGGCGCTGGCGCGACGCCTATGGCGCCGACGTGCAGCCCGGGCTGGACGCGGTGCGCGCGGGAGGCTCATCCCGATGAGGCTTCTCCACACCATGCTGCGCGTCGGCGACCTGCAGCGCTCGATCCGCTTCTACACCGAGGTGATGGGCATGGCGCTGCTGCGCACCACGCAGCGTCCCGAGCAGAAGTACGACCTCGCCTTCCTGGGCTACGGGCGCAACCCCGAGCACGCCGAGATCGAGCTCACCTACAACCACGGCGTGGACCACTACGACCTGGGCACCGCGTACGGCCACATCGCCATCGGCGTGCCGGACGTGGCGGCCACCTGCGCCGCGGTGCGCGACAAGGCCGCCGCGCTGGGCGGCGCGATCACGCGCGAGCCCGGACCCGTGAAGGGCGGCAGCACGGTGATCGCCTTCATCACCGACCCGGACGGCTACAAGATCGAGCTTATCCAGCAGGACACCTGAGCGCGCCGCCGGGGCCGGGAAGCGATCAGGGCGCCCGAAGGCGCCCTGTCGCTTGGTCCACTTCTTCGTATCACGAAGGCTCCAGGCCCCCTGTCCGCCCGCTGTCTGGTCGCATTGTGGGGGTGCGGGGGGCGGCGGAGCACCCCACGATCTCGGGACTAAGGTCTTTCCGGCTCCGGCCCCGCCCCTGCCCCCGGCCTCAGGCCGGGCGCAGCTTGGTCGCCTCGCGCGCGAGCTGGGTGATGCGCGCCCAGTCCTTCGCCTCGACCGCCGCCCTCGGCGTGAGCCACGAGCCGCCGCATACCCGCACGTTGGGCAGCGCGAGGAACTGCGGTGCCGTCTGCGGCGTGATGCCGCCGGTCGGACAGAACGCGACGTCCGGGAACGGGCCGGCCAGGGCGTTGAGCATCGGGATCCCGCCCGCCGCGGTGGCGGGGAAGAACTTCAGGAAGCGGTAGCCGTCCCCGTACGCCTGCATCACCTCGCTCGCCGTGGCGACGCCCGGCAGCAGCGGCAGCCCGATGGTGCGGCAGCCGATGCCGACCTCGCTCAGGTAGCCGGGGCTCACCGCGAAGCGGCAGCCGGCGTCCTTCGCGGCGCTCGCGTCGGCGAGGTGGCGCACGGTGCCCGCGCCCACGATGGCCTGCGGCACCGCGCGGGCGATCGCTTCCATGCAGCGCAGCGCCACCGGGGTGCGCAAGGTGATCTCGAGCACCCGCACGCCGCCTTCCACGAGCGCCTGCGCCAGCGGCACGGCATCGTCGAGGCGGTCGATCACCATCACCGGGATGACCGGTCCGTGGGTCGCGAGTTCGAGGGTTTCCAGCTGGGGTGCGTCCATGTCGTCGTTCATCGGTTCAGAGCCAGGTGACCGCGCCTTCTTCGGCGCTCAGCACGTTGCGGCGCATGCCGCCGAAGAGCTCGCGGCCGAGCCCGTGGTCGTTGCTGTCGCGCTGTTCGCGCGTGAGCTGCGCGCCGTCGCGCGCCGCCCACGCGGCGGCGTCGACCCGCGCGTCGAGCGTGCCGGCCACCGCGTCCAGGCGGATCACGTCGCCCGTGCGCACCTTGGCCAGCGCACCGCCCGCGAGCGCCTCGGGGCTCGCGTGGATCGCCGCCGGAACCTTGCCGGACGCCCCGCTCATGCGGCCGTCGGTGACGAGCGCCACGCGGAAGCCCTTGCCCTGCTGCACCGCCAGCGGCGGCGTGAGCTTGTGCAGTTCGGGCATGCCGTTGGCGCGCGGCCCCTGCCAGCGCACGACGGCGACGAAGTCGCGTTCGAGCTCGCCGGCCTTGAACGCCGCCATCAGCGCTTCCTGCGTGTCGAACACGATCGCGGGCGCCTCGACGACGTGCCGGTCGGCCGGGACGGCGGAGATCTTGATCACCGCGCGCCCGAGGTTGCCGGTGAGCAGCTTGAGGCCGCCGGTGGGGCTGAACGGCGCGTCGGCGCGGCGCACGACCGCGGTGTCGGTGCTCTGCGGGGGAAGGTCGACCCAGCGCAGGGCATCGCCCTCGCGCTGCGGCACGCGCGCGTACGCGCCGATGCCGGCTTCGGCGACCGCGTTCACGTCGCCGTGCATGACCCCGCTCGACAGCAGCTCGCGGATGACGAAGCCGGGGCCGCCCGCGGCCTGGAACTGGTTCACGTCGGCCTGCCCGTTCGGGTAGACGCGCGACAGAAGCGGCGTCACCTGCGAGAGCTCGGAGAAGTCGGTCCAGTCGATGACGATGCCGGCCGCGCGCGCCACCGCCACCCAGTGGATCAGGTGGTTGGTGGAGCCGCCGGTCGCGAGCAGCGCGACCATCGCGTTCACGATGACGCGCTCGTCGACCATGCGCCCGATCGGCGCGAAGCGCCGCTCCTTCACGTTCGCGAGCAGGAGGCGTACGGCCTCGCGCGTGAGCTCGTCGCGCAGGCCGTCGTGCGGATGGACGAAGGCGGCGCCCGGCACGTGCAGGCCCATCGCCTCCATCAGCATCTGGTTGCTGTTGGCCGTGCCGTAGAACGTGCACGTGCCCGGGCCGTGGTAGGCGGCCGACTCGGCCTCGAGCAGCTGGTCGCGCCCCACCAGCCCCTGCGCGAACTGCTCGCGCACGTGCGACTTCTCGTGGTTCGACAGGCCGCTGGACATCGGGCCGCCGGGCACGAAGACGCACGGCAGGTGGCCGAAATGCAGCGCGCCGATGAGCAGGCCCGGCACGATCTTGTCGCAGATGCCCAGCAGCAGCGCGCCGTCGAACACGTCGTGCGTGAGCGCCACGGCCGTACCCATCGCGATGGTGTCGCGCGAGAACAGGGAGAGCTCCATGCCGGGCAGGCCCTGCGTGACGCCGTCGCACATGGCCGGCACGCCGCCGGCGACCTGCGCGGTGGCGCCCTGCCGCCGCGCCTCGTCGCGGATGACCTGCGGGAAGCGCTCGTAGGGCTGGTGCGCCGACAGCATGTCGTTGTAGGCGGTGACGATGCCGATGTTCGGCGCCCGCTCGGCCACGACGCGCAGCTTGTCGCTGGCGGGCAGCGCGGCGAAGGCGTGTGCCACATTGGCACAGCCCATGCGCTCGCTGCCCCGCGGGCGCCGGATGGCCTGCTCGACGCGCGCGAGATACGCCTCGCGCGTGGGCGCGCTGCGTTCGCGGATACGTTGCGTGACGGCGAGGACGGTGGGGTTCATGGTCGGGAGCCGCCGGGGCGCGCGCTGTAACTCATGGGTCGATTGTGAAGTAACTGAGTTACAGCGTCAAACGCGGCGGGCCAAAACCCGCGGCACGGGGCGGGCACACGGCATGCCGGATGCCCTGCCGGCGGCGGGCGCATGCACGGCCCGCGCGCCGCCTGCGACGCGCCGTTCTAGAGTCCGGTTTCATGGTCGAGCACCCGCCCCACCACCCCCGGCATCCCACGAACCAGCTCATGCGGGTTCGCGCGGAATGGGGCGGCGAGCGGGACCTGTGGGTGTTCGGCTACGCCTCGCTCATCTGGCGCCCCGAGTTCCAGGCCGCCGAGCAGCGCCCCGCCACGGTGTTCGGCTGGCATCGCGCGCTCGAGATGCGCTCGCACGTCAACCGCGGCACGCCGGAATGCCCCGGGCTCGTGTTCGCGCTCGTGCCCGGTGGCTCCTGCCGCGGCATGGCGTTCCGCATCCCGCATGCGTGCGCGCACGGCGAGCTCGAACGGCTGTGGCTGCGCGAGATGCCTTCGGGCGTCTACGACCCGCGCTGGCTGCCGTGCCGCACGTCGCAGGGCGTGGTGCGTGCGCTGTCGTTCACGCTGAGCCGCCGCAGCCCCAGCTATGTCGGGCGGCTCACCGACGCCCAGGTGGTCGACATCCTGCGCACCGCCTGCGGCAGGTACGGCACCACGCTGGAATACCTCGTGGGCACGGCGAAGTCCCTGCGCGGCTGCGGCATCCGCGACCGCGAGATCGAGCGCCTGCTGGCGCTCGCGCGCCGGCATGCGTTGACCGGGTAGGCGCGTGCAGGCCTGCTCAGGCGTCGGAACGCGCGACGGGCGCCTCGTGGGCCGCGCGGAACCGCTCCAGGTCCGCTTCGGTGTCGATGTCGATCAGCACGCCGGGGTCGTCCACGTCGACGCCGTGCGCCGGATAGCGCGCGATCAGCCGGCGTGCGCCTTCGTCGCCCGAGAGCGTGACGAGCTCCGAGTACAGCTCCGCCGCGAAGCCCACCGGATGGCCGCGCCGGCCCCGGTGCTGCGCATAGGCCACGGCATGGTGGTCGAGCGCCGCGGCGACGGCGACCAGGGTGTGGGACTGCACCATCGGCATGTCGCCGGGCAGCACGAGCCAGCCGCCGGCGTCCGAGCGCGAGCTCACCCCGGCCGCGATGGAATAGCCCATGCCGAGCGGACGCGCGCTCGCCGCGCCGACCGACGGCACGACCACCACGTCGCGCGAGGCGACATGATGCCGGGCGGTGTCGGCCAAGGTCTCGGTGGTCACGACGACCACCGGCAGGTGGCTCGCGATCGCATGCCGCAGCGTGCAGGCCAGCACGCTCGACGAGCCCCATCGCTGGGTGAGTTTGTGACCGGATGCGCCAAAGCGGGAGCTCGCCCCGGCTGCCAACACGATCACTGCCGGCCGCGGTTTCATCATTCCTCCGACCCTCGCTGATCAGACGCGGACAGCGCCTCGGCACGCCCCACGCCAGCCAAGAATGGAAGCTCGACCCGCATTCAACCAGAGGGGGTCTACTTAAGGCCTTTCACGTAAGCGTTTCCGGGGTTTGCATGTCGCAAAGGGGGATGTCGCTCCCTCGTGGCACACGCTCGCGCCTTCCTATACTGCCCGCATGACCGACCTGGCCGACCTGCGCAAGAGCTACGAGCGCGCCGAGCTCGATGAAGCCGCCTCGCACGCCGACCCGATGCAGCAGTTCGCCCTGTGGCTCGACCAGGCCATCGCGGCGCAGCTGCCCGAGCCGAACGCCATGACGCTGGCCACCGTGGGCGCCGACGGCCGCCCCTCCACGCGCGTCGTGCTCATCAAGGGCTGCGATGCCCGCGGCATCGTGTGGTTCACCAACTACCACAGCCGCAAGGGGCGAGAGCTCGCCCTGCATCCCTTCGCGGCGCTGCAGTTCCACTGGGTCGAGCTCGAGCGCGTGGTGCGCATCGAGGGGCGCGTCGAGCCGGTGAGCGCGCAGGAGTCCGACGCGTACTACCACACGCGGCCGCTCGACTCGCGCATCGGCGCGTGGGCGTCGCCGCAGAGCGAGGTGATCCCCTCGCGCGCGACGCTGGTCGCGAACGCGGCGAAGTACGGCGCGATGTACCTGCTGCACCCGCCGCGACCGCCGCACTGGGGCGGCTACCGCCTGGCGCCCGACCGCTGGGAGTTCTGGCAGGGCCGCAAGTCGCGGCTGCACGACCGCCTGCGCTATCGGCTCGACGGCAGTGCGTGGGTCCGCGAACGGCTCGCGCCGTAGCGGGTGCGCGCCGCCCGGCCGCTGCGCCGGGCCCGCCGTCCACGGGGAGCGCCGCGCGCATCGCGGCGGCGCGCGATGGCGTCAGAACGCGACGCGCACGCCCAGCTTCACCGACCGCCCCGCCAGCGGCGCGAGGCCGCGCACCGTCTGCGCCGTCGACGCCGAATACGCGAGGCGGTCCCCGAGGTTGCCCACCTTCACGTAGACCACGCCGTCGTTGTCGCCGATCGCGAAGCGCCGCGTCGCCGCGAGGTTCACGAGCGTGTAGCCCGGCGTCGGCGTGTCGGTGGACGGCACGCGCGACTGCCGCGCCGCGTGGTCGAGCTCGATGCGCGCGCCCCACGGGCCGTGCTCGGCATCGAGGCCGAGCAGGATGCGCAGCGGCGCCATGCGCGGCAACGGCTCCCCGGTGTCGGCATTCGTGGCGCGGGTGACGTCGAGCTTGCCGCTCGCGGCCAGTCTCCACGGGCCGCCGACGAGCCCGCGATGGCCTTCGATCTCGATGCCCGCCAGTCGTGCACGCGATGCACGGAACGCGAACTCGGCGACGGGGCCCTCGTCCGGCACCTCGACCGACGCGCCCGTGGCCTGCAGGGCGATGAAGCGCGCATAGCGGGCGGCGAAGACGCCGAGGCGCAGGCGGTCGTCGCCCTCGGCCCACGCGAGCGCGACGTCGAGCTGGCGGCCGCGTTCGGCAGACAGCGCAGGGTCCCCGCGCTCGAAGGTGCCGGTGGCCGCGTGCACGCCGTCGGCGAAGAGCTCGAAGGCGGTGGGCGCGCGTTCACTGGCGTTGAGCGCGACCGTGAAGGTCCATGCCTCGCCGAGCGGGGTCACGTTCGACAGCGACGCGCTGCGCAGCGTGAAGCGGCGCCCGGCGGGCGTGCCGAAGCGCTCCTCCTGCGCGCCGGGCGCATCGCCCGCCGAGCGCACGCGGACCCGCTCGAGGCGCAGGCCGGCCGAGAGCCGGCCGCCGCGCCACGCCGTTTCCTCCAGGGCGAACAGCGCGTCGCGCCGCGTGCGCGTGCTCGGCACGAAGGCTTCCTCGCCGAGCGCGGCGAAGTCGACGTCCTCCCATTGCAGGCCGAGCGTGCCGCGCACGCTCCCGAGCGGCGCATGGTCGAGCTCGACGCGCAGCTCGTTGCCGGACGAGTCGAACGTGGTCCCCACGGTGCCGTCGCCCTCGATCTCCCGGTGCCGGTACACCGTGCGGTTCGCGCTCGCGCGCAGCGCGCGCAGCACGCCGGACCCGCCGCCGGCATCGAGCGCGAGCCCGAGGTGGTCGCGCTTCATCTCGATGCCGATGTCGGGCTCGGCCGGCGTGCCGTAGCGGCTGTCGTAGGTGTCGAGCGCGAGCCCCGCGCGCCCGCCGTCGAAGAACAGCGCGCCGCCCCAGGCGCCGCCGCGCGTGCGGGCGGCGCTGTTGCGCACGCGGTCCGCCGGCGGCAATGCCGCGCCCGCCGCATCGACGGGAACGAAGCGCGGCACGCGCAAGTCGTCGGTCTCGCGGCCGAACACGTCGACATGCATCGCATGGCGGCCGTCGCCCGTCTCGGCGAGCGCCGCACCGCCGCGCTCGCGCTCCGCGCCGCCCAGCCGAAGCTCCAGCGCCCCGTTCGCCTCGCGGATCGGCTCGCGCGGGATGCGGTTGTCGATCGTGTTCACCACGCCGCCGATGGCCCCGCCGCCGTACAGCAGCGCGCCCGGTCCGCGCAGCACCTCGACGCGCTCGACCACGAGCGGATCGATGGGCACCGCATGGTCGAAGCTGAGGCTCGAGGCGTCGAGCGATGCGCCCGCGTTGCTCAGGATGCGCACGCGGTCGCCGTCGAGGCCGCGGATGACGGGCCGGCTGGCGTTCGGCCCGAAGCTGCTCGCCGACACGCCGGGCAGGCCGTTCAGCGTGTCGCCGAGGGTCGACCCGCGTCGCAGCATCAGCTCCCGGCCGCTCAGCACGGACACCGGGGCGGCGACGTGTTCGTGTCCGAGCGGATTGCCGGTGACGATCACCTTGTCGAGCGTGGTCGAAGGCGGCGGGGGCGGGGCGGGTTGCGCGCGCAGCGCGGGCGCGAGCGCGCACAGGACGCACGCCGCGCACGCGCGGCGCCGCCGCGAAAGCTTGCGAAAGAGGTTCATGGGATTCGCCTGTTGGACGGAACGCACGCCGCGCCGCCTGTCGGCGATGCGGCGCTGGCCGCTGGTCGCGGCCGCAGGAAGGGCACGTCGGCTCAGGCGAGCGAGGGGGGGCCGCGGGCGAGCGCGCCGGCGGCCTGCGCGGCGATCTGCCAACCGCGGTGGAACGCCGGCGCCGGCGCGGCGTGGATCGCCGGGCCGGGCAGCGACGGCATGCCGACGTCGAGGTCCGCATGCGCGACGCCGTCGTAGAGGTCGCAGGCGGCGCCGTCGGCGTCGTGGCCCGCGAACATCGACGCCAGCACGCCGCCGTCGTCGGCCGCCGCGACGGCGCGCAGCGCGATGCCCGCCGGTGCGCCGCCCGGGTGCGCGAGCCGGTGCAGCAGGCCGAGCGTCTGCACGAGCGCGAGCGCGACCAGCCACGCGGCGACGAGCGCGCGGCAAGCAGGGCCGGGACGGGTGAGCGCACGCATGGCAGGCGCGAGCATAACCGCGGCGCGCGACCGGGTGCAGCCCCGGCTCGTCAGGCAACCTCCCGGTCGACGGCCTGCGGAATCGTTCGCCCCTTCGACACGCTCAGGGCAGGCTCGGGAGCGGCCCGGCGCTGCTCACGCGCCGCGCACGCGATGCGCGAAGGTCCTGCGGAACTTCTCCACCTTCGGCGCGACGACGAACGCGCAATACCCCTGCGACGGGTTGCGCGCGAAGTAGTGCTGGTGATGCTCCTCCGCGCGCGTGTAGTTCGCCACCGGCGCCAGCTCGGTGACCACGCGCCCGCCGTGGTGCTGGTTCACCTCGGCCAGCACCTCGCGCGCCACGCGTTCCTGCTCGGGATGGTGGACGTAGATGCCGGAGCGGTACTGGGGCCCCGCGTCGTTGCCCTGCCGGTTCGGCGTGGTGGGGTCGTGGATGGTGAAGAAGATCTCGAGGATCTCGCGCAGCCCGATGCGCGCGGTGTCGAAGCTCACCCGCACCACTTCGGCATGCCCGGTGTCGCCGCGGCACACCTGCTCGTAGGAGGGGTTCTTCACGTGGCCGTTGGCATAGCCGGATTCGACCGCGGTGACCCCGTCCACGCGCTCGTACACCGCTTCCAGGCACCAGAAGCAGCCGCCGCCCAGGGTGATGGTGTCGATGGTCGTGGTGTTCATGCGCGCTCCTGCGGTGAAGGCCGATCGCCGCGCCGACGACCCCGTCGACGACGGCCCCGTATCATCGACGGGATCCGTATCCGCGAGGTCGTGAAGCCATGAAAGCCGCCTTCCAATGGGATGATCCCTTCCGTCTCGACGACCAGCTGAGCGAGGACGAGCGCGCGGTGCGCGACGCGGCGCGCGAATACGCCCAGGGCCGCCTGCAGCCGCGCGTGCTGATGGCCGCGCGCCACGAGACGTTCGACCGCGAGATCATGAACGAGATGGGCGCGCTCGGCCTGCTCGGCTCCACCATCGAAGGCTACGGCTGTCCCGGCGTGAACCACGTGAGCTACGGGCTGGTGGCGCGCGAGGTGGAGCGCGTCGACAGCGGCTACCGCAGCGCGATGAGCGTGCAGAGCTCGCTGGTGATGCACCCGATCCACGCCTACGGCAACGAGGCGCAGCGCCAGAAGTACCTGCCGAAGCTCGCGACCGGCGAATGGGTCGGCTGCTTCGGCCTCACCGAGCCGAACCACGGCAGCGACCCGGGCAGCATGGAGAGCCGCGCGCGCGCCGTCGACGGCGGCTACGTGCTGAAGGGCAACAAGATGTGGATCACCAACTCGCCGATCGCCGACGTGTTCGTGGTCTGGGCCAAGCTGGTGGACGCCGACGGGCGCGCCGGCGGCCAGGAAGCGATCCGCGGCTTCGTGCTCGACAAGGGCATGAAGGGCCTCTCCGCGCCGAAGATCGAGGGCAAGATGAGCCTGCGCGCCTCGATCACCGGCGAGATCGTGATGGACGACGTCTTCGTGCCGGCGGAGAACCTGCTGCCCGACGTGCGGGGCCTGAAGGGCCCGTTCGGCTGCCTCAACAAGGCACGCTACGGCATCGCCTGGGGCGCGCTCGGCGCGGCCGAGTTCTGCTGGCACGCCGCCCGGCAGTACACGCTGGACCGCAAGCAGTTCGGCCGCCCGCTGGCCGCCACGCAGCTCGTGCAGCGCAAGCTGGCCGACATGCAGACCGAGATCACCCTCGGCTTGCAGGGCTGCCTGCGCGTGGGCCGCCTGATGGACGAGGGGCAGGCCGCCCCCGAGATGGTGTCGCTCATCAAGCGCAACAGCTGCGGCAAGTCGCTCGAGATCGCCCGCGTGGCGCGCGACATGCACGGCGGCAACGGCATCCACGACGAGTTCCACGTCATCCGCCACATGATCAACCTCGAGACGGTCAACACGTACGAGGGCACGCACGACGTGCACGCGCTGATCCTGGGCCGCGCCCAGACCGGCCTGCAGGCGTTCGGCTGACTCGCGGCGCGTGGGGCATTTGGCTGCGCACCGTCGGATCGCCTGCAAGCCGACTGCGCTGCGCCGGCTCAGGGCTCCGCGTCCCAGTAGTCGAGGTCGTCGCCCGTGCGGTGCAGGTGCGCGAAGCGGCCGCCCGCATGCCGCGCCGTCGCGTAGACCTTGCGCGAATCCGGGTACTCGCAGATCTCCGGGCTGTCCATCGTGCTGATCGACAGGTACTCGAGCGGCGCGTCGGAGGTGTTGACGATCTGGTGCGGGTACTCCGGCCCGGCCGGGATGAAGACGACGTCGCCGGCGCGCAGGGGCAGCAGCTCGCCCGCCACGCGCAGCGACCCATGGCCGCGCAGGATGACGAATGCCTCCTCCTGCGCGTGATGCAGGTGGTAGGGACAGCCGCGCCGGCCCGGCGCCAGCGTGTCCACGCTGATCCCGAGCTTCGACGCCGCCGTGCCGGTCGCCAGGCGCGCGGTGAGCGTGTCGTACAGCGGATCGCGCGTCTCGCGCACCCGCTCCACCTCGTCGATGTTGCGGATCAGCCGGGACCTCAACGCGGCCCGGCGGTCTTCGTCCATGTGCGTCCTCCGGGGCAGGCAGGCATCATGCAGCGCCCGCCGCCCTTCGCACAACCGTGAACGACGTCCTCCTGCGCATGGACCTCGGGGCCTGGAAACCGGTCCTCGGCGCACTGGTGGTTCCGCCCGTGCCGCTGCTGCTGCTCGTCGTCGCGGGCGCGCTCGGTGTCGCCCGGCGGCGGGCCTGGGGCGCGCTGCTGGTCGCGCTCGGCGTGGCGGGCCTCTGGTTCGGCGCGACCGGCGTCGCGAGCGACTGGCTGGAGCGCCGGCTGCTGAAGCCGCCGCCCGCGCTGCCGGCGGCGCGCATCGAGGCCCTGCGACGCGACGCGAGCGCTCGAGGCACGGGGGCGATCGTCGTGCTGGGCGGCGGCATGGATGCGCTGGCGCCCGAGTACGGCACGAGCAGCCTGAGCGACGCCTCGCTGCAGCGGCTGCGCTACGGCCTCTGGCTCGGCCGCCAGACCGGGCTGCCGGTGGGCTTCAGCGGCGGCACCGGCTGGGGCGGGGACGCGGGCACCAGCGAGGCGGAGGTGGCATCGCGCATCGCGGCGCAGGAGTTCGGGCGGCCGCTGCGCTGGACCGAGGGCACCTCGCGCGACACCCGCGAGAACGCGGCGCGCATGGTGCCGCTGCTGCAGCGCGCCGGGATCACGCACGTGGTGCTGGTCACGCACGGCTGGCACATGCCGCGCGCGCTCGCGCAGTTCGAGCGCGCGGCGGCGCCGGCCGGCATCCGCATCGAGCCCGCGCCGATGGGCCTGGCGAAGCGCTCCGGGCGCGGCGCGATCGACTGGCTGCCGAGCGCCCACGGCTTCGCGCGCATGCGTCACGTGGTTCACGAGTGGGTGGGCCGGACCGCCGGGCACTGAAAAAATTGCTGGACGCAATTTTTTCAGTGGGTTTTTGATCGGTGCGAGGAGGCCCGGCAAAGCCGGGCTCCTCGCAAGGGCCTGTCCTGAGCTTGTCGAAGGGAGGTCGCGCTGCGAGTTACTACGCGCGACCTGGATGCCGCCAGCGCCGAGGGCTATCGACAGGACCGGGGCCCGGTGCCGGTCGACCGGGCCGGATCTGCACCGACATCCGGCGGCGGCGCCATCCCACACCCGGGTGGGTCCGCGCTGTGGCGCGTGCGGACACAATGGCCGGCATGTGGGTCGATGTCGTGTGTCTTCGCCGGGACGGCAACAAGCTCGCGCAGCACGAGGTGCGCGCGGCCGTGCCTTTGCGCGCCCGGCTCACGGTGGACACGGTGGTGGTCAAGTCGGCGTCGGGCGAGCCCGCGCGCCGCGCCGAGGTGGCGCAGCTCTGGCCGAGCGGCGAATCGCACGGCGACACGCCGCTCGGCACGCTCGAATACGCGAACGTCAGCCGCGTCGGCGGCGCCGGCCTCATGGTGGTGGGCGTGGAGCCGGCGCGCAGCGGCCCGGCGCGGCCGCAAGCGTGGTGGTGCCGCATCGTGCTCGACGGCGCGGCCGACGACATGCCGTCGGAATGGCGCCACACCTGGCCCGGATCGATGCCGGCGCCGCTCACCGACATCGTGGTCCACCGCCCAATGCCGGCCCACGCGGCAGCCACGCCGCGCGCCTGACTCAGCGCCCCTGCCCCGTCGCGGCCGCGACGGCGCGTTGCCACCAGGCCGCGTCCACCCGGCCCGGCCAGTCGTTGTGGTCGCTGCCCGCCATCACGACCAGGTGCTTGGGGCCGTCGATGGCGTCGTGCAATGCGCGGCCGAAGCGCGCGGGCACGATGCGGTCGTGCTCCGCCACCGCGATCACCACCGGTCGCCGCACGCGCGCGAGGTGCCTGGCGCTGTCGTAGGGGTCGCGCAGCATCCAGCCCACCGGCAGCCAGGGGTAGTGGTGCGCGCCGACGTGCGCCAGCCGGTCCCACGGGGTGACGAGCAGCAACCCGGCGATGATGTCCTGGCGCGACGCCGCGGCCTGCGCGGCCACCGCGGCACCCAGCGACTCGCCGACGACGAGCAGCGGCGCGCCGAACTGCCGGTGCGCGAGGTCCAGCGTCTCGAGCGCGTCGGCGACGAAGCCGGCCTCCCCGGGGATGCCCGCGCGCGGCCCGTAGCCCGGGTATTCGGCGAGCACCACCCGCCAGCCGAGCGACCCGAGCGCCTGCGCGTAGTAGCCGCGATGGCCCGCATGGCCGGCGTTGCCGTGGAAGACCACCGCCGTGCCGCGCGGTGCGCCCGCGGGTTCGCCGAGCAGCCCGCGAAAGTCCGCCGGCCCGGGCCACGGCCGCAGCGCCTCGGAGGCCACCTGCTCCACCGGCGCGCGCGCCGGAAAGTAGAGCAGGCGGTCCTGCTTCAGGAAAAGCGCCGCCAGCACCAGCGCGGCGGCGACGACGATCCAGAACGCGGTGGCCATCGGTGCTCTCATGGGTCGGGCAGGTGCGCGCGAGCGCGGGCGCCCGCATCGTGCCGCGGCCCGGCGGCGCGCGCCAGGGCGTGCGTCCATCCCTTGCACACACACGGCGCCAAAGTTACCGACGCGAGGGGCGCGGGACGCGCGCCGGCGGCCGCGGGCCCCGCCGGCCGGCCGCTCGCCGGCCGGCCCCGGCCGCGCCCTGCCCGGCGGGCACGCCGGCTGCTCGGTGCGAACCAGTCCGAGCCGCATGCCATGTCGACGCACATCGCCTCCCCCTCCCGGCACGCGCAGCCGCCGCTGGCGCCCGTCGAGCAGTCGCGTGCCGATTTCTACGCCCTCATCGCCTCGCTGCTGCGCGCGCCGCCCGACGCCGGCCTGCTGGAACGGCTCGGCGACGCGCACACCGTCTCCTCGCCCGACGCCTCGCCGTTCGAGCGCGCCTGGCTGGACCTGATCGGCGCGGCGCGCCGCGCCGACCCCGCCGGGGTGGCCGCCGAGCACGCCCGGCTCTTCGCCGCCCCCGCCGGGCAGGCGGCGGCGGTGGATTCGTCGGCCGCGCGCGACGCCCGCGGCCACCGGCGGGGCGAGCCGCGCGCGACGCTGCCCGCGGACCGGCACGATCCCGGGCTCGCGCGGCACGCCTGCCGTGCCGGCGCCGACGACCCCCTCGGCTCGCTGTGCGAGGCGATGCGCCTCCTGATCGCCGGCGCGCCGGGCGTGCCGCGCCAGGGCATCGCGCGGCAGCGGCTGTTCTTCGACACCCGCCTCGCCGGCGCGGTCCCCGCGTGCCTGGACGACCTCCGGCAGGCGCAGGCCGGCGGCTTCCATGCGCGGCTGGCCGATTTCGTCGAAGCGTTCTTCGCGGTCGAGGCGCACGCGTTCGCGATCGACGATGCGCCGCCCTGCCGGCGGCCGGCGCCCGCCCTGGCGCACGCGGCCGAAGCGGCCGCGTGATACGCCCGGCGGCGACGCGGCGCGCCCGGCGCGGCGCGAGGACGGGCTGACCCGGCGCGCGGGCCCGATAGACTTCGCCCGGCCAACGGGACGGAGTCCACGACCATGCGGCCCAGCCAGCATTCGCTGTTCACGCTCGTCTTTTTCGCCTCGGGATTCGCGGGGCTGATCTACGAGTCGATCTGGAGCCATTACCTCAAGCTCTTCCTCGGCCACGCGGCCTACGCGCAGACGCTCGTGCTGGCGATCTTCATGGGCGGCATGGCGCTGGGCGCCGCGGCGGCCGGGCGGGCGCTGCGGCGGCTCGGCAACCCGCTGCGCGCCTATGCGCTCACCGAAGGCGCCATCGGCGTGCTGGCGCTGGCGTTCCACCCGGTGTTCGTCGAAAGCACCGAGGGGCTGTACCGGCTGGCCGAGTCGGGCGCGCTGGGCGCGGCGGCGTTCGCCGCCGCGAAATGGTCGCTCGCGGTGGCGCTCATCCTGCCGGCCGCCACGCTGCTCGGCGCGACCTTCCCGCTCTTCGCGGCCGGCCTGGCGCGGCATGCGCGCGGCCGCGAGGGCCACACCTTCGCCACGCTGTACTTCGTCAACAGCCTGGGCGGCGCGATCGGCGTGCTCGCCAGCGGCTTCTGGGCGATCCCGGCCCTCGGGCTGCCGGGCACGATCGCGCTCGCCGGCGCCTGCAACCTGGCGATCGCGGCGGTTTCGGCGTGGGCCGCGGCCGGCACGGGCCGCGCGACACCGGCGCCGGACGACCGCGCCCCGTTCGCGCTCGACCGCCTCACCGCGCTGCTGCTCGCCGTCGCCTTCGTCACCGGCGCCTCCTCCTTCGTCTACGAGGTGGGCTGGATCCGCATGCTCTCGCTGGTGCTCGGCAGCGCCACCCACTCGTTCGAGCTGATGCTGTCGGCGTTCATCCTCGGGCTCGCGCTCGGCGGGCTGTGGGTGCGACGGCGCATCGACGACCACGCCAACGTCGGCGCGCTGCTCGGCCAGGTGCAGGTGGTGATGGGGCTGTGCGCGCTGGCCACCCTGCCGCTCTATGCGGCGAGCTTCGAGTTCATCGGCTGGCTGGTTTCCGCCGCGCCCCGCACGGACCGCGGCTACCTGCTGCTCAACCTCGGGCGCTACGGCGTCTCGGCCGCGGTGATGATGCCGGCGGCGTTCTGCGCCGGCATGACGCTGCCGCTCGCGACCCGCCTGCTGTTCGGCCACCGCCGGCACGGCGAGCGCGCCATCGGCGCGATCTACAGCGCCAACACGCTGGGCGCGATCGCCGGCGTGGCGTTCGCCATCCACGTCGGCCTGCCGGTTCTCGGCCTGCGCCACGTGGTCGCCCTCGGCGCCGCGATCGACGTGCTGCTCGGCCTGTGGCTGCTCGGCGTGTTCGCGCGGCCGCGTGCGATGCCCTATGCCGGCGTGGCGCTGGCGGGAAGCGTCGCGGGGGCGCTGCTGATCCGCGCCGGGTTCGATCCGCAGCAGCTGGCCTCGGGCGTCTACCGCTCCGGCCAGTCACGCATCGACAACACCGTGCTCGCGATGGCCGACGGCAAGACGGCCACCGTGTCGGTGGACCGCGACGCCGCGGGCGCGATCGCGATCCGCACCAACGGCAAGGCCGACGCGTCGGCCTACGTCGACCGCGGCGGCGCCTACCGCACCGACGAGGTGACGATGGCGCTCATCCCCGCGCTGCCGCTCGCGATCCATGCCGCGCCGGCGCGCATCGCGAACATCGGCTTCGGCTCGGGCATCACCGCGCACACGCTGCTGTCCGACCCGCGCGTGGCCGCCGTCGACTCCATCGAGATCGAGCCCCGGATGGTGGAGCTCGCGCGCTACTTCCGGCCGCTGAACGCGTCCGCCTACGACGACCCGCGCAGCGCCGTCCACTACGACGACGCCAAGTCGTACTTCGCCGCCCGCCGGCAGCGCTACGACATGATCGTCTCGGAACCGTCGAATCCCTGGGTGAGCGGCGTGGCGAGCCTGTTCTCGATCGAGTTCTACCGGCACGTCCAGCGCTACCTCGCGGACGACGGGCTGTTCGTGCAGTGGATCCAGGTGTACGAGACCCACCCGGACCGCGTGGTCTCGGTGCTCAAGGCGATGGACGCGGTCTTCGGCGACTACCTGCTGTTCGGCGCCAACCACGGCGACTTGGTGCTCGTGGCGAAGCGCCGCGGCCCGCTCGCGCTGCCCGCCGATGCGCTCGAGCGGCTCGCGCCCGCCACGCGCCGGCTCGTCGACCGGCTCGAGGTCCGCTCGAACGGCGACTTCACGGTGCGCCTCATCGGCGACAAGGCCTTGCTCGGTCCGTGGCTGAAGGCGCGCGACGTGCCGGCCAACTCCGACTTCCGCCCGTTCCTGGACACCCACGCCGACCGCGACCGCTTCGTCGGCGGCGGCTGGCCGGCGTCGCACATCGAGGGGGAGCTCTCGCCCAACCTGCTGCCCCAGCTGCTGGGCGGGCGCCCGTCGTTCGAGACGCCGGCGGACATCACGCTCAACACCCACTTCGGCGACCAGGCCCCGGCGCTCGCCGCGCAGCGCGTGTTCGAACGTCTGCTCGGGCTGCCCATGCGCGTGCCGGCGCATCCGGTGGCGAGGGTCGTGGAGGCGGCGGCGGCCGATCTCCTCGCGGCCTGCCGCCAGCCGCCGAACGGCGACGCGCCCTACGCGATGGTCCGCATCGCCGGCACGGTGCTGCCGTATCTGTCCGCCGAGCAGGGGCGCGTGCTGCTGGAGCGCCTGCGCGGGCAGGCCTGCCTGCAGATGCCGGGCGCCGCGGGCGACGCGTGGCGCGAACTGCTGGCCCGCGTGGCGGCGCGCGATCCCGCGCTCGCGCGATCGGCCGACGCATTGCTGCAGGCCGGCGAAGGACGCACGCCGGTGCGCGCGCGCTTCCTGCTCGGGCTGGCGCTGGCCGGCCACCTGGCGGCCGGCGACCGGGCCGGCGCGCGCGCCGCGTGGGCGCGGCACGGCGAGGCGGTGGCGCCGCCCGCGCAGCGCAACCTCGCGCTGCAGATCCTCGTCGCGCATCTCGACGGCGACGCGCGCGGGACGGCCGCGGCGCGCCCGAGGCGCCGCCCGGCGCCGCGGCGGCGCGGCGCCGGTCGCGATGGCAAACGGTTCATCCCGTCCACCTCACCGCTTCGTCGAGCGGCGCACGTGAGGTGCGAAAGCCGTTGGCGGGGTGGTGCGTGTCCTCGAATCCGAACGAGATGCCGCACACGATGCGGCGGTCCGCCGCGATCCCGAGGTGCTCGCGCAGGATGTCGGGATAGGACGCGAGCGCGGCCTGCGCGATCGACGCCACGCCCAGCGCGGCGGCCGCCAGCATGAAGTTCGACACCCACGCACCGGTGTCCATCACGCCGTGGGTGCCGAGGGCCTCGTCGCTGCTCACGATGGCCACGTGCGGCGCGCCGAAGAACGTGAAGTTCTCCAAGGCCTGCCGTGCCGCCCCTTCGCGGTCTCCCTTCTGCACCCCGGTGGCGCGGTACAGGTTCCACCCGCATTCACGCCGCCGCGTCAGGTAGATGCCGCGGTATTCGCGCGGCCAGTCCACCTCCGGCGCGGCTGGCTTGCCCGAGCGTGCCCCGGCCGGCAGCTCGATGCGCAGCGCTTCGAGCGTCTCGCCGCTCACGATGTGCACCTGCCACGGCTGGGCATTGCACCACGAGGCGGTGCGCTGCGCGGTCGTGAGGATCCGCTCGATCACCTGCCGGGGGACGGGCCTGGGGAGGAAGCCGCGGCAGCTGTGGCGCCGTTGCAGGAGCCGGTCGAGGACGTCGAACTCGGCCGTGGTGTCCGGGGGCGATCCGCTGTCGGGAGGGGCATTCATCGGGCTCTCGGTGGCTTGCCGTCGCGGCACGGGGGGGAATTTCTATCACGCGCCATCGCGCGGCGACGCGCGGACATCGTTCGCAGCGAATGCGGTTGCCAATGCGACAGATTCGCATTTATAGTCGACCCGCGGCACATCGGTCGCACCATCGCCGGCGCGCCTTCCTCGGGAAGGCCGACCTCGAGAGGCGCCACCGGCGCGCCGCCGCGGTCCGAACCCATGACCGTGCCCGCGCCGCCGTCGGTGCAGGCGCCCGCGCCGGCCGCGCCGGTCGCCGATGCAGCCTTGCTGCTGGAGGTGCCGGCACCGGTGGCCGGTGCCGCGCCCGTCATCCCCCCGTCGGGCGTGCAGTACCTGGTGCTGCCCCGGCCGATCTATCCGCGAGCGTCGCGCCTCGCCGGCGAGGCCGGGCGCGTGCTGCACAACCTGCTGCGCATGTGGGCGCAGCCTTGAGGACTCCGAATGAGCGCCGTCATCACCGACACGACTTCCCCGACGTCCGGCGGTCCGTCCGCGCGCAGCGCACGGCGCAGCGTCGCCTTCCTGCGCTGGCTGCGGCGCATCCATCTCTACGTCGGGCTGTGGGGGGCGGCGCTCGGCTTGCTGTTCGGAATCACCGGCGTGCTGATGAATCACCGTGCGGTGCTGAAGATCCCGCTCGAGAAGGCCGTGCAGGGAACGGCCCAGCTGCCGCTGCCGGACGGCCAGCCGCCTTTCGAAAATGCCGAGGCCATGGGCCGCTGGCTGCAGGCCGAGCTGCACTTCGCCAACGCGCAGAGCGAGCGCATCAGGACGGA
>Ga0075429_100000169_pt1 | contig 41871 bp, 33 predicted proteins | sample RhiMetdeltSRZDD3_FD_75295 | JGI IMG/M metagenome (GOLD analysis project Ga0075429, IMG submission 75295) | Populus rhizosphere microbial communities from Tennessee, USA - Rhizosphere MetaG P. deltoides SRZDD3 | ecosystem: Host-associated > Plants > Roots > Rhizosphere > Soil | place: USA...
TCGAAGTCCGACCGTGTTGTCGGAACCGAGCTGAGCCGAGACGCGCCGGGCCCCACGGCCATTTCTCCCGGCACGCAGCGCTCCGCCTCGCGGTGGAGGTGCACGTGCAGGATTCGCGCTACGTCGTCCGTTTCCTTCTGTTCTGGGTTGTCGCGCTCACGCTGACCGCTCCGGCATCGGCCACGACCCTGGTCCGTCGCGGCCTCGATCGCCTCACGCTCGAGAGCGAGCAGATCGTCGAGGTGAGCGTCCTCGACCTCCACAGCTACTGGAACGCCGAGCACACGTTCATCCTCACCGACGTCCGCGCCAGGCCCGCGCGTGTGCTCAAGGGCGATGTCGACGAGGACGTGGTGTTCACGATCCCGGGCGGGACCGTGGGCGATCGGACTATCCTCATCCTGGGAGGCCCCGACATCTCGGCGGGCTCGGACTACGTGTTGTTCCTCGGTCGGACCGACCTGCCGGGTGCTCCGGGCAGGCTCACGGTCCGTGACCTCTGCCAGGGCGTATTCGTCGTCGAGCGAGGCCGCGCCTTCAGTCAGGCGATGCGCGAGCCGCTCGTGCCGGACGCACAGGGCCTCATGGATGTCCCCGGCGGCAAGGAAGGGCTCCCGCTGGAGGAGTTGGCCCGCCGCGTCTTCGAGCTCCGCTAGGCCGAGCTCACTCGGCACCCCTGGATGTCAAGGAGGACACGATGACCAAGCGTATTCGATGTCACGCGGTGGTCGCGGCCGCGCTGGCCACACTGCTCTGCGCGAACGACGCGACTGCCTTTCGCATGATCCAGAACACGAGCGCCGGCCGATCCTCGTCCGGCTCGCGTGTGCTCTGCAATGACCCCGTCGGCTTCGCCCATTGGACGCAAGCCTCGCTCCAGTGGCGGCTGAACGTCGCCGGCCAGGGCGGCGGGGCGGGCGTCGCGGCGGCGCTCCAGTCTGCGCTCTCGGCTTGGACCGCGGTGTCGCCCGCCGGGTACCAGCTCTCGTACGGCGGCACGACCAGTGCCCAGTTCCAGACCGACGGCATCAACACGCTGCTCTGGGCGACGGGCAACGGCTGCAGCGGAGGTTGCCTGGCGATCACGGCGCTCGTGCTGGGCCCGGGCCAGGTGATCCAGGAGGCCGATGTGTCGTTCAACAGCGCGTACAACTGGAATACCGGCGGCGGCGACTACGATGTTCAGGCCATCGCGGCGCACGAGCTCGGGCACTGCATGGGCATCCACCACAGCGAGCTCACGAAGAACAGGGGCCGCCCGACCATGTACGGGGCCTACTTCGGCCTCCAGGGCCGGACGCTCGAGTCGGACGACCGCGACGCGCTCAACTGCGCCTTCAGCCGCTATTCACCAACGGGCCTGGTCGCGGAGACGGCCACCCAGCTCCCGCTCCCGTCCACCGAGGAGCTCGCCCGCACGCCCGTGGTCACGGAGGCGGCCACGCCGCGGGTGAAGCTCAAGTCGTGGATGCGCCATGGACAGGCCACGCTGCGCTTCGCGCTGGATCAACCCACGGACGTCAGGCTCGAAGTGTTCGACGTCGCCGGCCGGCGCGTCGCGACGCTCGTGGACGGCGCGAGGGGCACGGGCGAGCACGAGGTGGCCTGGGGCGGCGCAACGAGTACGGGAAGCCCGCGAAACGGTGTGTACTTCGCACGGCTCTCGACACAGCGCGCAACGGTCGGCACCACGATCATCGTGGGCACGGCTCGGTGAGGAATGGGGACTAGAGGTGAGCGTTCGGTCGTGTGGACCTGCTCCCTCCAGCCCCCCCCTCATGGCGACGGGGCAAGGGCCGCGTCAGGACATGCGAGTTTCCGACGAGATAGCCTGCCCGGCCACGCCACCAACCTGATCGGCGGCACGGGCGAGCCGCACTTGGGGCTCGCTCGATGCCCGCCGATCTTGGTTCACTTCTCCCTGGTGAACGCCGCGGGAAGCGGCATTGGAGACGAGCGGGACCTGTGGGGGAGCACCCCTGCGCTGGTGGGTCGCGATCCCCGGTGCGGCAGCACACTGTGACACCGGTGCTCGTCCCGAGCCGCACATGTGCGCGGCCCCGAGCCAGCGAGGGGCAGGAAGTTCAGGAACCCGCGTCCTGCGAGTGGCCCCCGGTCGCGGTGACCGGGGGTTGATCCTCTAGAAGTCGGCGCACGCCACGGACGTGTCCAAGCCCTGGACACGGATGGCCACCGACCCGATCAGCGTGATGTCTTCTGCCACCTTGCGGTTCAAGTTGGCGTTGCCGGACGGGGTCGACACGAACTGAATTTCCTCGAGGATCTCGCCGCCACCGCACGCCACCGCCTCCGAGAGGATCACCACGGTGTACGCCTGGTTGGGCTCGAGCCCGCTGAGCTTCGCGTGAAGCATGATCTCCCCACCCTGGGGCCGGGGATCCAGCGTCGCTTCGCCCTGGACGATCCCGAGCGTGGTGGCTTCGTCGACGAACGGCGACGTGACCTTGTCGGGTGCGGCGATCGCGACCGAAGCGGCGATGCCGGCGACGAGAACGAGGAACATCGCGAGGCGTGTACGCATCGGGGGACACTCCTTGTGTTGGTCGGCCTCGCATGCCTGACTTCATTAACGATAGGTACGTCGAACGAAGGAGGTCCAGTCAAGTTGCTGTCATGCACTGTTGACTGCTCGACGCAGAATGGATGTCGCGAAGATCGTGCACGTACTTGAATGCGGTCACTTCTCTCGGCACGCAACGTCGGTGATTACTCGGGTCGGCAAACGCATGCTTGCGCTCTGGGCTTGATTCGATCAGAACGGCGAACATTCACGAATGAAACTGAGTCGCTCGTCAGTGAGCGTCTTGTAGTCCGCAGTCTGCGCATCGACTTGGAGGGACTTGCATGGACGAACATGAGAGACGAGCGCTAACGCGTTGTGAACACGACACCGCGCTTACGCTCTTGCTTCTCGGCGACCGAAAGGCCATGACCCATGTCATCGTGGTGACCGGAGGGACATTTGCAATGCGCCGGAGTCATGAACATCGAGCGGTCGCAGCGCGGCCTCGTCCCGCGAGCGCGTGCGAATCCGCGTGTGGCGTTCAGTGACTTCGAGCCTCCCGCACGGCCGAGCCGGTGCCACACGGCGCGGTGCGCGACTTGCCGAGCCCCGCGTGCGCGCCTAACGTCTAGGTGAAGTTCCCGCGAACCTCCGGAGCCCTCGTGAACCGTGACGCTGTCGCGCCGGGCGCGCTCTCGCCCGATGAACTGCGCCGCTATGGCCGGCACCTCTCGCTTGCCGAGGTGGGCGAGGAGGGCCAGCGCCGGCTCAAAGCCGGCCGCGTGCTGCTCGTGGGTGCCGGCGGCCTGGGTTCGCCGTTCGCGCTCTACCTGGCCGCCGCGGGCGTGGGCACGATCGGGGTCGTGGACTTCGACACCGTCGAAGAGTCCAATCTCCAGCGGCAGATCGCCCACGGTACCGCCGCGGTGGGACGCTCCAAGCTCGCCTCGCTCATCGCGCGCCTGCGCGACCTGAACCCACACGTCACGGTCGAACCGCACGAGTTCCGGCTCGACCGCACGAATGCGCTGGAGTTGGTGCGCCGCTACGACGTCGTGGCCGACGGCACCGACAACTTCGCCACGCGCTACCTCGTCAACGACGCGTGCGTGCTGGCGGGCAAGCCCAACGTGTACGGCAGCATCCTGCGCTTCGAGGGCCAGGCCAGCGTGTTCGATGCCGCGCGCGGCCCTTGTTACCGCTGCGTGTTCCCGCAACCACCGCCGCCCGGCATGGTCCCGAGCTGTGCCGAGGCCGGCGTGCTGGGCGTGTTGCCGGGTGTGATCGGCTCGATCCAGGCCACCGAGACGATCAAGCTGCTGTTGGGCAGCGGCGACACGCTGGTGGGCCGGCTGCTCCTCTATGACGCGCTCGAGATGAGCTTCCGCGAGCTGCGGCTGCGCAAGGATCCCAGCTGCCCAGTGTGTGGCGAGAAGCCGACCATCACGGAACTCATCGACTACGACCAGTTCTGCGGCTCCGCCCCACCGCCCGCGGAGGCGGCCGCTGGTGCAGCGCCCGTCGAGATCACGGTCAAGGAACTCGCCGAACGCATCTCGCGCGGCGAGAGGTTGCTGGTGGTGGATGTGCGCGAGGCGTTCGAGCTGCAGATCGCGAAGTTCCCCGACGCGCTGCACGTGCCGCTGGCGCAAGTGCCCGCGAAGCTGACCGAGTTGCCCACGGACCGTATGCTGGTGATGGCGTGCCATGTGGGCGTGCGGAGCATGCGCGCGCTGGAGTTCCTGAAGAGCAAGGGGTACACACAGGTCAGGAACCTGAAGGGTGGGATCGATGCCTGGTCACGCGAAGTGGACCCGACCGTGCAGCGTTATTGACGCGGAGGAATCTCGATGATGTCGCTGTCGCGCCGTCCAGCCTCGCTGCTCCTCGCCCTGGCCGTGCTCACCGCGCTGCTCTGCCAGGGCTGTGCGTACAACCCCGCCACGGGCAAGAAGGAATTCTCGCTCGTGACCCCGTCGCAGGAAGCCGCGATGGGCCGCGAGGGATACAGCGCGGCCATCGCCGAGTACGGCCGCTACGACGACGACGCGCTGGCGGCCTACGTGGACAGCGTCGGGCGCAAGGTGGCGCGCGCTTCCGAACAGCCGGAGCTGGCGTGGAAGTTCACCGTGCTCGACGACCCGGTTGTGAATGCGTTCGCCATGCCGGGCGGCTACATCTACGTCACGCGCGGGCTGTTGGCGCACATGCAGAGCGAAGCGCAGCTGGCGGGTGTGCTGGGCCACGAGATCGGGCACGTCACCGCACGGCACTCGGCGAAGCAGATCACCCAGCAGCAGATCGCGGGTCTGGGGCTGGGCCTCGCCTCGGTGGTGGCTCCGGAGTTCCGACGCTACAGCGCCACCGCCGAGCAAGCCCTCGGCCTCCTGATGCTCAAGTACGGGCGCGACGACGAGACGCAGGCCGACGAGCTGGGCGTGCGCTACGCTTCCACAGCCGGCTTCGATCCGCGCGAGATCCCGGGCACGTATCGCACGCTGCAGCGCATCGCCTCGCGCGCGGGACAGTCGCTGCCGTCCTACCTCTCGACGCATCCCGATCCGGGCCAGCGAGCCGAGCGCACGACGGGGCTTGCGGCCAAGGCGGCCGCGGGGCGCACCAACCTGATCGTCCGCCAGCGCGGCTACCTCGATCGCATGCGCAACCTGGTCTACGGCGAGAACCCGCGCTATGGCTGGTTCGAGGGCACACGCTTCTACCACCCCGTGCTGGGGCTCGAGCTGCTGTTCCCGGCCGGCTGGCGCACGTCGCACACGCACACAGCACTCACCGCCGTGGCACCGGATCAATCGGGGGCGGTCCAGCTCACGCTCGCTCGCGAGTCGGCGGGGCTGTCGCCCACGGACTACCTGGTGAAGCTCACCACCAAGGGCGTCATCGCCAGCTCGCGCGGCGGCCCCGAGACGATCGGCCCGTGGCCGGCGTGGGTGGGCTCGATCATGGTGTCGGACGGGCAGGGCGGCCAGACGCCGATGCTCGCCGGGTTCGTGCGCACCTCGCCGGACATCCTGCTCCAGGTCGTCGGCCGCGGCCAGAGCCCCGGCGATGCGGGGGAGAAGCAGGTGCTGGCGGCGATCCGCTCGCTCACGCCACTCACCGACCCGCGCCGCGGCATGGTGCAGCCGGTGCGGCTCAAGGTGGTGACCCTGGCGTCGGCCGGCGAGTTCAGGGGCCTGTGGCCGACGCTCGGCAGCGGGCTGGTGCCGGTCGACGAGGCCGCGATCCTGAACGGTGTCGAGCCGGGCGAGCAGGTCCAGAAGGGCCAGTGGCTCAAGGTGGTCGAAGCACCGCGCTGGTGACCCGATCCGGCCTTCGCCAGCCCTAAGGCGCGGGCCACAAGAAGGGCGTTCCGGAGTTGTTCAACGCCTTGCTCGCGCTCGGGTTCGCGGGCCGCTCGCAAAATCTTTCACGAGCGGATTGACAACCTGCTGATGCGCGCCTAGCTTGCGCCACTGTCATGACCCGACTCATCGCCCTGCTCATCGCTGTCGCGACGATCGCGTCCGCCACCGTGGCGCTGTCGCAGTCATTCAACGTGCGCCTGGGCTCGAACAAGGGTCCCGAGCAGCCGATCGCGTTCAGCCACAAGATCCACGCCGGCCTGCTCGAGATGGACTGCAAGTACTGCCACTACGGCGCAGCCAACTCCCCGTGGGCGAACATCCCCGCCGTGAGCACGTGCATGGGCTGCCACCGGTTCGCGGTCACCGACCGGCCCGAGATCCAGAAGCTCGCGGGCTTCTGGGAGCGCGGCGAGCAGGTGCCCTGGGTGAAGGTCCACTACACGCCCGACCACGTGAAGTTCAACCACAAGCGTCACGTGCGCGCCGGGCTCGAGTGCCAGACCTGCCACGGCCCGGTGCAGGAGATGGACCGCGTCTACCAGTACAACTCGCTCAAGATGGGCTGGTGCGTGTCGTGCCACCGGCAGAACCTCGACAACCCGAAGTTCCCCGCCAGCATGGACTGCCTGGTCTGCCACCACTAGGACACGCGATCTCATGAGCGACTCGGTCGTCTTCCATCGTCGTGACTTCCTTAAGCTGGTCGGTGTCGGTGTCGCCGGCACCGCGGCAGGCTGCGCCGCGCCGCCCGCCGAGAAGCTGATCCCGTACCTGGTGGCCCCGGAGGACATCCTCCCGGGCGTGCCCTACTTCTACGCCAGCACCTGCCGCGAGTGCCCGGCGGGCTGCGGCATCGTGGTGCGCACGCGCGAGGGCCGCGCGATCAAGCTGGAGGGCAACGCCAAGCACCCGTTGGGCGAGGGCGGACTGTGTGCGCGCGGCCAGGCCGGGCTGCAGGGGCTCTACGACCCCGACCGCGTGAAGACGCCGCTCGTGAAGGACGGTACGAGCTGGAAGAGCATCACCTGGGACGAGGCCAGCGCCCTGGTCGCCGGCAAGCTGGGTGCTGCCAAGGGCCGCACGCTGCTGCTCACCGGTCTCGAGACCGGAACGCTGCGCTCGCTCGCGGGCGAGTTCGCGAACGCTTCGGGCGGCCGCCACGTGATGTGGGAACCGTTCGGCTACGAGTGCGTGCGCGCGGCCAACCGCGCCACGTTCGGCGTGGATGCCGTGCCGCGCTACGACGTGGGCGCTGCGCGCTGCGTGATCGCGTTCGGCGCGGACTTCCTGGAGACGTTCGCCTCGCCGGTGTCGCAGGCTCGCGGCTACGCCGCACTGCGCACGAAGCGCGACGATGGCGCCGGCTACTTCGTGACCGTCGAATCACGGCTCTCGACCACCGGGGCCAACGCCGACGAGTGGATCGCCCCCACGCCGGGCAGCGAGTTCGCGCTGGCGCTGGGTGTGGCGCATGTGATCGCCAACGAGGGTCTGGGCTCCGCTGCTGCCGAGCGTGCCGCGCTCAAGGGCGCGCTCGCCGCGTGGACGCCGGAGGCGGTCGCACAGCAGACCGAAGTGCCCGCCGAGACCATCACGCGGCTCGCGAAGCTGTTCACGCAGCACGGTCCGAGCCTTGCGATCGCCGGCGGCATCGGCACGCAGGGCAAGCAGGGCACGGCACTCGTCGCGGCGGTCAACGTCCTGAACCACGTCGCGGGCAACACCGGCCGCACCGTGCGCTTCGATCGTGCGCTCGACGTGAGCGGGCTCGCCACGTTCGCGCAGTTCGCCAACGAGCTGACCGGCATGGCGGCGGGCAATGTGGAGTTGCTGGTGGTGCACGGGGCCAACCCGCTCTACGCCGCGCCGGCGTGGGCCGGGGCCAAGGACGCGTTCGAAAAGGTGCCATTCAAGGTCGCCCTGGCCACGTCCAGGGACGAGACCGCCGAAGCCTGCGACCTGATCCTGCCCGTCTCGCACGCGCTCGAGAGCTTCGGCGACGCGCTGACCGCGCGCGGTGTGTACTCGCTGCAGCAGCCGGCGATGAAGAAGCTGCCGATGTTCGACTCGCGCACGGTGGGCGACGTGCTGATCGCGCTCACCAAGGCCGCGGGCGGCGGCTCGGCGCTGCCGGACAGCTACCACGACCTGCTGCGCGATCGCTGGAAGACGATGCACGCGCGCTTCGGCAAGGGCCGCGACTTCGACACGTTCTGGAGCGAGACGCTCGCCGCCGGCGGCGTGTTCGAGGACGCCGCCGAGCCGGCCGTGCGCTGGGGCGGCACGCCGTCGTTCGCCGCCTCGGAGCGCCGGGGCGATGGCGAGTTCGCGCTGCTGATCACGCCGTCGAGCAACTTCTACGACGGCCGCGGTGCCAACAAGCCGTGGCTCCAGGAACTGCCCGACATGACCAGCAAGACGGTGTGGGGCTCGTGGGCCGAGATCCACCCCGAGACCGCCGCCAAGCTGGGGATCAAGCAGGGCGAGCCGATCAAGATCGAGACCTCGGCCGGCAGCCTCGAAGTGCCCGCCTACGTCTACGCCGGCATCCGCAAGGACACGGTGGCGATCGCGCTGGGCCAGGGGCACACGACCTACGGCCGCTACGCGACGAATCGCGGCGTCAACGCCGTCTCGTTGCTGCCGCAGGCCACGGATGCCGTTTCCGGCGCACTCGCCTACCAAGGGGCGAACGCGCGGCTGACGCGCGGGTCCAAGGCGATGGAGCTGTTCCAGCAGCAGGCCGAGAAGAACCAGCACGACCGCCACATCGCGCAGATCGTGCCCATCTCGGCACTGCTCGCGGGCGGCACCGCGCATGCTGGCGAAGCGCCATCGCACGGCTCGGCCGAGGCGCACGCGGGAGCTGGCGAAGCGAAGCCGCACGCGGCCGGGATCCCCGGCCACTACCCGGCCGGCGAGGGCGTGCACGCCGAGCCGCACGCGGCGTTGACCCGCCCGGGCAAGTACACCGAGCCCAAGGCGCGGCCTGAGGGCTGGAAGCCGCCCGCGCACGCGATCACCGCGTTCGAATCCGAGATCCAGGTGCGCAGTGCGAAGAACGACCCCGTCATCGAGGGCTCGTACGCGCACGCGAAGCATCGCTGGGCGATGGCGGTGGATCTCAACAGCTGTACCGGCTGTGCCGCCTGCGTCGTGGCCTGCAACGCCGAGAACAACATCCCGGTCGTGGGCCCGGACCTCATGCGACGCGGCCGCGAGATGAACTGGATCCGCATCGACCGCTTCGAGGAGCGCGTGGCACCCGGCGCGAATGACGTGCGCTTCGTGCCCATGATGTGCCAGCACTGCGGCAGCGCGCCGTGCGAGATGGTGTGCCCCGTCTACGCCACCTACCACAATCCCGAGGGGCTCAACGCGCAGGTGTACAACCGCTGCGTCGGTACGCGCTATTGCTCGAACAACTGCCCCTACAAGGTGCGCGCGTTCAACTGGTTCGACTTCTCCGCGCCCGAGAAGACCACGTTCGCGTTCCCCGAGCCGCTCAACTGGCAGCTGAACCCGGACGTCACCGTGCGCTCGAAGGGCGTGATGGAGAAGTGCACGATGTGCATCCAGCGCATCCTCGAGGGCAAGGGCAACGCCAAAGATGAAAGCCGCGCGGTGCGCGATGGCGAGATCCAGACCGCGTGCGCGCAGTCCTGCCCGGCACAGGCCATCACGTTCGGCGACCTGGCCGATCCCGAGAGCGCCGTGCACTTGAAGAGCTTCGGCGAGCGCAAGTATTGGGTGTTCCAGGAGCTCAACACCAAGCCCGGCGTGACCTACCTCCAGAAGGTCACGCGCGACACGATGAGCGAGGCTCAAGCGTGATCGAGACCCAGGCCCCGCCCGCGGTGCACGCGGATCCCGAGAAGCGCCCCATCACGCAGGCGTCGCTCAACGACGACGTGATGAAGCTGATAAGCCTGCCGGGCAAGATCTGGTGGGCGGCGTTCCTGCTGGACCTGCTGGTGCTCGCGGTCGCCCTGACCGCGGTGCGCAACCTGATCGTGCACGGCTGGGGCGTGTCCGGGTTCATGCGGCCGGTCATGTGGGCTGTGGACATCACCAACTTCGTGTTCTGGGTCGGCATCGCGCACTGCGGCACGCTGGTATCGGCGGTGCTGTTCCTGTTCCGCTCGCACTTCCGGCGCGCCGTCTATCGCATCGCCGAGGCCATGACCGTGTTCGGCGTGCTCACCGCGGCGATGTTCCCGGCCATCCACACCGGCCGCCCGTGGTTCGACTACTGGCTGTTCCCCTACCCGAACCAGCGCCAGCTGTGGACCAACATCCGTTCGCCGCTCGAGTGGGACGTGTTCGCCGTCAACACGTACCTGACGATCTCGAGCATCTTCTTCCTGGTCGGGTTGATCCCCGATGTGGCGGCCGTGCGCGACCGCGCCAAGCACCCGCTCATGAAGTTCGTGTACACGCTGCTGTCGTTCGGGTGGACGGGGGCGAACTACCAGTGGAAGCACTTCTACGGCGCCTACCTGTTCTTCGCCGCCATCGCCACGCCGCTGGTGTTCTCGGTGCACTCGGTCGTGTCGTGGGACTTCGCGATGGCGCAGACGCCGGGCTGGCACTCGACGCTGTTCGCGCCTTACTTCGTGGCCGGCGCGATCTTCTCGGGTGTCGCCATGGTGATCAACCTGATGATCCCGATCCGCAAGGCGTTCCACCTCGAGCACATCGTCACGATCGACCACATGGAGAAGCTGGCCAAACTCGTGCTGCTCACCTCGTGCATGGTGGGCTATTCGTACCTGACCGAGTTCTTCATGGCGTGGTTCGGCCCCAATGCCGCGGAGCGCGACGTGTTCTGGTTCCGCGCCACCGGACATTACTGGTGGGCGTTCTGGACCATGTTCTCGTGCAACGTCGTGTTCCCGCTGCTGCTGTGGCTCAAGCCGTTCCGGCGCAACATGACCGCGATGTTCATCCTGTGCATCTTCGTGAACATCGGCATGTGGTTCGAGCGGTTCGTGATCATCGTCACGTCGCTCACCCGGTCGTTCAATCCCGCAAACTGGTTCTACTACAAGATGAGCTTCACCGAAGTGTGCCTGATCGTCGGATCGTTCGCGTGGTTCTTCATGTTCTTCCTGGTGTTCGTGCGCGTCCTTCCGGCGTTCTCCATTGCCGAGATCAAGGAGACGCTGCCGATGCCGAAGCGCAAGGGAGGCCACGCATGATCAAGATGCTCATGAACCTGATCATGCCGCCGCCGCCCAAGTTCTACGGCGTCATGGGCATGTTCCACTTCGTGGACGATGCCGCCGACGCCGTGACCGCGCTGCGCCAGTCCGGCCACAAGGACCTTCAAGTTTTCTCGCCGGTGCCGCACCACGAGATCGAGAGTGCCCTGGAGCAGGGGCCGTCGATCGTGCGCTGGGTCACGTTCACTGGCGGCTTTCTGGGTGCGACCGGCGGCACGGCGTTGTGCTGGTACTCGATCGTGTCGTGGCCGATGGTCATCGGCGGCAAGGAGCTGGTGAGCATCCCGCCGTTCACCATCCTCGGCTACGAGTCCATGATCCTGCTGGCCGGCCTCTCGAACCTGCTCGGCATGCTCGCACTCGCGCGGCTGCCGCAGATCAAGGCCTCCGCTCCCTACGACCCGCGCTTCCAAGAGGACATGATCGGCATCTGGGTGCCGTGTCCGCCCGACATGGCCCCGAAAGTGGAGCAGATGATGAAGGGCCAGCGCGCGCTCGAGGTCCAGGTCCATGCTTAAGCCGATCGCGTACATCGCGCTCATGGCGCTGTGGTCGGCCTCGTTCCAGCAAGGCTGCGAAGACGCCAAGAAGTCGGTGACGCACTTGAAGTACTACCCGATCCGCGACATGCGGCAGTCCGTGGTCCTGGACCCGCAGCGCGATGCGTGGGGCGAGAACGGCCCCGTGCGGCTGGGGCAGGTCCCCGACTCGCTGAGCGTGCCGACCATCGGTCGCGACCCCTACCTCGCGGACATCGGCAACTACGAGGCGATCGGCCTGAAGCTCATCGCACCGCCCGCGACGGACGTGTCCGTGGCGCGCGGCGACAGCCTGTTCCACACCGTGTGCTGGAGCTGCCACGGCAAGACGCTCGCCGGTGACGGACCGGTGAGTGCCAAGTTCGTGCCGCCGCCCGACCTGCTTGCCGAGATGACGCGCGGGCGCACCGATGGCTACATGTACATGTACATGCGTCACGGAGGCGCGATCATGCCGGCTTACGGCAACGTGCTGTCGGCGCACGACGCGTGGAGCGTGATCCACTACATCCGCCACATGCAGAAGGTGAGTCCGCGATGAGCCACGACGCCGTCCTGCGCGACATCGGCGGACGCCTTCCCGGCACGCCCGACCCCCGCAAGCGCCAGACGTTCCTGGCGCTGATGGTGGTGGGTGTGGTCGCGTTCGCCTACCTGCTCGCGACCAACCCGCTGCGTGCCTGGGGCTCGTGGACGATCAACACGCTCTACTTCTTGGGCATCGCCCAGGGCGGCGTGGTCCTGGCCGCCGCGATGCGGCTCTCGAACGGCCGCTGGGGCGGGCCGATGATGCGCATCGGCGAGTCGTTCTCGAGCTACCTGCCGTTCGGCATCGGCACCATGCTCGTGCTGCTCGTGGCCGGCATCTGGACCTACCTGCCGTGGACGCACCACGTGGATCCTCGCCAGACGCCGTTCCTGAACGTGCCGTTCCTCTACGTGCGCACGCTGGGCGGACTGGCGCTGTTCACCTGGCTGGCCACGAACCTGGCGCGCCAGTCGCTGCGGCGCGACCTGTACTTGCTGGCACCGCACGTGACCCCGGAGCTCAAGTCGGTCTATGAGAAGCAGGTGGGGACCTGGCGCGGAGACGCCGCCGAGGCCGCCTCGTACTCGCACGAGGTGAGCCACCTGTCCCCCCAGATCGTGCTGACGTTCGCCGCGTTCTACAGCGTGTTGGCGTGGGACTTCATCATGGCGCTCACGCCCAACTGGGTGAGCCCGCTGTTCGGCTGGTTCGTCTGGGCCGGCGCGTTCCTGTGCGGCGTGTCCGTGGTGGCGATGCTGGCCACGCAGCTGCGCGCACGCCGCGGCCTCGAGGCGTACATCAAGACGAACATGTTCTGGGACATGGGCAAGATCATGTTCGCGTGGTGCATCTTCTGGGTCTACCTGATGTGGTCGCAGTACCTGCCGATCTGGTACGCCGACATGCCCGAGGAGACGTGGTGGGTGTTCCTGCGGTTCGAGGATCCGTGGCGGCCGCTCGCGTTTACCGCGTTCTCGATGATCTTCCTGATCCCGTTCCTGGGCATGATGAACAAGACCAGCAAGACCAATCCCGCGCTGCTGTTCTCGTTCACCTGCATCATCCTCGCGGGCGTGTGGGTCGAGCGGCACGTGCTGGTGATGCCGTCGCTGAACCCCGACCAGGTCTGGGTCGGCTTGCCGGAGGCGGGGGTGACGCTCGGATTCGTGGGCCTGTTCGGGTTCGCGCTGCAGCAGTTCCTGTGCAAGTACCCGTGCGTGAAGGTGAGCGACGTGTTAGACCACGCTGGAGGCCACGGGCACTGACCCCGCGTTCGCGCGGGTCACCGAACGCCCGGGTCCTCCTCGTGAGGGCCCGGGCGTTCGGTTTCTTGGGGTGACTCAGTTGCCGGGATGGCGGAATGGCAGACGCAGCGGACTTAAAATCCGCTGGGCGCAAGCCCGTGCAGGTTCGAGTCCTGCTCCCGGCACCATGTCTGGCAATGACTTGTGGGCCAACGTCATGCCGCCGGAGAGTCTAGCCCCAAGTGTCCACCGGACGGGGAAGCTTACGGAATCGCCGCCCCCTGAGATTTAGCACCGCCCTTCAAATTCTTGCCGCAGGCGCTGCGCCCAGGACTTGAGCTGCTTGAAGACTGGGTAGCTCGTGAAGGGGGGTGCCATGTGAGTTCGGCCGACTTCCGACCACTCTCGACGCACCGAACTCAGACCTGCTCTACTCGGCCGGCGCACGGCTCGTCCTTCGAGCTATCCTCGGCTGCGGCGATCCTCGAGACGCACCGGCCACTCGATGGGCGGGGCGATGGACCGCGGCACAACCGCTCGCCGGAGCGACATGCAGATTGAAGAGGAAACACTCAGAATGGGAATGCCACTTGGAATCCTCTGCAAGGCTGCGGCTGCTTGCACGCGTAGTCTGCCGCGCCTTGCGTCAAACTCGAGCAACCAATCCATCTTGGTTGGCGTGGCTGCGATTTTCATGCTAACGGCGGCGGCCAGCGGGTGCCGGGAGTCACCCGCCCGTCCTATAAACCACAGTCCAGTTATTCAATCTCTGACTGCATATCCGGCCGACATTGGGCCTACAGATTCGGTTGTCGTTACTTGCGTTGCTCAGGATGCCGACGGAGATACTGTGTTCCACGACTGGCAGGTGCACCTCGGGCTCAACATCAAAGGGATGCCACCCAACTATCCATTCAAGAACAGTCAACTGGGCAGCTCGGAGACGTTTTATCTGAACTATCAGCCAAGCCAACCCGATTCTGTCTGGATCTATTGCCTCGTGCGAGATGGAAGAGGCGGTGGCGCTGGAGCCATAGTGGTGGTCACTGTGCATCCATAGTGTGTCCAGATATCCTCCCAAGACCGTGCCGTTGACTGGCCTGCTCCCGGCACTTGGTCGCGCTCGAATGCCTCGGAATGCGCTAGTTGTACGGGTCGTGCGATCTTGGAGGCCCAACTGCGGCATAGGAGGCGACAGTGGATACTCTAAGACGGTGTAGCATTCTCGCTGCCGGCCTAATGCTCACGGCATGCTCGACAGCGCGCGCGGGTTTGAGTTCCGTGACAGTTCATCTCCCCGGGTACTCGTATGCCCCGTTCGTGTCAACGTCGCAATCGGGTGTGTCTGATGTTGAACTCGATGCTTCCGGCAATATCTATGTCTGCCAACCGGGGAGTATCCGCCGGGTCACGCCCGGCGGCGTGATGTCCACTTGGTCTTCGGCTACCGTGCTAGATCTGGTCTTCACTAGCACAGGCGAGGCCTATGGAGCTGGAGGGGCGCAGTGCAATTACTGCATTGTGTCAATCACTTCCGGCGGAACAGCTTCACCATTGCACGCCGACCTCAACACGTGGCGGTGGTTGGCCCTTAACACAGGCGGCACGCTGTTTGCGGCCGCCTCCAGGGCGCTCGCATCGCCTCCGGCCGGTGACGCCCTGTACACCATCGATCGAACTACTGGTGCGCCGTCGATGATGGTTGACGGCGGACCGGGCCCGGGTGGCGCCGGCATCTACACGGGGCTGCTCATTGGCATGGATGGTGTCCTGTACGCGTCCGGCAGCACAGATGGAACGCCGTCCTCGTGGGGGGTGTTCCGACTGGATGGCAGCCAGTTCACAAGGATCGGCTACTGGCCGCATGCGGGCTTCGGACTCGCACAAGATAACCAGGGAGTTTTCTACGCGGCTACTTCAGTCGAACGGTTCGATGGCAGCACGGGGCATGAGGTCTGGATGCTCGACCCCAGCACGCAAACGTCCACACTGCTCGCGGATGGCCCGCGAGGATCCAGCGCAGTTGCCTACGACCGCTCAAGGGATCTGCTGTACGTCGGGGACTTCTCGGGCAACGTGTACGTCATCTCAAAGAGCCCAACGCCCGCCCGCAAGGAATCCTGGTCGGCGCTGAAGTCCAGGTATCGCTAAGGGTGCAACCGTGCGGCCGTAAGCGGATCGTACTGCCCTACCGAGGCTGCGATAGCCGGCCAGCGCCAGGCCAGTTGCGAGCGACGGCGTGAAGTAGTGGTGGGGGTGCGGCAGACAGTGTGGGCGATTGCCTCGCCGTGTGGACGGCGGTTCAATCGCTATCCGCCGCCACGTTCCTGAACTTCGTGTGGTCGCGCAAAACGCACGCCCGTCTTTCGGGAATCCAGCGGCGAGTCACTCCGATGGCATTCGGGGCTATTTTGGCCTCGTGGGAGGTGGGATACTCGCGGGGTCCCCACTGGCGGCCGTTGCCGCCCCGCGCATGGCTGCGCCGTACTCCGCGCCATGAGGCGCGTCCTCGAGAAGCGCTGTCTCTGCGCGCCGCCGACGCACCGGCGGCAGGCCAGCCCCATGAGCCGCAGCTCTCCACGCATCGCCCGATTGCTCCGCGACGCCACGCTCCACGCGTCGCTCCTGCTTGCGATCGCGACGCCCGCGCTCGCGCGCACGGCTAGGGTGCCGGAGGATTTCTCGACCATCCAGGCCGCCGTGGATCACCTTGAGCAATTCTACGCCGCGGACACCGTGCTCGTTCAGGCCGGGAACTATTCGGAGCGTGTGTCGATTCGCGAGGCCGTTTGTCTCAAGGGTATTCCCTCGCTGGGAGGCGCCGAAACGCTGGTTCGAATCGATGGCCTCACGGTCCAACCCCCGTCGGACGGATCGACGATCCGAGTCCAAGGCATCCACGTCGCGGGACCGGCTCTGACGAGAGGCTCGGATGGGCCAGACAACGTCCACTTCGAAGCCTGCCGGTTCGATGCTGGGATGGAAGCGGGAAACTGGTACCCGGACATCGCGTCCATCGTGATGCGGCGTTGCACGCTGTTCGGAGGAGTCTCGCTGAAAGCTGGGGAGACGGTCGTGGACTCGTGCACGGTCCACGGTCCGCTGGCCATGCTCGCGGCATACGCCGCAGTCGTCACGAACAATCGGTTCGACGACGTCCCGGGTTTCGCGGCCACGGTGTTCGGCGTGCACCTCGTGCATGTCGCGAAGAATGTCGTGAGCGGTGGTGGCGGCGGATTCGACCTCAGGACCGACAACGAGGATGACCTGCGAGTCCTGGACAACCGGATCGATGGCTGCACTGGAACGGGGATCCGCACCAACTCGGATTGGACCTATCCGGCCTGGATCGAGCGCAATCATGTCTCACGGTGTGGAGGCATCGGCATCGACGCGCGTGGGCCGATCCGGGCAAGGAACAACCGGGTGTTCGACTGCGGCAGCCACGGTATCAGCCTGGTCCAGGTCGAGGACATCGGGCTCCTGGAGGGCAACGTGGTCGGGCGTTGCGGTGGCGACGGGATCCGACTGCAGCGCGACTCTGAACAAGCGCCAACCGGCTTCCAGACTCGGGGCAACACCGTCTATTCGTGCGCCGGCTCCGGCATCGTCGCGCTGGGCCTGACCGCCGGTTCGGTCTCGAACAACATCGCCTTCCGGAACCGCGGGTACGGGCTTCACACGACCGGCAGCGAGGCAGTCTCCGTTTCCTGCAACGACTGGTTCGAGAATCAGGCCGGCGCCACATCGGGTGCAACGGCCGCTTCCAGTGACCTTGCTGTGGATCCGCTCTTCTGCGATGTCGCTACCGACGACCTGCAGCTCAGGTCCGACTCGCCGCTCCTGAACGCCGCGGGATGCGGCCTGATAGGCGCGCTGGGGCAAGGCTGCCGGCCGCCGGTCGAGATCGCGTTCCGGTTCACGCCCAAGACCCTCAACGCTGCGTCAAACGGCCACCGGGTCACCGCGGAACTCGAGCCGTCGCCACCGTTTTCAGCCGACGCGATTGACGTCGCGTCCATCCGACTGAATGGCGTACCAGGGGAGCTGGCCGCTCCCATAGGGCCTGGCGGCCGCGGACGCAATTCGCGTCGAGTGCTGACGGTGAGCTTCGACCGGGCCGACGTGGCGCGCACGCTCAGCTATGGCGATGCAGTTCCGGTGGTCGTGACCGGCACAATCGGGGACCGCTCGTTCCACGGCACGGATTTGGTCCGAGTGCTCCGCGGCACGGGGCCGATAGCGGTGGACATCACCCACGAGTCCTCCACCGGTGAAACTCCTCTGGGCCACTCGGTCCGGGTGTCGTCACTCCATCCGACAGCGGGTGGGAAGCTGAGCGTGGAGTTCGTGCTTCCCAATCGAAGTCCCGCCCGGTTGGACCTGCTGGATGTGGCGGGACGCGTGATGACGTCCCGCGAAGTCGGCGACCTGGGCCCTGGCGCCCACACGGTCGAACTCGCACCCGAACGCGCGCTGCCGCAGGGGATCTACTTTCTGCGTCTCACGCAGGCAAGCCGCATCGCGAACGCGCGCACCGTCGTCCTCCGATGAGCGCCGAGTACATCATGCACGTCCGAAACCTGCTTCACAGGCTTGGCAGCTCGCTCGCGATTGCGGCCGTTTGCGCCTCGCTCGTCCTCGCCGAATGCACGCCGGCTCACGCAAAGCTGATGTTTCGCGGCCCCTCTTCGTACTTCGCGACGGGATCGACTCCATCCTCGGTGTCGATCGCCGATCTCGATCGGGATGGGAATGCAGACCTCGTGGTCACGAACAGCGCCGTGTACTCCGTCTCGCGAATCTCCTCGATCTCCATCCTGAAGGGAATCGGCGACGGCACTTACGAACCACATCACGTGATCCCCGTCGGCAATGTCCCACAGGCGGTGGTAATCGAGGATTTCGACGGTGACGGGTTCCTGGACCTCGCGATCTCGAACTTCGGCGAGATCGAGAAATTCGAGGGCACCATCTCGGTGCTCCTTGGTAACGGTGACGCGACGTTCCGTTCCGCCACGGACTACCCGGCGGGTGACAAGCTGCGAAGCTTGAGCGCCGCCGACCTTGACGGGGATCGAGACCTCGACCTCGTGACCGAGGACGCCGTGCTCCTCGGAAACGGCGATGGCACCTTTGGCGACGCCACAACCTTCGGGAGCCATGCGGATTGGTACGCAGCCGTGGGTGACGTCAACCGGGATGGTCACCCGGATCTCGTCACCTCCAACATCGATGCGGAATGGAACGAAGAGGACGATCCCTGGCTGAGGGCGTACGCGGTTCGGCTCGGCAATGGTGACGGAACGTTCCAGGAGCCCGTTCGACAGGGGGAGGGCATTCGGTGCATGGGCATCGAGCTTGCGGACCTCGATGGAGACGCTCTGCTGGACCTCGTCGTGGTCAACCATGGCGACGACCGCGGGAACTCGAGCGGAGTGCTCGTCCATACTGGGAGAGGGAATGGCACCTTTGGTGCCGCCCGGTTCTACGCGACCAGGCACAATCCCATGTCTGTCGCGATTGCGGACCTCAATGGCGATGGCTTGCTCGACCTGGCTACCGCGAACAACGGGGACGATCCCGACTTCGACGAGCACTCGCTGACGATCCTGCTCGGCAACGGGGATGGGACCTTCCGACGCGGGAGCGACCTCCATGCCGGTAGTAGCGCCGTGTATGTGGCCGCCGGCCGGCTTGATTCGAATGCCACGTGGGATCTCGTCGCGGTGGACCTGATCCTGTCCAGGGTGTCCGTCTTCCTCGGCAACGGCGACGCCACGTTCGGGACTCCCGACCGGCCGATAGGCAGGCACCCGCTGGGCCTCGTCGCCGCGGACTTCGACCACGATGGCCGGACCGACCTGGCATCCACCAACGGGGGTGCCTACGAGGGCCCCGGTGGCATCAGTGTGATCCTGGGCAATGGAGACGCCACGTTCAGGGATCCGCTGGACTCGCACTCCATCGGGCGCGACTTCCTTGTCGCCGCGAACCTAGACGGCGACCTCGCGCCGGACCTCGTGGTCGCGGCCGCGACCGGGATCACCGTGATGCTCGCGAACGGAGATGGGACCTTCCGCGAGCTCGCCGAGACGTATCTCGATCCGCGTGTCCCACTTCTGCCGGCGCTCGACGACTTCGATCGCGACGGGCGGATGGACATCGCCGTTCCGCATCACTACAGCGCCCCGGAGGTTTCGATCCTGCTCGGCCGCGAGGGCGGCTCGTTCGGACCCATCTCCCGAGTGGCGACTGGACCCGTCCCGACCTCCGCGGCGGCGGGCGACCTCGACGGGGACGGGGTGAAGGACCTGGTGCTGGGGCTCGAGGGCCATAGCGTCTCCGTGTTACTCGGTCATGGCGATGGAACCTTTGCACCTCACGTCGATTACTTCCTCAATAATTACTCCGCCCACGCGACGCCCGTCGCGCTGGCCGACCTCGACGAAGACGGCCGGCTTGATGTCGTGAACGGAAACTTCGTCTGGATGGGCAACGGCGACGGGACATTACGGCCGGGAACGCATTTCGAAACCCGGCAGGATGCCAGGAGCACCGTTCTCGAGGATCTGGATGGCGATCGCCACGTGGACATAGCCCTCCTCTATGGGGAGGACATCCGCATGGTCTCGGTCCATCCCGGCCGCGGGGATGGGACGTTCGGGACGGGCGTGGACTATGGCACCGGGGCCTGGCCACGCACGATGACCGCTGGCGACTTCGATGGTGACGGCCGCACCGACCTCGCGGTGTCGAACAACGGCTCGCAGTCGATCTCTCTTCTGGTCAATCGTTCGCAGGCGCCGGTCATCCCTGTGCGCTTCGAGTTGCGGCCGGCGGTGCTGAACCCCCGGGCGGGGGCCCGGTGGATCACGGGAATCATCGAGCTCACCCCGCCGCGCTCGGTGGCCGAGATCGACCTCGGCTCGATCCGGTTGAACGGAACGGTGCCTGCGAATCACGGCGCACCCGGCTCCTTGAGGCGACAGGGCTCCAGTGAGCTACTGGTTCAGTTCGATCGCGCGGCACTCGCGGCGGTGCTCCCTGCCGGCCAGCATGTGCCGGTGACGATCACGGGTATGCTCGGTCGCGACCCCTTCGAGGGCAACACGGTCGTCCGTGTGCTCTGGCGTGGCTTCGTGGGACCGCCGAGCGGAGCAACGCGTTACCTGCTAGGACTTCGAGTGCCCTCACCTGCTGGCGCACAGGCCACGAGCCTCCGACTCGGCATCACGCTAGAGGAGAGCGATCCCGCGCGACTCGATCTGTTGGACATCGCAGGTCGCGTGATCCGGACGCGGGACCTGGCGTCGTTCGCTGCCGGTGAACACGAGATCGAGCTCTCGAATACGGGCTCGCTCGCGCCGGGCGTCTATTTCATCCGGCTCCGCCAGGGCGCGCGACAGGTGTGCGCGCGAGCGGCGATCGTTCGTTAGCTCGCGCCGGCCTGTCCGAACGCAGGCGCGCCTCGCGCACGACGCTGACAAGTGCACATGCCGGATGATGACTAGTGGGGCCCCAGCTTGAGGCTCTTGGAGTCCCGCCAGGTGGTGTCGCCCAAGCCGGTCCTGGCTCAGCGCTTCGGGCGCACGCAGAAACACTCCTCTCATCGCGGTGATGCTCCCTACGCTCGCGAGAGGGCCAGGTGAAATCAGCGCGCGGCGCGCGGGCAAGGTGGCAGTCGCGGTTGGGGAGCGGCCCGGGGCTTCCGGTGTGCGGGACACGTGCGGGAAGAGTCGCCGGACACTGGGAGCACCGCGCGCCACCGCGGCCACAATCGATTGATATTCGGTGATGGCAGGCGGTGCTGCGCGATGCTCTAGGCAGGGATCGAGGCCTTAAAATCCGCTGGGCGCAAGCCCGTGCAGGTTCGAGTCCTGCTCCCGGCACCAAGTCTGGCAATGACTTGTGGGCCAACGTCATGTCGCGGGAGAGTCTAGCCCCAAGTGTCTACCGGACGGGGAAGCTTACGACACCAATCAGCTTCCACGGACAGGCCCCGGATGTTCAACTACCCTTGTGACCAACCTTCTTGGACTTCACAGCTAGATCACCGGCGATGAGGGCCGCCGCCACATGTGCAGATCGATGGCCACGTCCACAGGGCTCCGCGCTTTCCGTGTCTGCCTGCTCCTAGCGTTGACGCGATCGCTCGACGTTGCGGCGTCATCGGCGGCATCCCCATCCTCAGCCAGGATTTCACCCTCTGATCGCGCACCGGCATCTCCGGGGGGCATGCTCGTCTGGAAAGGCCACTGGTTCGCGGGGGGAGTGCGTGTCATTGAAAGCGGTGGGCGTGGTGCGTTCACGATAATTGCCGACTCGCTCGACGCTCGGCCCCTGTTAGATCGCTCAGTCGCCATGCGACTCGGCCCCGACCTTGGACGCACCACCTCGTCGACCAGGAACCTCTCCGAGTCACCCCCGACGAGAGACAGCCTCCTACGCATCAGCACTCGCGTCCTTGAGTTCGAGCACCTTGCGACCGCCGTGTACATACGCATGCGCGATCGGCTAGCCCGCGACCGCCAGATTGCCGACTCCCTGAATGCGCTAGCCGCTCGGTTTGCAGACGCCGTGGATTCGGTCCGACTTGGATCCTACGGCTACGCGGAGTATCGGCATGAAGATCCGTATCCATGGGCCGTTGCAGTGAATCTGGCGCCGCTCTCGATGATCGGCGCTCGGACCCCCAAGGCCAGAACACAGACCTTGTCCGAGGAAATCAACGAGCACCTTGAGAAGGGGCGGACCGTTATCGTCTGGGACAATGGCGTTATCACCATTCTCCCTCCCGGTCGCGTGCGTGATCTCTACGATCAACTGTCGGCGCTACGAGCCGGACGTGTGCCCAAGGTCACCATCATCTCCGATTCAACAACTCTCCACCAACTTCTCACGCCCGAGCCGCTCGAGGGGGAGGATCGATGACCCGCGCCGCTCGTGCCATCGCCGTAGCCCGCCTCTTCCTGCTGCCGGGGGTCATCACGCCTGCGAATGCCCAGGCCCAGCACAGGACGGTGGGTCAACCGACATGCTTGATCATCGATCCCTGCGAATTCAATCTCTCGGTCACCTCCACGACCGGCGATTTCGTAATTGACCTGCTCCCAAACTCAGATACAAGCGCAATGACCGACGTGAACTCGAGAAGTTACGCCGAAGTGCTCGTCCGAACGGGGGACACGCGACAGCAGGTCAACGAATGGCGAACACAGTTGCTCGCCACGATGCCGCGACGGGAACCACGCACCGAGTGATCGCGGTCGAGCGAACCGTCCCGCCGGCGCCTGCAAAGGCGGTCGTTCCTGGACCGCCGGAAGGCGAGGGATCGGGGCGCTCGGGCTTGTGCGGACACGGGTGGACAGCGCCCACGATGGACAATTCAAAGCGTAGCCAAAGGGTGCCAGCGGGACCGGGCCCGGGCACTCACTCTCGCCGTATCTCGACGTCGCGCGACGCGGCGCTGAGCTACGGGACTGTCGCCGGAGGAGTCGCCCCTCGCGTCAGACCATCCGCGAACAACTTCGCCATGACGTAGATGCTCTGCATGGGATTCGCGCCGACCGAACTAGGGAACACGCTGGAGTCCATGACGTAGAGGCCCGAGACGCCCCACACGTGGAAGTCGGTGCCGACGACCGACCCTGCCATCCTGGTTCCCATCTTGTTGCTTCCCTGGAGGTGGGCCGACGTCACCAAGGTCGCGTTAGGCATGAAGTCGAGCGTGCTTGCGACTCGTGCTGCCTCTTGGGGACTCGTGAACTCGAATGTCCGCGTCGAGCGGCCATAGATGTCTTCGTGCGACGGGACAACTACACGCTGCGCACCCGCCTTGAACATGATGCGCACGGCTTCAGCGACTGCCGTCCGAAACCGCTGCCTATCCCCTGCGGAGATGTCGTAGTAGATTTCAGGCCTGCCTGATGCATCCAGCGCGATGCGATTGTCCTTCGACGGTGTGTCGATGAGCATGACCCCGAATCCGGCGAGATACCGGTAACGACTCACGACGTCGAACACGTGTCTCCCAGTGCCCGGCACCATCATCGCGACGTACTCCGGACCGGCAGACATCGCCTCCAGCATGAAGCCCTTCGAGACGGCGTAGTCGTCGACAAACACCGTCGCAGGCGTACCTGCGGTGGCATCGATCTGCTGGTCGAAGACCCCGATCACCGGCACGGCAATGTGGCCAACAATGCCGCGGCCGATAGCGGGGTTGGAGATCTGTGACCGCAACAGAATCGTCGACGAGCCAAGTGTACCCGCGCATATGATGACCCGCTTCGCCTGGACGCTCAGAGTGTCCCCGGCGCGGAGGTGAAGCTGGAGCGGATCCTGTAACACGCCGTCGGCACCCCAGGGTTGACGCACAACGAACTGCACCCCGCGAGTCACCTTGCCCGCCGGGCCTGGTTCGAGGATCACGCGAGTCACCTGAGCGTCCGGAATTAGCGCCAAGGGATTGTCAGCCTCGAGCATGGCCGGGATCAAGAGAGCGGAGACGGATGACCGCTTGTCGCCAGCTTCCGTCAGCCATTTGCCGGGGGCATACGTGTTCAGCTCGTAGAGGCGAGGGTGAAGCCCGCTTCGCCGTGCTCCGTCCCACAGCACGCGGTTGTTGGGGTTGATCTCCGATTCAGCCGGAGTTCGGGTACCGAGCATCCGTTTGACCCACCGGTCCGCTGAATCGAGGGCAGACACCGTGAACTGGTCTGGAGCGATGCGCCCTTGCGCTCGCCAACTCCTGAGTTGCTTCTGGACGCTCGGATGCGTAGGGGAGAAGACCAAGTCGATGTTCACCGCAGTTCCACCGCCCACGGCCTCCGCATTGTTGAATAGGACGCTGCCGCTGACTGAGGCGCGATTCCCACCGCCCTCAAGCATCCTCGGATTAGCGCGCGTCGCCACTGCGCCGGGCAAGACGAACGATCCTTGATCGAGGAGCAGCACACGCCGACCAGCCCGACGCAGCTCGTAAGCAATGACGGAGCCGGCTGGGCCACTGCCGACAATGATGTCGTCAATTGTACCCTCGCGTGCACGCACTTCGCGATGTAGCGAGTCGCAGGCGAGCCAGGTGGCAGGAAAGTGCGGGGGCTCAGGGTTCGTCGGTGCCGCGGGAGTCGTGGAGGGACTCACTCCTGCGATGGCCTGACCAAGAGGCGATGAGTAAATCGCCCTCAAGTACGCCAATCGCAGCCGCATCGCGAGGCGTCGTGCGTCGTTGTCCTTGCATCGCAGGAGACTGAGGATGACGCGTTCGCGCTCTGCAAGCGTCAATTCGGCGAAGTCTTCGCCACTACCTTGCGGGATGCCGCACCCCCATCCTGTCGATCGCTGAAGGTCTGCAAGGGCGTTGCGGATTGCGGGCTCCCGAGAGAACGTCACCCAGAGGTCATTCCGAACCCGGACGCTGGCTGCTCTGATGCTGTCAGGGAGAGGCAGCGAATCGGACGGAAACCATGCCTCGAAGAGGGCATCGTGGACACGATGCAGCGTGGAGTCGGAGGGGGCATCGGCTCGAACGGAAACGACCGGCCAACCAATGCCCAACGCTCCCAGCAAGGCGGGCAGCAGCAATCGGCGCAAGAACATGTTGGCCTTGCCCACGTCGCGCTCAGTGCGCCAGGCGTGCAGGCTGTCGAACGACCAGCGGATAGGTCGCGGATGCCGCCGCACCCGTGACGCGATCGCGTGCAGTTGCTTCGATGATCCACTGGCCGAGTGGGTCGTCACCTTCGACTCCGAAGTCAAGGGCTGGGTCGGCCATCGTGAAGCCGATGCGCCCGTCATTGCGACGCGATACATGCGCGTATGACGAATCGGCGAACGCCACTGACCGGTCGGGCCGTAGTACGCGAACGGCGACGTCCACTCTGGATCGACGCGATGGATCGGCAGATTGTCCCGTCACCAAAAATGCAATGTACGCGGTCTTGCCCCGCTCCACCTCGTGAATCCTGTGGACGGTCACGGCGGCCTGGAACGGAGTCGCAACCCACTGCTCGATGTAAGCCGGTGAGTCCGAGACAGCGATGTGAACCGCAAGATCCCCGGGCTGATTCCCGGTGACCGCTGACGATGTGCAGGGGAAGAGGATGGTCAAGCAGACCGCGATTGCAGCGTACTTACGGAACACAACTCACCCCCACTAGACTTGGCAGCGAGTAGGCACGTACTCCTTGTCGGGATCTCGGCCGAGCGCCGTGCAGATGTCGGCGGCCGTCGGGCCAGGTACCGGTGCGCCCACTTGTTATCGGCCCTCGGGGAGAGCCCCTCCATGCCAACCCTCAACCGGGCCCCACGTGCCGCGGTGCGTCGAACAGCGATCTTTCGGCTGCTCTCCGGGCCATGGGTGCCCACTCGGGACAGCTGTCCGCTAGACTCTTCCGTATCGGGTCGGACACGAAATCATGTAATTCGAGGCGAGTGAGTCTACGGTCGTCGCGGCAACACAATACGATGCGCCCCAACGGGATGGTGACGTTGGGGCGCTCGTTGTCTATGGTCTGCGCTGGACGGCGTTGGATCTGAAAGGACGCTGAGGCCGTGGGCGCCGTAGCCATCCTAGTTGTGGGGCATTGCGGTAGCAGTGCACACCCCCCGAGGTTTCTCGTGCGAGATCGCAGCACAACAGTTGTTCCAGACGAGATCACGGCACTCGCGTCGTGGTCGAGGAGCTTCGGGTGGGCCACGATTCTGCTCGCCCTCCTCGTCGTCTTCGGGGCTACTGCGGCTCGGTGCGCCGTAGTGAGTGAGCGGGACACCGTGAATAGGGCTACCGATGGCACTGCTCCGGAGCTCGAGCATGACATCCCGGCCGGAGCCGTGACAGTCTCGAAAGGAGATCGATACACGTCCGGGGAGTGCCTCCCCGGGACCATTTACTGCGTCGAATATCTTCTTGCCGTTGAGGATACGCGCTATCACATCGGAGACCGCCTGCAAGTCACATGTATGCCCCTTGTGGACGGCAGGTCGAGCAAGACCTGCGACTCCATTCGGATTGTTGCCACACTGGGGCAAGACCAGATTCCGATTGGGATTGAATGGGCATTGTTGTCGCCGGCCGACTTGGCAGAACCCATCTCCACTCGACGAGAGCTCCTAGACCGCAGACTCACACGTTGCGGTGGCGATAACCGCGGAGTGCATTTCGTCCGAGTGCGAGTTGACGACTGTGACACGACAGGGCGAGCTCACCCACGCAGCCAGAAACTTGAGACTGCACTGCAACATCACCTGACAGACGACGAGGGCGGAAGTGAGGACATGCATGCCCTTCGTGAAGCGCTGGCTCGAAAGAAGGAATCCGTGCTTGTGCGAGTGCTTTACGCAGGCGCACTTCGTGCCCGCGGCCAGTGTGAGGAGTATTACGACCAATGTATGGAGTTCTATAGGCGCGGCTATTCAGACCGTCCGGTGCGCGATCTTGAAATTGAGCGTTGCAGACTTCAGTTCGGACCGCGTAGGTAGCAAGCTCGAGCGCCGTCTGAATGCGGAGCAGCGACGCGCAGTCTCTCCTTGAAGCACGGTCCTCAGTCCATCGATCCGACCGAGGACCGGCGCGCTGTGCGGCACTTGCTGCAGTTGGGGTTCGCGGCATTGGCCGCGCCGGAGATTCGCCAGGGGGTTCGGGTACCGCCAGAGGTAGTGGGTGGGGAGGTGGCGAGCGGAGACCGGTAGCACGTCACCGTCAAGACCGGCTCCACATTCGTATCGCAGCAGGTGGCGCGTCAGGGCTAGCCTGCTGACGTTCGGTCTCGCGCGAGCGAGTCCCACGCCCTTGCCCTGGCGCCCGGCTGCAACCAAGTGAGTCTGTCGCGCTGTCGCTGAGAGACGCTCGGAGGTCAGCGGATGAGAACCATCCTGCAGAGTCTTCCTATCGCGCTGATCGTATTCGGCCTGGAAGCTTCGCGAGCGGAGGCCGAAGCCACGCCGACACAGCCCCCGCCAGATACAGGAATCAGCTGTCCCGTCGGATTCGTTCGGGTGGTTCAATTGCACGTATGGGCACTGTCCCCGGCCGCAGCCCACGCGCTATTCAAGGATTCAACGGCGCGCACGCTTCCGTCTGGGTGGAAAGCATTCCGTGGGACCGAGCTCAGAAAGCACATCGCCAAGCTCGCATCCGTCGGCGTAGGAGAGGTGAAGGGTGGATGGGCATTGCAAGCGTTCTTCGGCGAGCCGAGATTCAGACGGAGCTACGTGGACTCGACTGGGGACGGGCTCGCGATGCACATCCGGGATACAGGCGCGGGTCTAGTGGGTTCGGCCTGTGTGATCATCGACAGCGCCGTGGCTTCGGGCGCCGGACCTATCTCAGTCGAGGAGGGACGGTCCATGGTGATCGGGGCAACGTTGACTGGAATCCCTCATGCGATGGCACTTCGGCTGGCCACCGTGCCGTCCAAAAACCGCCACACGCAAGCCCAAGCTTTTCGCGAGGGTGTGATGAAGACTGCTGTGTCTCCCACTCACGACCTGGCCCCCACCAAGGTCACGGCGTCGATCGATAGCTGCTTGAGGAGACCCATTTCCGGCGCTGGGTCGGCTGAGGCGCCGTAGTAGACGCTAGTGCCCTTCCCGGCGCTTGCACGCCCCCCCGCAACCTCGTGCAGACACGCCCACGGAGGGGTACGAGAGTGGTTGAATCGGTCATCCTCGGAAGCTGCTCTCGAGCACGAGCAGCCCGAGATCCCGAATCTCATCCTCAAAGGCCTGTGCATGGCCGCAGTTCAGCAATCGCATGAAGCGCGCGTGTCACAATCGTTGAGACGTGGCCCAACTGGGCGCCTGTCCGTCAGACCGGTGGGGACCTCCATGGGCGGCAAGGAACCGAAGTACATCGGGAAGCACCGCGGGTCGATCGGAGTTGGGCGCGTGCTCGCTTCCGCGATCATTTTGCTCACGCTTGGTCTTGCGCAGCGCACATGGGCTGGAACTCCAGCGTGTGACCGGGCGCTGACCTATTTTCGAAGCTCGGGCGGAGCGATCGAGTGGCGCGTGTACGACCCGGCGAGTCGACGTGACGCGCTGTTCCAGACGGTGGAAGGCGTCCCGTCCGAGATGACCTGGGACACATCTCTCACGCGGGTGGACTTCATCGTCGATCGGACACTCTATCGCGCACTCTGGCGTGCTGGATCGAAGCGCCAGATCATGTGCCGGTTCCCGGCGAAGCCCGAAGCCTGTTATTGGTGGTTCAATCCGGACAGTGCGTGCTGGCAGTTCGCGACTTCGCGCGTGGATCTCCACATTCCGTCTCGCGAGTACCCGAGCGCCTCGGCATGCCAGTCCGAACTGTGGCAGTCGAGCCGTGACGGTCAACGCTGGCACCTCGTCCGGAACGATACTACGGTTTCCGACATGGACGATTGCGGCTTGTCGGAGGGCCTCTCCTCACTCATAAGGAGAGAACCCAAAGTGACTCGTGAGGAGTTCGCTCCGCCGCTCTCGGAGACTTCGGGGGAGGAAGACCACAAGTTCCCGCCGAACTCGGCAGCGGATTCCACAGTGTGGGAGCAGCTGTACGTGCCTCTTGCTTCAGTCCCAGAGGTAGGAGTCGAAATGTTCTACCGGTGGGGTTCGACCTATTGGTCTGTGGCAGGCCCCGCGTGGCTTGTGAATAAGAGCACGGGCGTGCGCCAGGTTCTTTGTGCGGCCCCATCCGGAGCGTACAACCCGGATAAGCACTGCTCGCTGAGGATCCGAGAAGCCTGCGGGCTGTTGCTCGTGGACTACTGCTTTGAGGCTTCGCGTGTTGTGGATGGCAGAACGGGGGGCGATGCGTGGCGCCTGCCGAAGAACGCGTCATCAATCATGGTGACGCCGCGACTGCGTCGGTGACACCTGAAGCGTACGGCTGTTCAGGACGCTCTTCCTTGGCTAGGTAATACAAAGCTCGAAGTTAGTGGCCAGGAATGGACAGCATTGGGCATCGATGGTGACGACTGGGAGCGGCTCAAGTGTTGGCGTGCCACTTGACTGCGTGGCGCCACCCCCACGTACGGCGTCTCGATGACGAGCGTTAGTACGCGAGCCCCAGTGTAATCGCCATAGCGGACGCCGCGATGCCGCCAGCGTCCAACAGGCCGTGGTAGCGGACAGCCAGTTGAAGGCCCAGGGATCCGGGACCGTTGGAGCTGCGAACGCCGACTCCTGCTCCGAAGGCGAAGCCTGTGAGGGTGCGATCCGGTATCGACCATTCAGGGCTCGGAAAGTCCTGCGGGCCCAACGTCGCGTCCTTCAGAGTTGCGTGTCCCAGTCCGGCACCGAGGCCGGCGTAGAATCCGCGCGCCGTCTGCTCGTTAACCGCCTCGACTCCCACCAGGAATGTGGTCAGCGAGCGCTCGCCGGGGAAAGGGCCCTCAGGAATCTGAGAGGTTCCCGTACCGTCCCCGTAACTCCAGGCGACCTCGAACGTCATGCGCCCGGGCCGCATCGAGAGCCCTGCGCCGGCGGAAAGCATCCCACCGAACGTGGATGGGCTGGGAAGTGGGCGGGCCTTCGTCAACCCAAGTCCAGCCTCAACCTGCGCCGAGAACTTGGGAGTGGCGCTGCCGGTGCCCGGCGCGCAAGCAAGTATCATCGCCGCAAGAAGGCTGGGGTACTGCCGGAGCAACCATGACCCACGCATTCCTCGCTCCTCCGCCCGGTGAACGGTGCGAACTCTACCACGCAGGATCCTGCTCCGGTGCGAGCGGAGCAAGTGCGCTGGCAGAGTCACGCGGCGGAGTAACGAGTCCGCGGGAACTGGAGGCGGGGCGCTGTGCCTGTGGCTATCGCCGACGCCGCGACCGCAGTTCCGAAGACGCACCCGGTCAGCCTGGGTACGCATGACTCAAATCCCGCGCACGGCCGCTGTGTCAGAGCAATGCCAGAACTAGCGGAAACAAGCGGTCAATCGCGGTCGCCAGCGGCTTGATCGGTTTTAGGATTCCTCGCTCCTAGTGCCTCTTGGACGCCGCCAACGTCCGCTGCGAGTGGGGCAGGGTCAGCCCTTAGGATCCAGTGTGCGCAAGCCCGTGCAGGTTCGAGTCCTGCTCCCGGCACTTGGTCGCGCTCGAACGCCTCGGAATGTGTTAGTTGTACGGATCGTGCGATCTTGGTGGCCCGAGTGACCTGCTCTCCTGACCGAATGGACCCACCGATGGTCAGAGTCCCATCCAGACGCCAGATTACATGGCTAGCTGTCCGACTCGCTGCCACTGCCGCTTTGGTTCTGGGGTGTGCCTGTAAGGACCCAGCCGGCCCAAAGAACCAGAATCCGGAGATTGTCTCTGTCGAGTTGTTCCCATCAGCCATAGCAATCGGCGACTCAGCGATGGCCTACACCCACGCGTTCGACCCAGATGGAGATAGTCTCTTCTTTGATTGGACTACAGACGGGAGGCTGACCCTCAAGGGCGTGCCTCCATACTTCCACGCCCTCTATGATTCGCGCTCTCCGACGCAGATCTTCTATGCAGCAACGCTACAGGGCTCCGTCGACACGGCCTGGATTGAGGCCGCCGTACGCGATCATCGCGGAGGGTTCGCCTCGGTACTCGTTCCACTGGCTCTCCATCAATAACCTCCTCGCGCTAGTGTCCCCGCTCACCATGCAAGCGGGCTGCGGTCGGCTCTGTTCGATGTAGCCATCGCAGGCGGCTAGAACTCCACGAATGACGCTGTTCTCCGCGTGGGCCCGGCAACAAACATGCTGATTCCGGACCGTGCCAAGATGCCGTTACACTAGAAGGCATGAACCTTCGCGCTGCCGGGGTCCTCCGATGAAAGCCGGCTCGGGGAGGAGCGTTCTGTTCGCGATCCTCCTTCTCGCCGGCGCTCTCGCCACGACCTCTCCGCGCGCAGCGGAGCGCTGGGTCTCGCAGGGTGTGTACGTCTACTGGGGCAACGTGATCGATGCCCCGTTCAGGATCGCGGAAACGGACTCGGATTTCGTTGTAAAGGGGCTGCGACTACCCCGTCCCGAGTCACCGTCCGAGCCGCCCCGACCCGTGACGCTGGACTCCAATCGCGCGCGAGAGTTCAGGCTCGCGCAACGGGTCTTTGCGGACGCCGAACGCGATCGAGCGCGCGGCGCGCCTCAGGACACGATCGTGGCGCGCGCCTTGAGGACGCTTCAGACGGCATCCATCGTGCGAAAGGCTGAGATCATGGATGCATACAACATCAATGTTCTGTGGACGTTCGGTGACGGGGAGTACTTGGTGTTCCATCCACCCACGTCGCCCGAGGAGTTCGAAGCAGGGCGAGTTCGCCACCTCGATGGCCTCGCGGAAGCACTCCAGAAGGGGTATGTGGTCGTCGAGGGCGGAGGCTGCACGATCTTTCTGAGGATGCAGGCCGGCAGCGACGTCACGCGTCTGCTCGAACAGTTCCGCGCCGGCGAGCGCAATGCATTCGCGGGCCATCCCAAGCTGCTCGAGGAATCACTCCTGCATCCACGGCGACTCGAACGCGTGAAGAAGTGAGTCTCGCGCAGGGGGTGCGCGCTCGACACGGCACCAGCCCGCTCAGCTTGTCCCGCCGCGGGTCTCGCTCGTGCAGGTTCGAGTCCGGCTCCCGGCACCAGAGCGTCGCGACAGAGCCTCGAGCCCGACGGCGCAACCGGTGCGGGTCAAGCACAGCCTCAACGATAGCGGCGCTTGAGATCTGCCCAACTGATCGGTCGCGTCGACGTCACCACATCCCCGAACAGCTGGATGCGGCTGTTGTTCGTGTCCGCGACGTAGACATTCCCGTCTCGGTCGACGCCGATCCCGATCGGGTTCAGGAACTGGCCGGGGCCCGAGCCAGCGATTCCCCACTGGCCGAGGTAGCTGCCCGTGTCCGAGAACACCTGGATGCGCGAGTTCTGGTAGTCCACGACATAGACCTTGGTGCCGTCAGGACTCGTGGCAATACGGACCGGCCAGTTGAACTGGCCGTTACCGACGCCGAAGGCGCCCCATTGCGCTACCAGGCTTCCTGTCATCGTGAACTTCCTCACGAGGGCTTCGCTTCTCTGCACCGTGTAGAAGTGACCACGCCCGTCCACCGCGACGCCGTCCAGATCATCGAGGCCGGGGAAGCCGGGGGCGAGATGGGCGGCCCACTCCGATAACAGCACCCCGGAGTTCGTGTACCTGCTGACGACGCCGCCGTCATACCCGCTCGAAGTCCAGACACTTCCGTCCACGTCCACGGCGATGGAGGACCCGTTGCGGGCGGCCCACCCGGAGAGCAACACTCCCGTGGTGGAGTACTTCGAGATCAGCCCGGTCCGAAGGACGTAGACACAGCCATCGGGTCCCACCTCGACATCGCGCGCGTCGCTGCACGGCCACTGCGAGACATACGTTCCGGTCCGGGTGAAGCGCTGGATCCGGGGGACGTTGGTGTCCACCACGTAGACGAAACCGTCGGCATCCACGCCCACTCCGACCGGCGTCTTGAACTGGCCGTCGCCCGTACCGAAACCACCCCACGAAGTGATGAACGGGGGGACCTGTCCCCAGCACGGGGATGCAGTCGAGCTGAGGGCGAGGATCGCGAGGACGACTCGGAGCTTCATGGCGGGGCACTCCTGAACTTCGGTGGCCATCCGCTGGCTGCGCGCGACGCAGTCCCGGCAGGGTCGCTCACCGTCACCTGGCGACGCGCCTGCACACCCTGAGGATATCTGGGCGGATCACCCTGGCCTAGGACTATCAGCGGCTGTTGAGCCATCGGAGCAGTTTCGGGCGACCGACGGTCGGCCCGTCCGTTACCCTGCATCGTCTGCTCGCGTGAGCTTGTCCGGGACGTCTGGCCGCCGCCCGAGCTCCACGAGCAGGACGCTCGGCGAGGTCTCGCTCGGAGGTTCACCATGGCCCACAAGTTCTTCTACGTCTGCGCTGGAATACTCATGCTTGCGCTCGCCTATCAATTGGGAGCATCGACCGCTCACGGGCAGGGGGTCGGCACCGTCCTCGACGCCGATGACCCCGGGCTCGGCTCGTACGTGGTGGCGTCCTCGGGTCGAGTGTACTTCGCACTCTATGGAACCAATCTTGCGCCAGCGCCGCGATGGACGCTCAAAGGCACGATTCCGAGTGCCGCGCCCATCGTCCGCATCCAGGGTGCCGGCACGGGGCCCACCGGTATCGATGTCGTCCACGCGTTCGACGCCGACGGGAACTTCTTCGTCTCGGCCGATGCCGGCGCGACATGGGCACGGCGCGCGAACGTGTTCGGCGGGCCCACGCCCGCACAGAGCTCATCCTGGGGCCAGTTGAAGGCTCGGTACGCCCCGAATCCTGGGGTGGCGCAGCCGCGGACCAGCGACCGCTAGGCCAGCGGTGGAGTACCCAGGGATCAGCAGACGGTCGTCGTCACGTGGGTTCCGGCCGACTGCATGCGAACGAAGTATCGGCCCTACGCGATACCACGCATGCTCAAGCCCCGCTCGAACACGCCCGTCCCCTCAGTGCAGCGAGAACTTGATTGGGATGTGCACCCAGACCGCAACAGCTTCGCCGCCGTTCAGGGCCGGCCGGAAGACCCACTGGCGCACGGCATCGATCGCGGCCTGGTCCAGCATCGGGACGGATTGCGCGACGCGGATGTCCGAGACTTCGCCGCACGCGCACACGAGTGCCTGGAGCATCACCGTGCCGCTCACCTCGGCTTCTCTCGCGGGGTCCGGGTAACTCGGCGGCACGCGCGTCAGGGCTTCCGGTAGCTCCTCATACGAAATGTAAGGCCCCGATGGGTCGCGTGGATCGGGCTGCCCCGGCGCGAGACAGTCGGCGGGCTCGACGGGGGCGGGCTTGAGCACCACCGTCGCTCGAGCCTTCGCGCTTCCGTTGGACGCCTCGAGCGTGATCCAGCGCTCGTCGGTCAGCGTCAGGGGAGCGTGGAGTGTGCCATTCGCGGAGACGTACCCCGAGAAAGCACCGGCGACGATCTCCCACTTGGTGCCCGCCGCCCTCGGGTAGACCTGGAACCGGGTGTGCTTCCCCTGATTCAGGACGGCAGTGCTCGGGATGATGATGGAACCCGAGCTCGTCACCGTGGAAACGCTCTCGCCGCAGCCGCTCGAAAGGAGCAGCACTAAGCACAGGCACCAGTAAGCGCGACGACCCATCCAGCACGCTCCGAGTGAAGAACGACAGGAAGAATATCGCATGACCACCGCGAGCGGTGGAAGCAGAATGGGCACGAGCGCCCGCGATCCGCGAGCTGGAACCCCGTGCAGGATCGAGCCCTGCGTGAAGCGTGGCGGCCCGGTCGGTGGGCCGTGAGCGGGGTACAACAGAAGTTGCTGAACGACCGTCCAGCCGAGGCACTGACCCTCAGTCCGTGGTCAGCTGACGAGCCCGGTCAGCTGGGTCCCTCGAAGAGACCAGTTCGCGCTTGCGTCCCCGCGGCGCACCGCCGAGGATGAGTTCTCCCCCTCAGAGCCTTCCACTCAGGTGCACTGCCCCCCCTCCATGCGCACCTCTCCTCACAGAGCCTTCCACGAGGAAAGGATTCGCGATGACCCGTCGTCACCTCACCCTGCTCGCCGCCCTTGCGGCGCTCACCCTGCCATCGCTCGCGCTGGCGAATGCTCGCCTCATCAGCGTCGTACCGACAGACGGCGGCTGCGTCTCGGGCCCCACCGGCCCGGCGGTCCAGTTCTGGGATGTGCAGCCGGGCAAGACATACGAGCTCACGATCAGCAACGTGTCGGAGTGCGCCAATGGGGGCACTGACCCCACGCTCAATGTGCGAGTCAACTCGTCCAACTCCGGCAACACCGACATCGTCGCCACGCTGGTGGTCCCGGGCACCTACAAGTTCACGTACACGCTGCCGCCCAACGCCATGTGCACGTTCCCGATCTTCTACTGCACCACGCCGGGCCAGAACAACACTGGCATCGTGGTGCATCGGAATGACGGCGGCACATTCCAGGCGCATCTGCGCGCGTCCACGTTCGGCCCTGGCTGCACGAACCCGCAGCCGATCCTCGGCGGCACCTGTGCGATCGTGCCGACCCGCCCGAGCACGTGGGGTAGGGTCAAGAGCTTCTATCGCTGATATGCCGTGACCGGTTCAGAAGCTGCATGCGGCATCTGCCTGCGGCCACCTTCACACGAAGGTGGCCGCAGTGTTCCGGGAGACCAGGTTGACGAGCGAGGTTTCGTGGCCGGCGGGGCGTCAGTCGAGGCTTCGCAAGTGGCTCCGCGATCGAGCGCCATCCCCGTCTGTCGTCGCGCCCGCCGCCCAACGCCTCACGGACCCTTGAACACCAGCTCCGCCCAGTTGTGTCCCGGGCCCGAGGAGACCACCCAGTAAGCGCCGTCGGGCGCGGGCTGGTTCGCGTCGTCCAGCCCATTCCAGCCGAACACGTGGGTTCCCACGCCGTAGCTGCTCCCGGCGTCGATGGTGCGCACGCGCAGGTTGGCGAGGTCGTAGACGCCGAGGGCGACCTGGCTGGCGGACGGGAGCGTGAATCGGGTGTTCAGGAGCGTCACGAACGGATTGGGCCAGCTCGACAGGTCCCCGACCGATTGGATCGGGTACGACTCGACCTGCACGACGCCGGTCTGGGAGTCGACGCTGAACTCCTTGGATGTGGTGAAGCCCAGCGGGCCGGTCCGGAATCTCAGCCGATACGTGCCCGGGGAGGGCTGGAACGTGTAGCCGCCCGCGACCGTGAGCGCCGAGTCGACCTCCACGCCGGCGCTCAGGAGGTAGACGCGGATCCCGTTGGGCTCGGCGACGACCCGGGTCCCGGTCGTCGTCCCGCCGGCGTCGCGAAGTACGGCCCTGAGCGTCAGGCTGCCCTTGATCGTGGGCGGCCCGGACTTGGCGGGGGCGGTGGAGTCGGTGCAACCGGCGACGGCGGCCAGCGCGCACACCAGGAGCGCGAGGAGCAGTCGCCGCGACTCGATCGCGGGTCGCACGGGTAGCTCTCGCCGTGACTGAATGGAGCGTGTGTGGCGGCGCAGCGTGGCGATCGCCCTCGAGGCTCGGGTGAACTGCGCTCGGGCCGGCCAGCGGCCCCAGAGAGCGAGCATAACCCTGCGAGCCGGCGGCCTGCCTCAGCGTTCGCGTCGGGCCCGGTAGGCGAGGAACGCGGCTTCGACCTGGGCCCGTGCCCGCGTGGCCTTGCGCAGGTACTTCACGGACGAGGTGAGCGTCGGGTTGGTGCGGAAGCAGGCGACGGGAACGTCGCGCGCCAGGCCCTCCCAGCCGAACTCCTCGACCAGCTCACGAACCATCTCTTCCAGCGTCACGCCGTGAAGCGGATTGTTGGGTTGTGCGCGGCTCATGCGGTTCAGGCTCCGGGGCGCGGCGACATCAGAGAGGCTCGGTCGGCGAGGCTGCACGGAGTATAGAACCAGCGAAGCATCAGCGTGCGCGCGACGCGGTCAGCAGTCTCGTCGGGCTTGGTCACGCCCGCGATTCGACCGAGTCTCGCCGAAGCTCACTCGGACTCGCACAAGAATCGACGGAAACAAATTAATAACAAGACACCGCAGTGTGCATGTTGCACAATTGAGTCGCTCGGATCGTCTTGAGCGTCTATCGAGGGGGAGGCGAGTGGACTTCTCCGCGTGGCTGGACGCTCGACGCAGGCCGAGTGCTGGAGAGAGTATGAAGTTCGACACCGATGAACGGACGCACCGCCCCGTCTCCGTCGAGACGCGGACTGGGAGAACTCCCGAGCGGCTGCCGCGGCACGCCTCGCGCACCGCGCAGCATGAGACACCAGCGTGGCTCCAGGAGAGCTTCTCGCTGCTGTTCATCCTGGGAGGTCTCTGCTTCCTGTTCTTCCTGTGGCGGGCCGCCGCGTTCGTGATCCGACTCGCGGCCGGGAGCCCGAACTAGCGACTGGGGCCGGGGCCGCCCCGAGCGGCCTCGCAGGTCGCTCAGCGCGGCGTCACCCAGCCGCGAGGCGAGCCCCGACACGGTGCAGCCCGGGGCCTGCCGAGACAAGACCCACGCCCCGAAATGCGCACTCGGCGCGGCCCGAGCCCCGCGTGCCCCGCTTCGCGGCCTCGGCTAGTATCCCGGCGTCCATGACGTTGCGCGCTCCGCGCCGCCGCGATGAGCGCTCAGGCTGGTTCGATCGGGAGGTCGTGCGATGGCCGTAATCCGGGCGTTCCGCGCATTGCTCTGGATCGCGATGCTGTGCGTCGCTCCCGTCGTAGCCTCCGCCCAGTCCGATCCGCCTTCGGGGCCTGACATGGCCGAGGAGCTCGTCGAGACGGCTCCCGTGATGCTGGACGGGCGGGTCCTGTTCGAGGTGCGCGGCATCCAGGCGTACCCGGCCGAGCATCGCGCCAAGCTGATCTCGGACCGGATCCTCCAGCTGGCCCGTGACTCGAAGTTCGAGCCCGCGCAGATCGACACGAGCGAGGCGGAAGGCTGGGTGTGGATCGGCGCCGACGCCGAGCGCGTGATGCGCGTCCACAGCCTGGACGGCGCAGCCGAGGGTGTTGACCGGTTCAGCCTCGCGGAGCTCTACGCCACGAAGATCCGCGAAGCCATCGCGGAGTTCCGCCAGGCCCGCACGCGGCAGGCGCTCCTGTCCGCCACCTGGCGCGCCGGCGTGGCCACGGCGCTTGCGGTCCTGCTGTTCTTCGTCCTGCGCTTCCTGTTCCGGTTCCTCAACACCTGGGAGAGCAAGCACGCCGCGAAGGTGAAGTCGGTCCAGATCAAGGGTTTCGAGATCCTCGGGGCGCACCACATCTGGGCCGCGGTCCGAGCCTCGTTGCGGGTGGTGTTCGGGATCGGAGCGGCGCTGCTGCTCGAGATCTACCTGCAATACGTGCTGGGGCTGTTCCCGTGGACATGGGCGGCCGCGCAGCAGATGAACGGCTGGATCCTGGCCCCCATCGAGTACTTCGGCCGCGGGCTGCTCGCCATGATCCCGGACCTCATCTTCCTCGTCATCCTGTACTTCGTGACCCGTTACGTGCTGCGGCTCATCCGGTCGTTCTTCGACTCGGTGGGGCGCGGGGTGGTGGAAATCAATGGCTTCTACCCGGAGTGGGCGGGGCCCACTTACAACCTGGTGCGCCTCGGCGTGCTGGCCTTCAGCGTGGTGATGGCCTACCCGCACGTCCCGGGTGCCTCCACCGACGCGTTCAAGGGCGTGTCCATCTTCGTGGGTGCGCTCCTGTCGCTGGGGTCCACGGGGGTCATCTCCAACATCATCGCCGGCTACACGATGGTGTACCGGCGTGCGTTTCGCGAAGGCGACCTCATCAAGATCGACGACGTGACAGGTTTCGTGAGCAAGATCCGGCTCCAGGTGACCCACCTGCGCACGATGAAGAACGAAGAGGTCATCATCCCCAACTCGACGATCCTCAACAGCGAGGTGATGAACTACTGCTCGCTGGCGGAGAACGAGGGCATCTACCTCTACACCAGCGTGGGGATCGGCTATCAGACCCCATGGCGCCAGGTCCAGGCGCTGTTGATCGAGGCCGCAGGACGCACCACCGGCCTGGCCAAGGAGCCGGCGCCGTTCGTGCGCCAGCAGGCCCTGGGGGAGTTCGCGGTCACCTACACCGTGTTCGGATTCTGCAAGACCCCAAAGGAGATGTTCCGCATCTACAGCGACCTGCACGGGCACATCCTGGACCTGTTCAACGAGCACAACGTCCAGATCATGACGCCGGCCTACGAGGGCGACCCCGAGAAGCCCAAGGTGGTGCCGCGCGAGGAGTGGTTCCTGCCGCCCGCCAAGGCGCCCGCCGCACCGAAGGCTTGAGCCGCTCGTCTCCGCCGCCCTCGGCGCGGCGTGCTCCCCGTGACGCGGCCGGCGCGGCGCCGGAAGCGGTGAAGCGACCCGCGAGCCGGCTCGGACCGCTGGACCCGCGCGCGCCCTACCTGTTGCCGCTCGTCACGCTGCTGGTCACGCGTGCCTGGTTGGCGCGTGCCATGCCCACGGCCAACGAGGACGCCTACATCACGTTCCGCTATGCGGCCAACTGGGCGGCCGGGCTGGGGCCGGTGTTCAACGTGGGCGAGCACGTGCTGGGGTTCACGAGCCCGCTGTGGACGGCGCTCGTGGCCCTCGGCGTCACACTCGGCCAGGACCCCGTGGGGTGGGCGCGAAGCTTCGCCGTGCTCGCCGACGTCGTCCTCATCCTGGCGATGGCCTCGCTGCTCGAGCGGCATGCGTCGCGCGCGGCCGCGTGGATGTTCAGCATGCTGTGGGCGGGATACCCCTTCTTCGCCGCGGTCGCGGTCTCGGGCCTCGAGACGGGCGTCGTCGTCTCGCTGCTGGCGGTCGCGGCCTGGTGCATCGACCGCAAGAGCCCGGTGGCGGGCGTGGCGCTGGGTGCGCTGGCGCTGTCACGGCCGGAGGGGTTGGTCATGGCGCTCGTGCTCATGCCGTGGGCGTCCCGCCGCGACCGGATCGTGGGCGGCGGCCTGGCGCTCGCCGGCATCGCCGCGCTTGCGATCTACTTCGGCAGCCCGGTGCCGCAGAGCATGCTGGCCAAGGCCTCGCTTTACGGCACGCCGGGACCGTGGGCCGGCCGGCACTGGTGGGAATGGATGCTGCCGATGCCGCTGAGCGCGGCCGCCGCGTCCTCCGAGGGCGCCAACCTGCGCGTGCTGAGCGTGCTCCTGTGCGCCGGGTTCGTGGGCGGCGTGCTGCCACTCTGGCGTGCGCGCGGCACCGTGCTCGCGGGGGTTGCGACCGCGCTGGTGGCGGTCTGGCTCGGCTACTCCACACTCGGCGTGGCGTATTTCTATTGGTACCTGGCACTGCCGTTGGCCGGGGCCGTCCTGGTGGCGGCGGTGGGGCTCGGGCACGTCTCGCGCGGACCGCTCATCCCGGTGGCGGCCGTGCTGAGTGCAGCCGGGCTGTGGCTGTTCGCAGGCAACCTCTACGTGGGCCGAGCCGGCATCGAGTCGCAGGTGTTCCTCACCATGAGCGGCCTGATCGAGAAGCAATCCCATGCCGGTGAGTCGATCCTGCTGGAGCCCATCGGCATGATCGGCTGGCGCAATCGCTCGCTGCGCGTCCTGGACGAGATGGGCCTGGTCTCCCCGGCGCTCGCCGAGCGCCGCCGCGAGGGTCCGGGCTGGTACGCGGACGTGGTCACCACCCAGCGCCCCGACTGGCTGCTGTCTCGCCGTGGCGTGCTGGTGAAGAACGTGCCGTTCGCGGGAGCGGGCACACCGTTTCGCTCGTTCGAGGAGCGCGATCGCGTGCTCGCCGACTACCGCGTCGCCGCCGCACAGGACACGCTGATCGGCGACCAGGCGTGGGTGATCTACCACCGCGCGAATGCCAACCCCTGAAGTCGGGGCTGGCGCGAGCCGCACCGCTCGGGCAGCATGGCGCTTCACGACAAGACCTCGGAGGCCGCGCATGAGGGTCCACCGCCTTGCCGCGTCGCTGGTCGCGGGACTGGGCCTGTTCGCACCCGCCCTGGCCGGTGCCGCCGAGCCCACGCTCGAGCAGATGGTGTCGCTGCGTCGCGCGAGCGGTCCGGCTGCCTCGAGCGACGGCCGCTTCGTGGCGTACGCCGTGCGCGACACCGACTGGGTCAAGAACGCGTTCGTGACGCATGTCTGGCTCGCCGACGTGGCTCAGGGCAGCACGCGGCAGCTCACGTTCGGCGAGAAGTCCGACTACTCGCCGGCGTGGTCGCCGGATGGCCGCTGGCTGGCGTTCCTCACCGACCGTGGCGAGAAGCGCCAGGTGTGGCGGCTCGACATGCGCGGCGGCGAGGCCGAGAAGCTCACGGCGCACGAGGAGGGTGTCAACGCGTACGCATGGTCGCCCGACGGCTCGGCGCTGGCCTACTCGGCACCTGAGGCCAAGACCGATGCGCGCAAGGCGCGTGACAAGCGCCTGGGCGACCTCGAGCGCGACGACGACCTGGGCAGCGCCAACCTGTGGCTCCAGCCGATGGGCGGTGCGCGCGCCAAGCGGCTGACGAGCGGCACCTCGGCGGTGGGGGGCTTCAGTTGGTCGCCGGATGGTCGCCGCATCGCGTTCGACCACCAGGCGCACGATGCGCTCGCCATGGACAGCACCCGGGACATCTCGGTGCTGGAGCTCGCCAACAGTCGCGTCACGCCGTTGGTCACCTGGAAGGGCCCCGACGCCAATCCGGTGTGGTCGCCCGACGGCGAGTCGATCGCGTTCGACACCAGCGGTGAGCAGGGTGGCTGGTACTACACGAACAACTGGATCGCGGCCGTGCCGGCGGCAGGGGGTACGCCCACGGTCCTGACGCGCGACTTCGAAGAGGAAGCCAACCTTCTGGCGTGGACTCCCGACGGCATCCTGATGAGCGCGAGCCGGCGCACGGGGGTCTATCTCTACCGGCTGGAGCCCGCGACGCACGCCACCACGCGACTGGCCCCCGATGAAGGCTGGGCCGGGAGCGGCTGGAACGTCACCGAGAATGGCACCTGGCTGTCGTATGTGGCGGGCGACG